>Ga0214543_1003955_pt1 | contig 28429 bp, 16 predicted proteins | sample CNSS2metaG_FD_160094 | JGI IMG/M metagenome (GOLD analysis project Ga0214543, IMG submission 160094) | Root nodule microbial communities from cowpea collected in UCLA plant growth center, Los Angeles, California, USA - CNSS2 | ecosystem: Host-associated > Plants > Roots > Nodule | place: USA... | reverse complement strand
TAAAGGATCTATATGCAAAAATTCTGTTGAACCCTTCTATGCCAGCCGTGAGAATGGGAGATGTGCCATCATGAATGGGAAATTGTGCAACATTTTCCCAAATATCATCATCTAAAATGATGTCGACACCTTTCACTTTTGTGAACCTAACACCATCTCTGAATTTGTAATTGAATTTGTAATTGAAGTAAAAGACACTCAGAGAACTCTCTTGCAGTCACAACACTAGTACTCTAGCTTCTCAAAAAGGTAAGTGAGAAGTAACTCTGAGGTTCCTTAAATTGGGGTTTCAGAAATTAGGTCAAAAAACTGAACAGTCACGCCCAACTGACCAGGATAATCGATTATCACAAGTGATAATCGATTATTCCAGTGTGGTTTATGAAAAACAAACTTTTGAGCAGATAATCGATTATCAGAGGTGATAATCGATTATTCCAGTGTTTTCTTGAAAAAAATGGTTCAGCTCAGGATAATCGATTATTCTAAGTGATAATCGATTATCACTTTGATTTTTCGAGAAACACCAGAATTTTCTTATACAATACTGATTCTAACTAATCTAATTACATTTTACAAGATAGCTTTAAACACTACAGCACATGGTCTTCATATTGGCTTCCAGATGGCTTTCATGGCTTCTTTTATCATCATCAAAATCTTGCTTCAGCATTTAGACTTGTATTGCTTTTGCCAACAATTGTAATTATATTTTGTATGCCAAGAACGAAAATGGTTCTTGGTGAATGAAGTTGGGATAATGGAAAAATACAAGTACATTGCTTTTTTATCCATTTGATAGAGCAAAAGATGGTAAAATATAAAACTTTCCTTTTAATCATAGTTAAGTCACATCATAATTCATTGAGTTTGAGACTGAACTGAAACATGATGAGGAACTGTATTGAAAATCACTGTTCAGTTTGATTCATTGAAACTTTTTGGGTATTCGTTGGTTTTGTTGGTGCAGTTATTGATTTCTTTGATTATAAGAAGCAATTGAAAAAGGCAGAACAATGGAATGTGGAAATATATTGAACAATTTGTGTTCAATGGCACTTGCATGGGATATGATGTCCCTCTTTGAGCAGTAGCACATTTATTCTGTTGTTCTCTGTTCTGTAGATAATTTGAGAATAATGGATTTGTTACCATGTTTATGAATACGATTAGTTTTGAAATATTATTGACTGCTTGTAGCAATATCTAAACTTGATTCAAGGATCCACTTAAGACATTCAAATATTTTATCAAGGGAACAAAATAGTTTGTGATTTTGTTTTCATATTTTTTTTTGCGGGTTGACATAATTATAATATTGTGATGAATTGTTTTCATATGTCTAATTTAAAAAAAATATTTTTTTTCATGTTTAGAAAAAGCCCATGGGCTGGCCTTGGCCCGTAGGGCTTTTTAGACTTGTGGGCTTTTCTAATGGGGAGCTTTTTGGCCCTTTGGGCTTTTTTGGCCCCAACCCACGTGGACTAGAGCCAAGCCTTGTAGGCCGAACCAAATTGACAACTCTAATTGTAGGAGCAAATTAGTTGCTTAGATGTTTTATTTCTTTCTTTAATGGTATCACCAAGAACCATTGCATCGAAAATGTATTTCAACATTTAATATTAAATATAAGTGATTTTTCCTTGTAATATCAAGGGTCACAAATTCAAATTTTGCAACATTTAACATGTTTAGAACTAGCACATAAAATAAAAATAATAATAATAATCATAAAAATAACAATAATAATTACCGTTATGATAAAAATAAAAATGATAAGATGAGGGAAAAATTGATAAAGTCAAACAATTCTTATCATAAGAATAAGAATATAAGGTAAAATTACAAATGAAGAAAGAATTAGAAAGAGCCTAGATTGAGACATGCATAACATTATCATTAGAGAGAAAAAACTTTCACTAATCCTTAGTTGGCCGGAGCATCGTGGAGATACCATGTTATAAATTAAAGCTAATAACAAAGAGAATAATAGAAGGAAGAATAGAGAAGGAGAGAATAGGGAACATCTTTTCTGTGTGTTATTATTGATAAGAAGAGTCTTATTTATAGATACAACATGTAACCCATAAAAGAAACAAATCATCTAGTTAATACAAATATTCACATAAAGAGCAAGGAATTATATGAATATCAATCATATCAATCATATGAGTAACTCTATCAAATAGACAACCATTAATTCATAACAATAATATCATTAATTATAAATTTTTTTCCTTTCTTCTTTAAAAATTAAATATATTTTCATTGTATATTAAAATATAATGTTAGTAATTTGTAATTAAAAAAGATTTTTTTCTCTATTCTTTTAAAATATCATTGTTATACTACAATGTAATGTTTTATATATATATATATATATATATATATATATATATATATATATATATATATATAGATAAATATTAGTAATTATTATTTTCATTGTTATACTAAAAATGTGGATTACTGATTTGATTTTGTATCTATATTTAAAGTTTATCCATCAAGTTTAAATTTAAAAATAATTTCAAAACAATAGGTAAAACAAACAATCTAAAAAATTATAATTAACAACATTTATTTTAGTAACAATGTATATAATATTACTCTTTTAGTATAAAAATATATATATATATATATATATATATATATATATATAATTTTTAAAGAAGCAAAAATAATCTTATTAATTAGTTACACATAATTAATGACATTATTCTTTTTTACATAACTGAAAATATTAATTTTAAAACAAATAATTTCAAAAGGAGTAGCACTTTACATGTATTTAAGATAACATTTTAGTATAACAATGAATTTATATTTTATAAAATATAGATTTTTATTACCATGAGATCAATCTTTTCGTTGTTAACTTTCTTTTAAGTAAAATTTTTTTATACATAAGAATTTTTTTTATTAAGTTTGTAAATTAGTGAAGTTATGAAATTACTTATATTGATCTTTTGTTATTTTAGCAAATAATTTTATCCTTACCTTTTGCTTGAAATTAAAAAAAAAATATAGAGAGACACTCAAGACTTTGATAAGATTCAAGCACGAGAACTAATTGTAGAGTTGTAATTAGAGATCGAGGAGAAATTCACTATCTTCTCATGATTTGTAGTTGTCGGAAGTTTATTATGACTATTGTTATGGTCAAGAGTTTGATAGTCTCACCCTCTAGCTAAGTTGAGCCAAAGCTTGAAATGGAGACTATGGTGGATGGTGGATTCGCAGAAGCTTGGTGTTAAGAGAAAATGACTCTCGATTTTGGTGATTTAATTGGTGATATGAAGGTTGTTCGTGGAACTCTAAGAGAGGTTAAGCCAACTCTAGAGAAAGGAGTGCTAGAGGGACCTCTTATGATGCTCTAACAAGTGACTAAAAGAAGAGGTATGACTTAAAAATAATTTTGGCAGTATAACATTATCATTCTCAAAAGTCAAAAATACATGGGAGAGACACCTCTATTTACAGGGTAAGGTGTCTCCAAAATGGTCTAAAACCCTATAATGTTAACATTTACCAAAACTCTAAAAATGCTATCTTGATGAAGGGGAGTTTGACATGTGGCAATCCCCACTCTCACAAAACAAACCACTCATGTGTTGCCATGTGGAAAGCTATTTTATGAAAAGTCTTTCCAATAGGATAATGATGCATGACACTACCTATGTAAGAGAACTTTTCACTAAGAGCTTGCCATGTGACACATGTGGGATGCCCTTCCTAAGCTAGCTTGATTAACATAATTAAACATCAAAGAATTGCTTAAGTAGGCGCATATAATGCTCCTTACGTAAGCAAGATTGTTTTTTAAAACCCTACACACTTGACCCTTAATACAAGGCCTAAAAGAAACCTACACTATTTGACCCTTAATATAAGGCCTAAAAGAAACCTACACTACTTGGCCCTTAATACAAGACCTAAATATTCATAATCTACTAAAGTACTCCATTGTGGCCTAAAGAAAAGAGCTTTGCTCCACCTTGCAAAGATGACTCTATCTCTTCACGAAAGTGCATGGCCATGCTAGGGGGTATGCTTTCATCCCCTTCCTCTTCAAAAGGATTTGTCCTCAAATCTTCAAATTGTTAAGTTCACATTCTTCCTTCTCTTGGAGATGTTTGGTTTTCTTCCCACAAGGGTCAAATATCCTTCTTCAAAAAATAAGAGACAAGGTAAGTGCAATAATCATACAAAGCATGTAGCTCCCAAAGATTATACGCCTTGGAGTTAGGGAGCCTTTCTCTTTAAACTTTTGTGTGCCTTGAGTTGGGGAGCATGTGTTTGAAGTGACTTCCTTTTCCAACACAAGGTCTTATTTGGTCTTATCTTTCCATTCTACTAGGTGGAAAGAATACCTCTTTTGAATCTTCACACAAGCTTTTTGGCCCTTAACATGGGCACTCTTTTGTTAATGCACTCTTTGGACTTGTATGTACTACTTTGACACTTAAAACAATTTATCTCACTCTTGTGTGTGCAAATGTGCTCTCTTTCTTTTTCCTTTTTTTTCTCATTTGCACTTGGTCCTCTTCCACTTGAGAATGTGTGAGAGGATGAAGTACAATTTTTTCCTCTTGGTGGGTGAAGGTTATCTCATTGGTATGGTCATGGTATATGGTTTCTCTTTCAAAAAGTCAAGGCTTGCCCAACAAGATGTGACAAGCTTCCATAGGTACTGTAACGTCCTAGCCGGAAATTACTATTTAAAAATAAATAAGAAATCAGATTTATAAAACATCACATTTATTCTCGCAATTTCCTAAAAACGCAGGAAAATTAAAAGTTCAACATCGCTTCCGTAGTAATTAATATCGTACTATTCAGTTATTACAAAACCAAACCATAAAAAATACAAAAGAAAATCATAATAAAACTGAGTAAATAATCCCGTCGTGATCCCCACTCTATCTCTACGTATCCGCCTGCTCACCTTCATTAACATCTGCTCCCATGTAACAAGTTACATGATCATCGCCACACACACACAGATAAGGTGAGCTCATTTAAATAAAACCAAACAAATATAATATTAAATTCAACGTCGCGATAGTAAAACCCTGGGTTAGTATTCTTCTCCCTTTTTTCTTTACTCTCCACTTCCAGTACTTGCATTTAGACATCTATCATTTCTATACCCTTTAGGTGAGAACAATGATCGATCTTTGTTGCACGAGTGTCTACTCGCCCCTCCGACTACAGGCCACCACCTGATAGTCCACGCGTGGGAATAACCTTGCCACAGCATCTCACCGTGACACCAAGTGGAGCTCCCCGAAACAAACATAAAGTTTGTAGCTGTTCCAGACTACCAAAACTCTATCAGAATACTCTGAACAGGGCAATCATCCTAACTTCGTCGTACGAATCACAACTCGCACACTCCACTGGACTTCCTAAACCACCAGGCTACAACCTAGAGTGGTCACGTGTTACTCCAATACGGGTTACACTCGTAACTGGACCACCAGCCAAAGCCTCGCATCATGAACATCACCTAAAGCTGTGTAGAAACCTTTCCTCGCGCACCATCACTGAACCAAAACCGCTTGGCGCACATCTCACGTCGCCAGGCACACACTAGGTTCAGACCGCCTGGCGGGCATCACACACCGCCAGGCGCCACGCGCCTGCAGCATCATCACTGCATCGTCACCGCCGGGCGGACCCACCATGCCGTCAGGCGCCACTCACCGTCACCGCCTGGCGCACCTGCCTCGCGCCGCCAGGCGCCACCGCACCATCAGAGTCTCTGCTGCACCATTCCGCCTGGCGGAACCCTCCCTACCGCTAAGCACTATGACCATTGTTGCTGATTGCGTTCCGTCCGCCTAGCGGCTCGCTCGCGCCACCAGGCGCCATACCAGTAGCGCACTGTTACTGGTTCCTTGGCACTTAAACAAATCCCAAGGGATCCCAATCATACAACATAACAATTTACAACACAGCCTGATTTTCCAGTCATAACAATTTACAACACAGACTAGGGTAAAGTTTCACCATCCATACCATATCTCACATAATTATCTCACTCGTACCCAACTAACATACATTCTGAATTTAACTTACGACATGCACCCAATTATGCTTCATTAGAAGTTACTTGAACTCATCAAAGGCTTATTCATGTATTTTACAAACTCCAAAATCAGAAATATTAAGTAATGTATATCTATAGCTACTGACCTCCAAATCCAATCTCCACCGTTCAAAGGTAAGAACCACATGTTATGGACCACCTGTCAAAATATGACCTAAATCGGATGGTTAACGAACTGGGAAATGCAGTTTTACGAAAACTGCGCGAACTAGAAAAATTGGTGGCGCCTAGCGCCCAGAATCAGACGACTGGCGCCCAGCGGGACTAAAATACCGCCCGGCGGTTACTGTTACGCGAAAAGTACAAAAACAGCGTTTTTCGTGAATCAACACACCACGCACCTCTGGTGTGGCGCCTGGCGGCCAATATGGTGCCGTCAGGCGGTTCCTACACCTGCGAACCTTGCCTCCTTCACAACAACTCTGATTTCATTCAATTTATGACTCAAAAGGTTGTACTCACATGTTTAGGTTCGTGATCCATTCCTAAAACTTCCAATAAGTAAAATTCCATTAACCTTTTTCCTTTAATTTAGTGCGACTATGAAATCCCCAATTCATCAACCCACCAATTGATATTCATGAAATTTTCAAGTTCATGTAATGTCCAATCAATTTAGTAACTACAATCCCATAATTCGTCATGCCAATTAAATATGTACAATAGAAATACAACCCCAACACCACGGCATCGCTGACAAACCAACCAAAATGAAAAAAATAAGAAGACGCACGTTGCGTCGCCTGGCGGGCCACCCTCAGCTGCCAGGCGGTTCATAGGCAAACCCAGAAAATAGGCTGAAAACACATAAGCCAACTGGCGGTTCATGTCCTACCGCCAGGCGGTTTTTGGAAAAATCCAGAAACACGAATATAACGAGAGAAGACAGGTTCCACGGTCTCAATATGGTTCAGATCATACATTCATATCATTGCGAAATAAAATAAGCAATACGAACTCCCCTAACCTAGTTTCCTCTGCCAATTGAAGATTGCAAGCTTTTTCCTTGATCACCAGTGGCCTCCTTTATCTTTCTCTTCCCACTCACCCCTTTGCTTCACTCAATTCACTCAATACACTCCCAATTTCGTCCTTTTTGCTCTCACCTCAAAGACAGCTTCACAAAACCCTTTCTTTTACCCTTAATTAGCTTCTCTTAATATGGTTTGATTGCACCAAAATGAAAATAGCATTAATCCATAATTAATCTTCACTTAATGGCCTACTACCTTCTGTTTTCAGCCACCCTTGCTGCCATATGCCTTAGGGTTTACGTGCCTCTTCACTTCTATGCTAGTGTAGATTTTAACAAAAAGAAAAATCATTTTGTTCAAGCCAAGGTTTGAACCCATCACCCCACAATAGAAATTCAAGTGCACAACCAACTCAACCAAGTCATCTTTCATGCCAATATTTATGCATCTATAACTATCTACACATCACGCCCAACCGTCTCTTAAAATAAAACAAATTAAATAAGACACATAGGACTCGAACCCAAGTCCTCCCACATAATCAAAGTACTCTCAACCACTTGAGCTAGTACTTTTCCACGTCATGAGGGTTTACATTTAATTCCATAAAGGCTTCTCCTACCCGCATTTATTAATTAATTAATTATTTAATTAATTAAATTTCACGGGTCTTACAGGTACTATCTCACATAGCACCCTATCTTCAAAATTCCCTATGTAAAACTTAACTTCCACTTGTTGATTAACTACCATGCCTTCATCATCATTAATCCATTGAAGTTTATAAGGGTTAGGATGATGCAAGATAGGCAAAGCTAACTTTTCAACCAACCTTGTGCTACAACAATTTCAACATGAGTCATTATCCACAATGAGAAAGCACGTGTTTTCTAAATTTACATCTTTTCTGAAAGATGTTCTCTCTTTGGGTTAGTTCTTGGTGACTAGGTTGATTCTAGAGAGTTCTTCTTATCATAAGAAGATCCTATTGCAAGGGTAGACATCCTCACTTTTGCTCTTAATTTCATCCACACTTTCACTATAGCTCTCTTCATCTTGACTACTATAGGATTTGACACCCCTTAAGATTATGGTCCTTTTGGAAGGCCATTGGGATGAGATATGACCTCTCCCTTGACATTTAAAACACTTAATTTCTCTAGTGTGGGTGTGTGATGATGTTCCTTCCCTTAGTTTCTCTAGGTTTTTCTCCTTCCCTAAGTTCTTAGGGGGTTCTTCTTCTAACACTTGCTTACCCTCCCTTTTGTAGTCTCCCTTACCTTTTCTCAAATGTTGTTGCTACACCTTGATGCAAATTTGTACCAAATCATTTAAGTCTTGGTATGACAACAATTTCGCTTTGTCTCTAATGTCAAGATTGAGTCTACTTAAAAACCTAAAAATGGTTGTTTCCTCTCCTTCCCTAATGCTTGCCCTCATCATATAAAGATCCATCTTTTGCTAGAGCCTTTGGATATTGTCCATAAGCTCCCTATTGTAGTAGGAAGGTATGTGTTTCCTTCTTAGGGCACTCTGTAAACCATTCCAATACTCAACTTGGGGAGAGTTGGAGAGTTTTCTTTCTTTCACTAGGGAAGTCCACCAATACATGGCATTCCCTTGGAAGCTTAATGTGGCTAAGGAGACTTTTCTTTCCTCACTCACTTGGTGGCACTCAAAAAGTTGCTCAACTTTCATTTCCCAATCTAAATAGGCCTCTACATTCTCTTTCCTATGTATATAAGGAAGGTCAATCCTAACTTCTCCAAGCTCTTGATGTTCACGCTCCCTTCTTGGCCTTCTAAGTGGAGGAAGTTTATAGTATTGCTTCAAAATTCTACAATCCCCCTCATAGTGTGTGAGTTGTGCATTGTGTTGGGAGCTCCTCCTTGAGTTGCTCCTACTCTTACTCCTACTTTTGGTTTGTCTCAACTCTTCTTGGACTTTAGCTTGTTTTGCATTAAGTATCCTAAGCTCCTATTCTAAGGTTGTAAGATATTCATCCTTTTCAACTCTTTCTTTTTCTTTTAAAATGGATTGTCTTTTGCCAAATTTTTAGTTACTTTAGTTATTTAGCCAAATGTCGTAAACTAGGCACTTCACTAGAATCATTAACAATTTGGTAAGATGGAGCCTTAGAAGGAGCATTAGACATCTTAAAGTTTTCGAAAAGATGTTATGCAACAAATAAACTTGTATTCCAAATTCAAATTCCTTAAGAGATTTTAAGTAAGTAAAAGGATTTTGAGTTCACTTCCAAGAAAGGGAGAAGAATCACTAAGGATTACTTAAAATCCAAGCATTTTCTTGCCAAAGCAATCTCAAACCTTCTTACACCTAACTTCTCAAAGGGAATTAGGTTTGAAAAGCAAGTAGACTCACACTAAACTACCACAAAAAAGAAAACAATTAAGGAAAGCAATTTAAACTAAATTATGTAGCCTAATGGTGGAGTTAGAAGGCACCTTGGAACCTTCAAACGTCACCAACTAAAACAATTTTAAAAAAATATTTGAGGTTCAAGTTAGGAGATGAGATTGAGTACCTAAGATCCCCCCAAGACATCTAACTTGGCCATGAGTTATAAGTACAAATAAATACAAATTACAAGTCCAAAAATAATATAAACAAAATCTTGCGTATTCCTCTCCAAGTATTTCACTCCTTTTACTTCTTGTCTCCAACTCAAGCTTTAAGGTCCAAAGAGGTCTCCAATGCCTCCAAAGATCTTCCTCTAGTCTCGACAAAGCCTCAAAGATTCTACACCACAAATCCAAACCAAAACCAGATGGTAGAATCCAAGGAGAAAGCAAAGAAAGGCCAAAAAATGAACAAAGCTCTTTAAAAGGAATTTTATGTAGACAAAACCGAGAATGTTTAAGGAGACAAGCAAGAAAATAAAAGCTAAGAACAAAGGTTAGACACACAAAAGAAATACCTAAAGAAAAGCTCTAGACTAGATCACAAAAACAAAAAAATACTATAGTAGAAAATGATGCTTTTTGTCTTTAAAAGCCTTAAGTCAAAGGTGTACTATGGACACTTTTTTGTTTGCATCAAATGCATGAAGCCCGGACGTTGAACATATATCAAGTAAATCAGCCCACCAAATCAATATGATAGTGCTTGCACGACTTTTGGCGGTAGTGGTCTCCTTTTCTATTTTTACTTTTCACTTTTTACTTTTGCTTTTGTACTTTTTCTTGCTTTTTTTCATGTACTCATTGTTGTGATTTTTTTTCTTTCTTTTCACGTTTTCCAGCAACAACACACATCACTACCACACCAAATCTAATTTTGAAAATACTTTTGGTAGCTCAAAGGTTCAAGACGCACAAAATAGAAGAAAAACCTACTATAATCAAAATAGGGCATGAAACTCAAACAAATATAAAAGGAAACTTAACTTTAGGAATTTACCTATGGTTTAATGACAAATATGAACTCAAATATGTAAAGAAAAATTACTAAAAAGGTGGTATATGGTGCACTTTTGAAAATAAATAAGAATATATATTTTGTGATTTTTGTAAGCTCAAAACTAGGAGAAAATGACATTAAAAGGACTAAACATGACTCTAGACATCATGGATGGATTTAAAAATAAAAATAACACAGCACACATGAGATGACCAAATGGTAACATTAAACAAGACTAAAAAAACATAAAAACACACAAACAACACAAACTATGGAAAATTAAGCACAAAAACTGAATGGTTCAAGATGTAGTAGAAGATAGAACCATAAAAAACGCTGATGTTGGAAGATCTGACCTTTGCTGACTATTTTACTCATATCTCTCTCCATAAAAGTCCAAATGCATTCCTTCCTTTTTGTTGGAAACTAGACTCAAAGGGCTTTCTTTTGATATAAAGAACGTAATTTTTGGACCACTGAGCTAGCTGCAGTATTTTGTTTTTTTAAATTGCCCACGTTATTACCAACATTGTTTTGGTGTGGAAGAGTTGATTTGGAAACAAGACAAGAAAGAAAAACACATGAACACAAAGAATAACAATAACATAGGTAAGGACCAAGAAACTTAGTTCTTGTAGAACCAAAGCTCTTGATACTAAATGATAGCCTCCTCCTCAAGCTAGGTTGGGCCAAAGCTTGAAATAGTGACTATGGTGGATGGTGGATTCGTAGAAGCATAGTGTTGAGAGAAAATGACTCTCGATTTTGGTGATTTAAGGGTGATATGAAGGTTGTTTGTGGAGCTCTAAGAGAGGTTAGGCCAACTCTAGAAAAAATAGTTCTAAAGGGACCTCTTGGGATGCTCTAGCAAGTGATTAAGAAAAGAAGTATGACTCAAAAATAATTTTGACAGCATAACATTATCATTCTCAAAAATCAAAAATACATGGGGAGACACCTCTATTTAAAGAGTAAGGTGTCTCCAAAATGGTCTAAAACCCTATAATGCTAACATGCACCAAAACCCTAAAAATGCTATCTTGATGAAGGAGAGTTTGACATATGGTAATCCCCACTCTCACAAAAAAACCACTCATGTGTTGCCATATGAAAAGATACTTTATTAAAAGTCTCTCCAATAGGAAAATGACACATGACCACTACCAATGTAAGAGAACTCTTCACTAAGACCTTGTCATGTGACACATGTGGGACGCCCTTCTTAAGCTAGCTTGATTAACATAATTAAACATCAAAGAGTTGCTTAAGAAGGCGCATATGATGCTCCTTACTTAAGCAAGATTGTTTTTTAAACCATACACTACTTGTCCTTTAATGCGAGGCCTAAAAGAAACCTACATTACTTGGCTCATAATACAAGGCCTAAATTTTCCTAATCTACTAAAGATACTCCATTCTGGCCTAAAAGAAAAGAGATTTGTATCACCTTGAAAAGATTACTCTATCTCTTCATGAAAGTGCTTGACCGTGTTAGGAGGTATGCCACCAGAGTTTGAGGCTCTAAATCAAGAAACAAAGAAGAAATAATTTGATTATCTGATTTAAAGTTAACTATATTTTAAGTTAGAAAGTTCAAGTCCTTAAACCTTAAAACTATCTTTTTTAATTTATAGTCTCGAAAATGTAATATTATATATATCTTTAAGTCCAAAAATATAATAACTACCCAAAAACATAATGGTTATAAGATACCATATCTTAATAAAATAAAAAGCTCCTAAGTCTTTGACCCAATTTTTAGGGTTAATAACTTTGTTATATTTTGAAACTTTCTGATAAACTCAAAGTAAATATCACATGTATTTGGGGAGTTGTGTGACAATTTATCGATATTTGAATTTAGGTTCAAACTATGGTAAGATCCAAACAATCGATATAGGTTTTAATTTTGAATCATAAACAAATCTAATCTAGTAAATAAAGTTTGGTGAAATTTATTTGAAGATTTTCCCAAGAATCGAACAACTTAAAACATTTATTTATTTTGACTTTTCACTTTTAAGCCATGTTTTCATGTTTTTGTCTTTTTTCCTTTTTTTTTCTCTCTAATACGTAAAAGTAACTCTTAACTATTTTAGTAACATAATAACGGTGTCCCTTTTAATGGTTTGAAACATATTAACGTATGTATTCACATAAAAAAAATTATTATAAAATATCATAAAACACAAACATACGTGTAATATGAAAATAATAATAATAATAATAATAATAATAATAATAATAATAATTCCAACCCTTAATCATTATCGATTAATATCACTTATAATATTTATATCATTTTCCTTTCTGAATAAATGTATTTAGGTATTATTTAGTTTTTGAGGGGTTCATAAAGTTTTCTATGAAAACACTAAAAGACTGATTGGGTTTCCACTTTTTTCTTTCATACACTTTAGTAATCTTTTCCTCTTCTCTCTTCTTCTTTTGGGTTGGGACTGTTTTATAACAATACCTCCTCCCCCAAAACTCACCTTGTCCTCAAGGTGAAGGTTGGGAAATGATTCCTCCAACTTAGACCAAGATTCCCAAGAATATTCACAGGGTGATATATCTTTTCATTGCACCAAGATTTCTCACTCATGATCTTCCCTTTGTCTTCCAGCCAATATCTCTTGAGGTTGAGCATCAACTCACAATTTTCTGTCACACATGGGGAAATGGTTGCACCTTAACTTGAGTTGAGATCATGGGTTTAGGCAAGGATATATGAAAAACCAGATGTACTTTGCTTCCTTCAGGTAATTTCAGTTTGTAAAAAACCTCCCTTACACGTGCCACGACCTCATATGGCCTATAATATCTAGGGTTGAGCCTTTGGTTGATCCTTTTAGCCAACTTCTTGAGTTTGTAGGGTTGGATTTTACCGACCTTTAATTCCACCATCCTTTTGTGCTTATCCGCCTAGTGTTTCATATGGTTTTGGGCTTGCTCTAGATGTTCCTTCATCACTCTTAACATCTCATTTATGTCCTTTAACATGGTTGACACCTCATCTATTGGTGTCGCTGGCACATCTCCTCGGATGATCGGTGGAGGGTCCCTCACATAAAGGCCTTTAAAAGGGGTTAGTTTAATAGACTCATGATAGTTGGTATTGTACCACAACTCTGCCAAACTCAACCACTTATGCCATTGTCTTGGTTTCTTTCCTGTCATGCACCTCAGATATGTTTCCAAACACTTGTTGACCACCTCAGTTTGTCCATCAGATTGAGGGTGGTATGCTGAACTGAATTTCAACCCTCTCCCCGCCAACTTAAATAGCTCGATCCAAAATTTGCTCATGAAGATCCTATATGTATTTGATACAATTGATTCTGGAAAGTTGTACAATTTCACAACCCCATTCAAGAACACTTCTGCAACTTCCTTAGCACTATAGGGGTGTGCCAAAGCCACAAAGTGGGCATACCTGGCAAGTCTATCTACCACGACCAGAATGGTATCATAGCCTCCCGGTTTAGGTAAGCCCCCTATAAAATACATAGAAATGTCCGACCATATCTGTTTAGGAATAGGAAGTGGCTAAAGCAACCCTGTTGGGCTTAGGGTCTGGTACTTACTTCGCTGGCACACTTCATAGTTGGTCACATATTCCTGTATCTTTTTTTTCATGCCTTCCAAATGAAATAATTGAGTGATTCTCTTGTAAGTTTTGAAGAAACCAGAGTGGCCTCTTATCGCTAAGTAATTAAACTCTTTTAATATATAATCCACTTTCAAGGAACCTTTGGGAATTACCAATATATCCTGATAATACAACTTCCCCTAGCTACCTTGTAACCATTTTGCTAATCTTTATAGGTTAAAAGATCTTGTAATATTTTTTTCAAAGTAGCATCTTGGTCAATCTCGGTCTCCAAGTCATCCCACTCAGCTATTTGAATCGTGTTAATGGCAGCGAATTGCATTCGTCGAGATAGTGCATCAGCCACATTGTTTTCGATTCCCAGTTTGAATTTTATCTCAAAATCAAACCCAATTAATTTGGAAATCTACTTCTACTGGCCTTCCCCCATCAATCTCTGATTTGAAAGAATTTCATGCTTCTTTGATCTATATAAATGATGAATGGTCTCCCCATTAGACACCTGCTTCTGATACACTACAATAGCACTAAACCTTCCCCTCAAATATCCTTAAATTACATTTACACAAATCATAATTGATACCTTAACCCAATATTACGTAATCACGCAATATCCAACAGTACATACTTAAAGAAAACTATGTTTTCCATAACCCACACTCTCAATTAGAATAATCATTTCTCTCTTTTAAATTACCATTCCCACATCACTACCAAACTACACATTAAAATAAACATACCCTCATATAGTCTTCATTGCTCATTCTAAACCACCAAAGTTTAAGTGCCATATTCTTGTCCACATGAATTTATATTAATACCCCAAAAACTCACCCACGCGTCCAACACAACCAGAATGCACTATTGTAAAATTAGGACTATCGCCTAGCGATAGGTTACGCACCGCTAGGCGACATATCAGGTTCTGGTAAATTCCCAGTTTCCTTCTCTATGCGAAAATCTCCAATCTTCTACTACATAGTCCCACCATACGATTAGACCAAATTCAAAAGCAATCTAGGAACTACAACACTCAAAACACTACTACAACCAATGGCAATTAAACACTAGAATCAGGTTCCTAGTTTACCTATTTCAAGCTTTCTCCTAATCCAAAGATCACCCACTCACCATTGCTCAAAAAGATTTATCGTGCAACCTAATTCCATTTAATTTATAGCATTACTCATCAACCACGTAGTACAACAACCAAATTCCAGAAGTCGTAATGACTCCTGCACCAATCAACACAAAAACAACCAAATTAACAGCTTCGCACCGCTTGGCGGTAGTTCATCGTCATTAGGCGATTCATAGTAGAACCCAAAAAACTAGGTCAAAACTGATGCATTGCCTGGCTGCTCATTCCTTACCGCCAGGCAATTTCTGGGCAAAGCCCAGAAACTACGAAAAATAGCTTGAAAGGGATGGGATTTCATGCAATTGGGTCATGGCAATGCTAAATACATTATTCACGAATCAAAACAGATAAGAATAGCTCCCCTTACCTGGACAATCCTTGCTCAATTTAAATAAATGGAACTTTTATTACACCACAACCAATCCAGCCATTGTTTCCTCTGTAATGCACTCTATATCCTGGATTTTCACTCAAAACAATCCTCAAAACCTCCTTTCCACGCTACTAATTCGTTTTCTCCTTTGTTCCTTCATGTTCTCTCTCTTTCTTCTCTAAAAACCACCTTAATTAGGCCATTAACTAAGCCTTAATGCTTGTTAATGATAGGAAAACGAAAATGGCTTTAAGTTTTGTGTTAATGGCCATTCAAAGACCATTATTGGTTGTCTTCCCAGCCCACTAGGCTACCCCTTTTTGCAGCTAGGGTTTCTCTGCCCTTTCACATTCATGCCAAAAGAAATTTTGGCAAAAAGAAAGCTTACTTCACTCTTAGCAAGGTTCGAACACATAGCCATTCAATTGCAAAGCAAGTGCACAACCAATTCAACCAATTCATGTTTTGTGATAATTCCTACACCTCTAGGAATCTAATATCACGCATCATGATAAAATATATCACTAAAATAACAAGCAATTGAAGTAACACTTCAAACAAAATTTAGCATACATAGGACTCGAACCCAAGTCCTCTCAACACAACCAAGTACTCTCAACCATTTAAGTTAGTATTTCTCTACATCATAAAGACTTATACGCATTTATTAAATAATTATTTAATTAATTATTTAAATTCCTCGAGTCTTACATTGTTGGGTCTTATAATACCGATAGTCAATATTCCTTCACAAATCTCTCAATTTCATTTTTTTGATAGTAAGGATATCTGTAGGGCCTGATGTTCGGAACCGTCGATCTTGCCTTTAATGTTATTGCATGATCGCAAGTTCTCGGGGGAGGTAATCCATGTGGTTCCTGGAATAATTCAGCAAATTCTTCTAATATAACCATCATAGACGCCTTCTTCCTCCTATTGTATGGCTTCTAAGACTTGATACGAAAATATGAACCCCTCTTCTTCAAGAGCCTTCAGCAATGCCTTCCGTGATGTTTGTGACTTGCACAAAGAGGGATCACCGCTTAGTTTCTTTTTCTCTCTCCCGTGGCCCCATGCTAACTTCAAATTTTTAAAGTTAGCTCTCACTTCTCCAAAACCCGCCAGCCACTCCAGTCTCAATGCTACATCTGATCCTCCTAACTCCATGAGGAAAAAACGTTGTTGTATAGTAATACGCAGCACCTCTAATCGCAATTGCGGGCAAATTCCCCTGTTTTTCACCTTTTCCCCCATGCCCACTTCCACTTCAAACTCTAGAGTATTTTGGACCTCCAAATTAAGAAGTCGTGTCAATTTTCGGGATATAAAATTTGTTGTAGCTCTGAAATCTACCAGTACAACCACTTCGACATCATTAATTGTTCCTTTCACCTTGAACGAATGGTTAGAGGTCAGGACCTCCTTACTCTACAAGGAGATTTGTAAGACTTTCATTGAGAGCATCTCCGATTTCACTTCCTCCTCTCTGCTATCTTTTGATTTCGCACCTTCTGTCCTTTCCGTCAGCACAAGTTGTAAGTATTTCATCTTGTAGACATGTTCACCACCCCACAATTCACCACATTTAAAACATAACCCTTTAGGACTCCTTTCTCTAAGCTCAGCTTGGGATAACCGCCCCCTCCATTGATTTTCTTATCCCCTCCTTCGACCTCCAATCTCCTACTAGAGTTCCCTTCTTTCCCTTCTCCTTGTTCCCACCTAGTAAACCCTCTATTTGGTTTCGTTAGTAGTTATTCCAGCGTTTTTTTTTTCTAGACTTAGCAACCCCACTCGTCGAAGCACTTGATTCTTCTCTTCTATTAGTAATGCACAGTCCATTAGTTCATCTAGTTTAAGCTCGGCTTGGATTTCCTCCTTCAACCCGTTTAGGAAAATGCCCTTCGACATGATCCTTTCTTCTTTTTTTAAAGGGGGTTGATTCTCTTTCGAATTTTTCTCGATACTTCATCATTGTTGTCATCTGTTTGATGCGCAATAATGGTCCAAAGAGGTTTTGGATTACCCAAAGTTGAAATCGTCGCACCAGAGCACCTTTGAAAGCTTTCCAGTTTATCTCTGAGTTTTGCTCCTTCCATCATTGGTACCATTGAGGGCTTGATCCTTTAACGCTATTACCAGCGCGTCCAACTTGTCCTCCTCTTCGAGCATGTTTAACTTAAAATACTGATCCACTTTGATTATTCATACATAAGCATTTTCTCCACTGAAAATGGGGATTCGCAGTTTTTGTCCCCCAAAATCCCGTGAAGATTCCCTACTACTCGAGTAGGTCGTATCACTATCGTCGTCTATGTTCTCCACCTCACCGTCTTTGGTCGCCTTCATACCCCTTCTTCTGAGTGAGTGTCGCTTGTGGGAACGTCCCCTACGAGAAAGGCTTCTGGCTAGTATCAGATTCTTTAACTCTAAAATTTGGAGTTTAATTCCTTCGATGCGTCTTTCAATGGTGTTCCGTGTAAGAACCATGCACCCTAAAGCCTTGTGTTGTGATACCAATTGATACTACACCCTAGAAGTAATAGAAAATTAAGAAGAAAAAAAGGACAACAGGGATATAGAGAATATTGTTTTATTAGTCTGTAAAGAAAGATAAACATAACAATGACTCTCGAGAGAGAGAGCATACTACCACCTCAGTCCAAACCAACCAAAAGCCCCCCCTCTCTGCTCATCCGTCTTCCCCCTATATTCTTTCATCTCCTGCATCAACAAAAAGATCTACATAATTCTATTTTCTCTTTCTCTTCTTGCGAGCTCATCTAATACCATTATCAACCTCACCGCCTTTATATGTGCCAGTGGATCCAAGCTAATGGGTTTCCACTTTCTCCTTTCATACACTTTAGTAATTTTTTCTTCTTCTCTCTTCTTCTTTTGGGCTTGGGCCTGTTTTGTAATTAATTTACTCATGTAATTAATTTAATGATATCATATATTTTCTCATCAAGATTTCATAAACTCTTTTTAATATTTCTTCACTATTATCCGGCGTTGGTTACAGTGATGCGTAATAAGGTGTCACCAAAAGCAAAGGCAAGAAAATAGGAGTCTCCACTTCCCAAATTGCAACCAAAGGGGTCAAAACCCGAAGGGAAAGGCAACAAAGAGTTATTGGAGTTTCTTTCCATTGAAGAATGTGAACCCAACATAAGAACGTGGAATTTAAAAGTGATCACTAGAGGAAAAACATGTCCAAATTCCTATAACAACAGCATTATATTTGAGATAAGAATAATTTCTTATGGTTATGACATAAAACCAGAACCCCACCATTTGCAACTTTGCCTTTGCATACCCTTTTGTTATAGCCAAGACCTTGCTTCTCTCAGATTTGTGAAGAAGGAGGTGGGGGAAGGGATAGAACAGGGAGAAACCTAGGAGAGAGAAAGTTAAAGCACAAATGTGAGGCTCTTGTTGAAACACACAAGTGTTTTGTTTTTCTCAACTTTGTGCTTTTGTTTGTCCTAGTTGTAGATTCAGTTGCATGCATAAATTTTGGTTCACACATATTTCTCTCTCTCTCTCTTATAACTTTACCTTTCTATCCTCTGGGATTATGAAGTGGTAAGGAAATAATCAGCCACAGACCTAAAAACAAACCAAAGCTTCCTCCTTTTCTCCAATGGCAACTTGGGTTTTATCAGAATGTGGTTTAAGGCCTCTTCCTCCTGTATTTCCACGGCCAACAAGGCCCATTTTGTGCCAAAAGCCTTCAAAGTTTAGATTTTTTAGCACAAATAAGGGAGTGGCAGATCTGAAGCTCCAACCAAGAGGATTTTCAAGTTGCAACTATAGGGAGAGAAGGTGGGAATTGGGAGTGAGTGCACCGGTGAGGGTTGCCACCAGCGAGGGAGAAGAAGAAAGTGTGAATGGCGTTAATGGGGTTGGAGAGGAAGTACCTGAATTTGACCCTAGTGCACCACCACCCTTCAATTTGGCAGATATAAGAGCTGCCATTCCTAAACACTGTTGGGTGAAGGACCCTTGGAAATCCATGAGTTATGTAGTGAGGGATGTCATTGTGGTTTTTGGTTTGGCTGCTGCTGCAGCTTATCTCAACAACTGGATAGTTTGGCCTCTCTATTGGGCTGCTCAGGGAACAATGTTCTGGGCCCTCTTTGTTCTTGGTCATGATTGGTAATAGCAATTTCCTGTTTATGTATCCATTTTGTTTTACTAATGCAGATCTAGATTTGATTGTGGCAAAGTTGGATTTCAAAAGCTTGTTATAATAACCATGGTTGGTGTTTTGGATCTTTCAGTGGTCATGGAAGCTTTTCAAACGATCCCAAGCTGAACAGTGTTGCTGGGCACTTGCTGCATTCATCAATTCTAGTTCCATATCATGGATGGTATGCTTGATGAGCTGTTCTTCTAGTCCCCCTTTTGTCTTTTGTTCTTTGCTTATATCCTAAAATTCATTATTTTAAGCCTATGTTTTGAAACTGATAGTTTCATGAATTGTACAGGAGAATCAGTCATAGAACACATCACCAAAATCATGGCCATGTTGAAAATGATGAATCCTGGCACCCGGTAAGATGATCATCTTTGTTGGGGTTCTTGTGGGAAATCTGCTTTTGGCTCCAATAGTTTATATCAAAGGGTCTAATTCAAAATATTCAATGTCAATCTTGTAGTTGCCAGAGAAAATTTTCAACAGCATGGACAATGTAACACGTACTTTAAGATTTAAAGTACCTTTTCCATTGCTTGCGTATCCCATCTACCTTGTAAGTTGCAGTACCTAACAGTTTCGGCATAACTTTAAACATTTATTGCTAGTGGTGCTGGTGTGGGAATTATTGACCTTTGTTATGATCTTTCAATTTCAGTGGAATAGGAGTCCTGGGAAGACTGGTTCTCACTTTGATCCAAACAGTGATTTGTTTGTCCCAAGTGAGAGAAAAGATGTTATAACTTCAACAATTTGTTGGACTGCTATGGCTGCCTTGCTTGTAGGTTTGGGATTTGTGATGGGTCCAATTCAATTGCTTAAGCTTTATGGCATTCCCTATGTGGTAAATTCCTTATCTTTTTTTAACTATGAGTCTTTCTTTCTTTCTCACTAACAACCAAATCCTAATTTGACTTCTGTAATTGCAGCTTTTTGTTATGTGGTTGGATTTGGTGACTTATTTGCATCACCATGGCCACGAAGACAAATTACCTTGGTATCGTGGAGAGGTATCATTTCTTTCCCTTTTCTTTCATTTTCAAGAAAATTTTCGTCCAACTTGGTCATTTCATTTCACCTTTAGAATCAAGAACAAGACTTAGATGTAGTAGTTCCTTATGTATTCTGATTCTGCTATGCTATCCAGTTAAAGTTGAAATTTTACCTTCTTCATCTGCATAATATATGTTTGCATCAAAGGTTGGCACAGGTTTCCAAGTTGGAAACCTCTAATTTTGATTTAAGAACAACACCAAAGACACATAAGAAGTTGTGTCTATGTTTTGTTCATAGATAAATGTTAATAAGTGGATTTTAAATCTAGTTTAACCTTAAAAAATCAGCTTGTAAGATGAGGTTTGCACTCACTTGTATATTATGAATTGACTTTATTTGTGATGACTTAGAATTGGAAGTGACTTAAATTCAATTTTTCTTCTAAGCTTCATTCTTCACTGTGTTGAACAGGAATGGAGCTACCTTAGGGGTGGCCTAACAACTATTGATCGTGACTATGGATGGATCAATAACATTCACCATGACATTGGAACCCATGTCATTCATCACCTTTTCCCTCAAATACCACACTATCACTTAATAGAAGCAGTAAGTATTCTTCTGCACATTTTTTGATGAATTAAAGGAATGGTAATTTTCATTAATTGCATACCCTTTTGGATTTGTCTTTGCTTCATTACAGACTGAGGCAGCTAAACCAGTTCTTGGTCAATATTACCGGGAGCCAAAGAAATCTAGCCCTCTTCCATTTTACCTCATTGGAGAATTGCTAAGAAGCATGAAGAAAGACCATTTTGTGAGTGACACTGGGGATATTGTGTACTATCAAACAGATCCTACAATTAGTAACACTTCCACATCACAGTGAAACTTCCATTTTTCCCTCTTGAAGACTGAGAGAAGTCACTGAATATGTTGCTGCTGCATATGACAATTTCTGAACTCTGAAGATTTTGTCTGAGAGCTTATGCTCTCAGTGAGTCTACATGAACTTCTTCCTTGAAGAACAAGGAATCTGTAAATTGCTAATTCTTGATGAAGGGTATGCTGTCTTCATCGATTTAATTAATATTTTTTGCTCAAACTCAAACACCAATGATGAATGATAATTGAATAGAATTGTATCAACAGATGTCATGTCACTGTCTTTTGCTTATCACTTCTTTTTGTATTCCTCTTCGTTTAGTGGTTGTTGATATTTCTTTAGATAGTGTCTCAAATCATGTAATCTTCTTATACACTATATTGAAGGTTGTTTTTATTTTGGTCCAGTTATACAATATATTATATGTGATAATTTTAATAAAGTTGAGTTTGTGAATTGTATGGGCGAAAAGTCTGAAACTGAAAGAGATTGAACGAGATGAAGACAGAAGAAAATGAGAAAACATCTTTGAATTGTTTGTTTCCTAGTTTTTGAAACATTTATTTTGATCAAGACATCAAAATTATTAATAGATTTAGAATGAGAAGTTCATTATTTAGTACTGTGAAATTGTTAAGGAGAGTTTTTAAAGTTAAACAGTGACAAAACCAAACAAGCTTGTAGTTTTACTATTGTAGAACCACACGTCCTGAAAAGAAGATCTAACATTCATTTTCATTCTGAAAAGGATGTTTCAAAATAGAAATTTTGGATTCCTAAAGGAAAGAAGATGCACTAATTTTTTGTGGATTGAGAATAGGCCAATTAAGATAAGTGTCTTGAAATCCTAAAACTAAAGGGAATAATTTTCTACTAAGGTACATTTTTCACGTTTTGATTATTCAGAATGTGATAGCTGAGAGCCACAGAACCCAAATTGTGGGTCTCTTTTCTGAGAAAGTTGAATCAGTGTCCATGTGTTAATTTTAATTTGTAGTGAGCAATAATAGAAAAAGTATGGTTGAGAATAGTCAATTTCCCCATATGCTACATGCTTGTGTGGAAGAAATGGGACCACAACCTCACAACCCAGACTTAGTTGTATTTCAAAAATTTCCACCATTCATATCTTAACCCTATCATAATCTCCATCACAATATGCACCCACCAAATTACCACACAAATGCAGAATTTTGTTTTATTTTTGAGAAAAAGTGTTTGCTTGAAGGTGAATAGTCAATTTAGTACAATAATTACAGCTGTGTTTATGTTAATATGCAATCAAAATTGTACCTATTAATGTTAAATTTTCTTTAATAAATGTGTCAACTTTTAAAGATTTAATATACGCTTAATTATCTCATTAATTTATAAAGTTCAAACAAAATTAATACAATTAAAGTTTTTATATTAAGATTGTGTGTTTTATTGTTTTAAAAATGAAATATTTCAATATTTATTATACTGAACAGACTATATAGACTATGTATCTTCGCTTAAAATGAAATAAAAGGTTGTTAATTTACATTGATGTGTTAATTACAGTTATCTTCTTAAATTGGTCCCACCAATTTCTTTTAAATATATAAAAATTAGTATATAAATAAAAATATATATTTTTTAATGTTAATATATTTTATGTATTCGATTTCCCAAAAGTTTTTGTATACCAATATATTATGAAAAATCCATCACAATCTTTATTGAATATTTGGTTAAATTATATTTTGTTATAAGAAATATTAACATATGAATGTAATAGTATTTCTATCTAATACTCACGACACTAATAAGATAACAATGAGGCTAATATTTCAAGATGTATTAGAGATTATCAAAATGAGTTTTACTTCTAATAATAAAGTATTTTTCATAGTCAAAGAATCGAACCTTTGTCGACATGCGTACATAAAAAATGTCGTTGTTTACCAAATATATTAAATCTCGTAAAAAAGTGTCATAGGAACCCGACATAAAAAAGGAAAAATTAAGTATCACCATTTGAAAGATTAACCTTCTAACATATTGATGTGAATGTTAAGGAGGATCATTATTATAAGTGAGTCGTTATGCATTACTATTAATACCTAAAATAAATTGGAATACTTGATAAGTTCAATTTTTTTATTGATTTTTTTTTATGTTATCTTCTGGAACATTAAAAATATATTATATTGATATATTAAAAATTATTTTAATATATTTCAAACTTTTAAAATCAGTAACCACTGATGTATTTTAAAGATATAATAGAAAAAATAATAAAAAAAATCCAACCAAGAATCTAAATTCTTTATTATTATATTACTCTTTTCATGTAATTCTTTATTATTATCTTATTTTTTCATGTTTGACTTCTCTCAAAACTTATTTATAATTGTTTTCCCATCGCTTTCTATGACTTTATCACCACTCACCATTGTCACAAATATTATTGCAACTCACCACCAATCCTCCACTCTCTCTTTCTTGGATATTTATACCCTAAGATGAACCATAATCATCACTTAGCATGGGATGCAATCATGGATGAACAAAAGGGTTCAAAATAGTCTTTCTCATGAACTCAAAGTTGAAATGAAAACCTGAAACTTCAAAGCAAACCCTAAAATAAAAAATTATTGAAATTAAAACCTAAATGAAAAAAAAAACTCCTTTGATCAAAGTAATGATCCATTGTCACCATCTCTCTCTTCTTTAACATTGTGTCTTGTGCTTATTTCTTCACCCAGAACCTTCACTATTGTCATTCTTTACACCATTTAGAAATGTGTTCTTGTTTGAGAGTGGATTGTGTTGGTTTTGAGCGTGAACAAAGTGTCAAACATGTATATAAGGTATATGAACAAACATCAAATATAGAAGATTAAAGAGATACTAGAATATCAAAAGTCATTTTTGAAAACAAAGTGAGACACAATAATATTAAAGGTAGTGTTCCAATTACGACCCAAGTTCATCCGACAACCATCATTAACATTGTGTCTTGTGCTTCCTTCTTCACCTAGAACCTTCACTATTGTCATTCTTTACACCATTTAGAAATATGTTCTTGTTTGAGAGTGGATTGTGTTGGTTTTGAGCGTGAACAAAGTGTCAAACATGTATATAAGGTATATGAACAGACATCAAATATAGAAGATTAAAGAGATACTAGAATATCAAAAGTCATTTTTGAAAACAAAGTGAGACACACAATAATATTAAAGGTGGTGTTCCAATTCTAACCCAAGTTCATTCGACAATCATCATTAACATTACCATTTAGAAATGTGTTCTCCTTTGAGAGTGGATTGTGTTGGTTTTGAGCGTGAACAAAGTGTCAAACATGTATATAAGGTATATGAACAAACATCAAATATAGAAGATTAAAGAGATACTAGAATATCAAAAGTCATTTTTGAAAACAAAGTGAGACACACAATAATATTAAAGGTGGTGTTCTAATTCCGACCCAAGTTCATCCAGCAACCATCGTTAGAAATGACCACCACGTGGAGTTCCATCACAATTTTGTTCTTAAAAGACACCTTAGAAGGTGGAGGAAGGTAGGAGTATTTAAACTACGCTTGACCTCGAATCCTAAGCCATGTAGGACTTATTGAGTGTATCAGAACATGTGGGATGAAAATGATGGTGGCTTTGTGGGAGATGGTGAAGCATTACCAAAGGCAATAGAAAGATGCTAAAACATTTAAAACGAGAAACAAATTTGCTGAGAAAATGAATAATATATACCTTAGTTTGAATGAAGATGGTGGACGATGAAGCATAGTGAACCAACTATAATTTTATATATATATATATATATATATATATATATATATATATATATATATATATCATTACAAGAAAATGTTTCATAACAATCAATTTTAGTGATCAAAAGGTCTTAGTCACTATAATAGATACCAATTTATAAAATTAAAAATTATTGGTTACTAAAATAGTTATAATTATAAGTAAAAAATTATAATTGGTCGTTAAATTAGCCACTAGTTAATCAGAGACTAATTTAGAAATTAATTCCTTTAGTAACAAAAACCTTGGTAACTAATGTTTAATAACTAATTTTCTTTGGAAGCTAAATCCTTGATAGCTAAATTTTAGAAAAAAAATTAGAGACCAATTATATTTTTTATTCATAATATTAACTATTAATAACCATATTTTTTATTTTGTAAATTGGTATCTAAATTGATTACTATAAAATATAAAAATTAATTGTTAATGAAATATTTTATTGTAATATATATATATATATATATATATATATATATATATATATATATATATATATATATATATATTTTTTTTTTTTTTATATCAAAATTTAATCAAGTTAGGTTTAGATAATAATAAAAGGTTCTCGTCCTTCAAGTAAATAGCTGGAATTTGATTCTCCACTCTTGTAAAGAGAGGAAACTTAGTTGGATAGCGTTTATTCTTCTGTACCTTCCATAACTTGGAGAAGATGAAGTCCATTAATGAGTGCGAGACACCTTTTGTGAAAGAGAAAAAAGAAATTGTTGTAGGGTTCTACTGTTGTAAAATTCCCAATGCATGAAAAAATGGTGAAGGATGATACGATGGCCATTGAAATAAATCCGAGTTCCTCTCAAATGCCCATTGGTTCTAGTTGTGACCTTGAAAAAGGAATCTTACCAACAGAGGAAGAGACAAGAGACAACGAAATGAACAAAAAATAATTGATGTTTGATTTTATTGCAAACGTGGAAGGACCGTTTTGTCCTACACACAGTGTGTGGATTCAATTTCTTTGAAAAAAAAAATGTGTAAGCCATTCTTTTGACAACATTGCAATTTGGGTACTACTTGCCAATCAATTGTTCCTCTTATGATTATCCCACCGCAGTCACAAGTTCATCAAGTCCCTTCAATCCATAATGCTCACAAGGAGGGATGCTAACAAAGCGAGTAGGATATGGATAGTAGTTTTCTCGTACTCTATTCGCTGGATAAATATCCGCCTCATATTTGTACTCTTATCTATCGGGTATCCGTTATGTAGGTACTCGCGGACATTTATAAAAAAATCAAAATAAATTTTTGACAACATATTTTGATCGTAAATTCAAATAAAATACAGTGCATAACATTCATAAATGTTAAACAAAGTCCAAATAACTCATTTAAATAGTGTTGAATGACAGTTTACAAAGAAATGATTTTTTTTTAAAACTAGTTGATAAAAAAAACTCATTCAAAATTAATATGTTAATATTTTAATTATTTTTTTTTAATTTTTTTAATTTAAATTAGAGTGTAGTGGGTACGGGTATCCACAGGTAGAAATACTATGATACCCGTACCCGCTTCGCTAACATGCGGGTATTAAAAATACCCGTATCCGTTGCTCGCGGGTATCTATTTACAATATCCATTAACTACCCATTGCGGGTTTTATCCGCGGATACCCGTGGGTACAAATTTTTTGACATCCCTACTCACAAGTCACAATACATGCTTTATTTCAAAATTTTAAACCTTTTTCATTATTTTTCATAAGAATGTTATATATATTTCTAGAAGATCGTATAAGCTTCACACTACAATAAAATGTCTAATTAATGAGTAATTTTAGTGATAAAAAATAATTGATCACTATAGTAACAAATTTATAAATTAAAAATTATTGGTAACTAAAATAATTTTTAAATTAGTTTCTAAATTTGTCACTAACATTAGTTACCAAGGTTTTAACTACAAAAAAAAATTGGTCTCTAAATTTGTATCTAAATTAGTCACTAATTAAACAAATTTAAAGACAAATTTTTTCGGTAACTAATGTTTTTAATGGCCAATTTAGAGATCAATTCACTATAGTGACCAATTTAGATACCAATTTAGAAACTATTTTAGTTACCAATAATTTTTAGTTTATTAATTGATATCTAAATTGATCACTATAGTGACTAATTATTTTTTATCCAAAATTGGTCATTAATTAAATATTTCTTGTAGTGTCATTAAATGAGCTCTTAAATGGAGAGGAAACTCATACTGACTTATGGATTATGAAAACACACACTCTTGTATATATTATTTAAACACTAAATAGATGTTTACTTACCGAAGATTCTTAAAGTTTAAATAATGAAATATGCAATTACTTATTATATTGAATTTATTATTATTTATCTATGGGTTAATTATGTTTTTGTCCTTCAACTTTTAGTAAAAATTAGAATTAGTCCCTTTTGAAACCTTGAACCAATTTAGCCCCTCAACACTGTAAATGCATGGATAGTCCTTTTAACCAAATTTAATTAAGTTTATTTGACATTTCAAACACACCTCGTTATAGTATTTTAGTTTGTTTATATCGTTTGACACATGTTCGCTCTAATATTAGCTGAGAAACGTGTTTAAAATGTCAAATAAACTTAAAAAACTTTGGTTTAAAGGACTAAATTCATGCATTTATAAAGATAAGAGACTAAATTGGTTTAAGATTTCCAAGAGGGACTAATTCTAATTTTCACTAAAATTTGAAGAACCAAACATATTTAATCCTTTATATATTAATTGAGTAACCTAAATTTTCTTAAATGTGTATCCTAAGGGTTAAACAAAAATACATATTTTCCAAAATTAATCTTTTGGAATTTTTTTTTAACAAATAATTAACCTTATGATAAAAATCGTTGTGTGAATTATTAGAAATATACTAGCAGTTCAACTAAAAA
>Ga0214543_1003953_pt1 | contig 28435 bp, 9 predicted proteins | sample CNSS2metaG_FD_160094 | JGI IMG/M metagenome (GOLD analysis project Ga0214543, IMG submission 160094) | Root nodule microbial communities from cowpea collected in UCLA plant growth center, Los Angeles, California, USA - CNSS2 | ecosystem: Host-associated > Plants > Roots > Nodule | place: USA... | reverse complement strand
TTTGGGCGGGTATATATATATCCCCATCCCCATCCCCATCCCCAGTTGAAAATTTCGGGTATTACCCATACCCATACCCATACCCAGTCAAAGCGGGGATTCCCCGTCAAAACGGGGACGGGTTCGGATGATACCCACGGGCACGGGTTTATTTGCCATCTCTAGTAGCATAGAAGAAGAATATCAAATGAAAATATTTATTAACGAAATTTACCTATGGAAATAAGAAAAAGAATATCAAATCACTATATTTACTTTATCGATTGAAAAAATTCTACCTGAAATTACTAACAAATATTTACAGATAAATTTTGGTCATCAATAATTATTGATAGATAATTATTAATGAATTTTTTATCGTTGGTGAAATTTATTAATGAACATTTTAACAATATATTTTTTTAACCGTAAGTTATCAATAACTTTATTTTATCGAATTTTTGAAATTATTGATGAATTTTAGTCATCGATAATACTATATTTTATTATAGTCAATTGTTTTTTTATTAATATTGACACATTTCACGGTGACATTTCTCTTTGTTTATATGTAACAAATTTTTAATGAATGTTTACTACAATTACAAATTTTTTTGACACATTGTTTTATTGTTCGGTAGTCTTGAAATCAATTTTGCTTGTATTGTTCTAATTATGATGAAATTTTACATGCTTTTAAGCATCAAGTGCAATATTTTATTAAATAAATATTGTATATTATATAGTATCAATTATTATATATGAAAATTTTATAAAAAACTTTGTCTTTAAATCAATTTTCGTGTCTTCTTTCTAAACTTATGTGGCTTGTACATGCTTAATTTTTAAAATTTGAGTTCGTCTTAATAAAAGTAGTAGAAAGGAAAATAAAAATTGTTAATCTATTTTTTATTTGAAATAAGTTTCTTTTTTGTCATTTATTAATTTAATTACACAATATTTGCATATTTAAGTCATGTGTTTGCATGTTAATTATTTCATCATAATGGAGCAGTTTTATAGGTAAATTAACGATATAACACGTTTTAAAAATTTTATGTACATAGAGAAGTAAAGAAGTCATGCATGCATGACACAACTTCACTTTTAGAAGTTTGAAGTTATGTTGACCTTACACAACTTTTGGGTGAGAGGAAAAGTTGTGTGGGTCAAATATGACTTTAATTGATTTTTTTTTTTAATTTGAACAAAATACATACAAGATTAATACGACTTCAATGTAATCTTATTTGAAATGGAGTTGTGCAATGACACAACTTCAAGTTCAAATTATTAAAAAGAAAAAATGAAGTTATGTTTGATCCATACTATTTTTCTTCTCACTTAAAAGTTGTATAAGTTGTGTTATATATGTACAACTTTTTTCCAATGAAGTCATGCTTTGTAGGCACAACGTGTTCATATCCGTAGAATTTTTAAAATATGTTCCTTTTGGTAATTTGGAAGTAAAATTGCACCATTGTGGTAAAACAATACTTGTTTGCATGTATGGTCTCATTAACATAGATGAATCTTTACTGATATAAGATTGTACTGATATATTGAGTATGATGATGAATACAAATTAATGATTGTTGAAGTTTTGTGAGAGTAGCTACATTTGTAGGTAAAATATGCTATTATTGTTAATTTTCTGGATGAGTTGGTGTTAAATATTGAAGTTGATGCATGTATAAAACTACAAAGTGAAGACTTTGTTAAAAATGATTCTAAAATGTTGAATAATATTCGTTGTGAAGGGTTTGATGGAAAATTTTACCATTTAACATAGTAAGTTGGTGCATGATGATTGAAAGTTTATCATTTTAGTTGGGATTGAACCTAAAAGATATGGTAATCATTAGGATTTTGAAGAAATTTTGATGAGATGTTTTAGATTGATTTTTGTACCTTTGTTGAATTGATTAAACAAGCATGTGTGTGCTATGAGAAATGTTATTATTGAGGATGATGGTTATAACTATTAATAGTATTAGAAAGTGATTAATGTTAGATTGTATTGGAAACAATATTTTAAGTAATTGATGTTGGTCCATTTAAGTGTTTAATAGTTAAATGGGAAATTTAAACATGTTATAAGGTGTAAAATGATTGGTCGTGGATTTTGATTTTTGAAATGTTTTACAAAAGTGATAATTTTTGGATAAATTCACTTAATGGATGAAATTTTGTTTAGAGTATTCAAGCATGTGAGTTCTAGTGGAAGTTGTTGTAATTTTTGAATTTTTAAGTTAAGTAAATATTATTCTTTTGTAGTTTGTCTTCTTATCTGTGTTATGAATTATATTTGAACATGATTGGATAAGTAAGACTTATTATGAATTTTAACAATTATCGCGATATGATTTATGCTTTATTAGTTATTTTTTAATTGTGATGCAATATAACAAAGTAAGCAAACATAGTATATCATTTAGTAACCGTGTTAAATATTATTAGTTTGATTTATTTAAATAGTTTTGATATTCATTTAGTTTATTCAAATATTGGGTGTATTTTGCATGTTTTTCTTAAAGCTTGTAATATGATCATTTGTGGGAATTAATTAATGACTGTGAATTAGTATATGTATGACATTATGAAATGATAATTAATATAATGTCTCTAAATGATGTACAAGTACGCAAATTATAGGTCACAAGTATAGAATGAATTGTGAACCATGGTTGAATTTTTGTGTAACTAAAGAAAACTACGATCTAATAGAGGTCTTATTGCTTTACTATGGTCTAATTCATTTGATCCAAGATATCACTTGATAAAAAACTAAGAGAAAGTTCTTACCTTTTTAACAATTTTGATCTTTGATTTGATTCATTATTAAATTTAGTTAGACTATATCATGTGTTAATTTCTGATAAAAAAATATTTAATATGATTCTATCATGAAATATTTAGTAAATATTTCCCAGTGAATATATGAGAGAGAGATTTGTCATAAAATATATACCAATTTGATATAAAATTTATAAAAAAAATAATAATAACAAAATGAATTTTGATTTTTGGCTGGATTTTTCTGTATTTTTTTTGTGTGCTTGTTATCTTTACAAGGATGTAGTGTAAGAAGACTTCAATCATTTTTATTTATAGGATATGTTAGATTTATTGAACTTGTCATCTAATCTCATTAAAATAGTTTGAGTTGGATAACTTTTATTTTTCCTTATCAAATAGCAATTAAATTAACTCTATCAATAATATGTTAAGTTGGATTTAGACAAAAAATAAAAGTTGGTTTGCTATTTAAAATATACTATGTTGTCTCTATTACTATGTTATAATTTTTTAGCATTTTATTGTATTTGTATTTTGATTAAATAATGCTTTTGATAGTTATTAAAAAAATAAAAGTGATTTTTTTTTTGTTTTAATAATTATTTAAATTTGAAAAAGTAGTTATTGAAAAGTAAAATTGGAAGACAATTGAGTAAAAAAAAGAAATTATATATATAATTTTTTATTTTTATTTTTATAATAAGTGTCTTACAACTCATATCTATTATAGATCTTGTATAATACAATTTTTTAGAGAAACATTAAAGTCAAGTATATATATTCTTTAAAAATAAAGAACAATATAGAAAAAGATAGTAGATCGATAACATGATGATGCACCTTCATTTTAGTGGGTACAGAGCAAAACTTGAGTTAACTTCTAGAATGAGATTTTGATTTTGTATGAAAGAGTCATATTATCATCCTTGAATACACAACAATCTTAATTGAATGATGCTGAGTTAGATGCTTGGTTGCTTCAAACATCATTGTTATAGGTTAATGTTCTTCGTCTTTAGTTGTAATTGCGTAGTTGTGTACCATTAACAATGAGATATGCTGTTGTTCAATTTTAACTCACTAACTACTAAGAAACTCATCGATAAAGTAAATTTATTTTTTTAAACTTGTCTGTTAGTCCAGCCCACTAAGTTCATGTCACCATCCTGGACTATAACAGATTTCATATCAATAATAAATAAATGAATACCACACAAATATTTGAAGTATATATCGTAATGCCAATTAGTTTTATATCAACCCTTGATTTTTTTATATGTATTAAAATATAATATTATTTACATTAAATAAATATCTCGCGGCATGGACATAAGATATTTTATATTATAATTTTAATGTATTAGTATTTTATATTTTAGTCTTAACCATATAATATATATAGATGGGTTAAATATGTTTTTGTCCTTCAATTTATAGTGAAAATTGAAATTAGTTTCTTTTCGAAAATTTCAATTAATTTAATCCGTCAATTCTATAAATGCGTAGATTTAGTCATTTTAACCAAATTTTTATTTTATCTGACGTTTCAAACACATTTCATTGTAATATTTTAGTTTATTTATACAGTTTGACATATTTTCTCTTCAATATTAGTTGAGAAACACGTTTAAAACGTTAAGTAAACTTAACAAAATTTTGTTTAAGGACTAAACCTACGCATCTCTAAAAATGAAAGACTAATTAAATTCAAATTTTTTAAGAGGGACTAATTTTAATTTTTACTATAAAAGCATATTTAATCCTCGACAAATTAATATAAAGGGAAGGACAAAAAATATATAAAGCTTCATACATAAAGTCACTAATATTTAATGTTTTAAAGATTTTAATATTTTAAAAAGTAAAAATTATGTTTTTTTATTTATTTTTTAGCTTAGTTTATGAATGGAATTTTTCTAACGCTAAAAAAATTTAATATTCAAAATGAAATTTATACTAAATTCTTTTACATTTTTTGTGCAATTTAGATAAGGTTCTCATTTAGGCCAACAGTATATTATCTTCAGTAGGTTTGAAATGAAAACAAATATCACCATAATCAAAATTTCTATTGCTTGTAGAAAATTAATGTATATTTTTCTCTCCTAGGTGCATTGAAACAAGGTTAACAAACATGAGTTGAGTCTCTCGAAAGTCGGGTTGACTTCTTGAGGCCAAACAATGATTGGATTGGATTGGACTGGCCGAACAAGGTTAACAATATTTTAATGAAGGATAAAATGAAAATATTATAATTGATGGGGTGCAGGAAGAAAAAAAGAAGGAGGTGCAGGAAGAAGCAGCCCATAGGAACGGACTTGGGTTCAGCCCAAACGAAAACCGTTGGCTCAACATCACTGCGCCGATCCTGAGCAGGTTCAACATCTGAAATTCTCGCGCTGCCACTGCAACTGCGAAGTTGACTGAAGGAGCAGAGCAGAGAAGAATGTCAGGGTTAAAGGAATTGCTTAAGAAAGGGTTAGGTTTAGGAGACATGGCGTTCAACGCCGGCGGAGGAGCCATCACCTGGTTCCCTGGCCACATGGCCGCCGCCACGCGCGCCATCCGCCACCGTCTCAAAGTCTCCGACCTCGTCATCGAAGTCCGAGATGCCAGACTTCCTCTCTCCTCCGCCAACGCCGATCTCCAGCCACACCTCTCCGCAAAACGACGCGTCGTCGCACTCAATAAAAAAGACCTTGCCAACCCTAACATCATGCATGTAAAATCATCACCATCATCGCCGTCATTAGTATCCTTGTCATTGTCGTTTACCTGTGAAGTTATTCACGCGGCGTGTTGTTACTGCAGAAATGGACGCATTATTTCGAAACGTGCAAGCAGGATTGCATTCCAATAAATGCTCACAGCCAGAGTTCCGTGAGGAAGCTTCTGGAGCTGGTGGAGTTCAAGTTGAAAGAAGTCATTTGCAGGGAACCGACGCTGCTTGTGATGGTGGTCGGTGTTCCCAACGTTGGCAAGTCTGCTTTGATTAACTCTATTCATCAGATTGCAAAGTCTCGATTTCCTGGTAATAGTTTCGCGAATTCGCGAAACCATTGATTTGAATGAATTGGATGAGTTTTTTTGTTTGTTTGTTGTGGAATTGAAGTGGTGTTCTTCGATAGCGCAGGAGAAGATGAAGCGTGCTGCTGTGGGTCCGCTACCTGGTGTTACTCAAGACATAGCAGGATTTAAGGTCTGGTTAACAAACATTAACATGAACATAAAATTAAACCTAATGTTCAAGTCATAATGGTGAAAAAATATACTATTTTGCCCTGTTTAGATAAATTTATTCAATAAGAAGATAAGATACAACGAACTTCTCGTGTAAGTTAAAATCAACAGATGTAATTAACTTTATATTTGCTCTCTTATTGAACTTTCTCAAAAAGTAGATTGTGCCTTCATTTTGTCGTTTTTATTCTTTGCGTATTAATACTTATGGAGAAGTTTATGTAATGAGGACCTTATGGTTTTGTTTTGATATAGGCTGCACAGGTGCAGCCACTTCAAATGAAATAAAAGATAGCAGATCTTTATTCCTCAAGTGACTAAGTATTAGTATTCTGAGTACTCTGTTTTTCTCTAGTTGTTGCCTTAGGTTTAAAAGTTAATTTCTGCAAATGATATAAATGATTACTGGTTTTCTTGTCTCTAGTTTCTAGTTCTGTTGCCTCCGCGGTGCAAACACATTATTTTATGTGCTGCAGAGCTACAATTCTTTTGATTCCATTGTGATTCTTTGGAATCAAAGCATAGGTTTATGCTAGAGGCAATGCTTCCTTCGTTCTGTTTCATGTATTAATGCTCTTCCTTGAGCGTGCGTTTTTGAATAGCATATTTTAAGGGTTTTATTTTTTGGGGTTTTTTGGAAGCTCCTTGAGAAAAAAGATGATTATCGTCAAAAATAAATTGAAACAGACCGTCATTGAATCACATGAATCAAATATAGATTCATGTGTCTAATAACAATGTTTTCATTCATTTGAGTCATGGATTCTTGTTGTATTGGTTGGTTTTTTAGTACGCATCCATATTTTGGAGTGAAGTATGGTTTTGTTCTCACCTATAGTATCTTATGTTCCGACTATTATCTAATTGTGTACTTTTGCAATCTAGATCAATAGGGTAAACATTCCTAATTGTTGCAAGGGGCAACATGGTTCCTGTAAGAAAAGTGAACAGGGATCATGGAAGAAGAGGGGATGGTAAACAACTTTTTGAAATATTGTTTTAACCTTTGGTTGATAAATGAAAGAAAATGTGGTATTTCCCATGTTTTTTGTGATCGAAGAAGTAGAAAGAGTCCCAATATTAGATGAACTAATGACTTGAATCAGTTCCAAAACACAATTAATTGTTTTCTCTGTCTCACACGCAAAACATGAAAGCTTAACGAAACTTGCCATTTTAGTAGGAATTTCTTTAAAAAATACCAGTGTAAATAAATCTAGGAATTTCAGGAGTATGTATGATTCGCATTTTTTTTGTTTGAGGAAAATAAATTTGTACTAGTGAGGTATACCGATCAAAATAATATCATACCTACAAAGTCCTTATGTACTGCATATTTAGTTCTGTATTGTACTACATACTGGTTACCCTTTCTTGAAAATATTGGAAACCTGCTAACTGTTTCAGAAATAGTTTTTATTTTTTGTTTTGTCAAGATATTTTTCAGAGATTATTATTCTCGTCCATTCCTAATTCCTGAAAGTTTTTATTACTGGCTTAAGTATTTATTATTTGGCATATAAACGAAGAAAGTATTTGCAATTGAAAAGGTAGAAGGAAAAGCAGTGCATATTCTATTTTTCTACTACATTTTGTTTTATTATCGGTCTGTCAACTGATTCTATTTTTAGTTGGTGGTTCCATAATTAAACTATGACTTTGACCTGATGTTTCAGATAGCACATAAACCAAGTATATATGTCCTGGATTCCCCCGGGGTTCTGGTTCCGAGTATCTCGGACATAGAGACAGGGTTAAAGCTGGCTCTGGCAGGTACTACGTCTTTTAAAATTTATCTTATATATTTCTTTGTTATTAATAAAATTTGACATTATTATCAGTGGTAAAATTTGACATATTATGGTGCATGCTTTTGTTGGCTAAAACTATTTGTTAACTGGAATATGAATAAAAGCTTTAATTTGATGTGTTTTTCCTCCCATTTTTTAATGTGTCTACAAGCTAGTTTGCAAATTGTGAAAGCCTGAAATTACCTTGTGGAGTTATGCAAGGAAGGTTTGGTTGTGAAGAAACCTTTAATTGCTGCTTTTATTTCTATACATCTATACATAGAATAGAATACGAACAAGACTTCTTACTGCTGTCTTGGTTAGCCATTTGTTTTAAAGTAAAATAAGGAGAATGTTTAAATTTATACACAGCAGTCTTCTTTTTATATGATTCAGTATTTGTGTTGTCTCTCTTACTATCTTATGTTTTACTTGCAAACCACATTGCCTGTTTATTATTTTATTGCATTTAATCAACTGAAGTGGATGCCATTGGTGGGACAGTTGCAGAGGAGAAATTAGTGTTGTGTTTTGTCTATATACTTGGTTGAATTTTATATTCAGTAGAATCCTTTATTTTGTTACGGGCCTGTAATTTTGAATCTTGTCCCTTCAGTGGTCAAGATTCTATCTCTTATTATCTCATTCCTTAGTTATTAGCAATTCTTAGAAATAGAAAGCTGTCCGTATTCCATAAGGGCAATCATTTGAGTTAGTCTGAGAATGGGCTCCGTCAAGGATGGGTATGCTTCTCCTGATTCACTGTATAGGTTATAAGGAGGATTCTTACTAGTCCTGTGATTAGGTCTCACATAAGGCACGTAAGATAACCTTGCTAGGTTTTAATTTGAATTTGATGTTAAATTCGATTAATTTGATTCCATTACTTTTTACAGTGATGATCTATTCCCATTTATTTGGAATTGATTTCGAAGTCGTGGTTGATGTTTTCAAATAGATACTTTAGGTAGGATATAAAAGTCATTTGTTGATTGCTGAACTCTTGTTGTCCCATTTTTTTATTGATTGCGTTTAAACTACCTGTGCATCAAACAATCAATTTCCTTATTGCGTATCTTCTGTTTTCTTTAGTGGAAAAAGTAATAGGAAGGTGACTTTTGTCTTATTTCACAGCTGGTGCTTTATATACTCTAAAAATGGAATAGTGAACTTCATTTATTTTATACTTTAATAACTATTGAGGATCTAATCTATTTTATCATGATAACATAAGCACAGGGCTGGTTTTAGTCTGTGAATAGGCATTAAGGGCATCCCGGGGCAATGAAAATGTGGAGGTGGCATTTTTCAGTGGGTGAAGAACTTTATGTTAGAAAAAACAAAAATATGTAGTTTCAAATCGCTACGAGTAATTTAAAGACTTTTGTGATTGTTTCCTTTTTCGGTACTAATGTTCATGGGCTGACTGAATTAGGTATTTTTTTTTTCAATGTGGCATGTTTTTGTCATTTTTTAAGCCAACTATGTCTGTTTTCTAGCCGTCATTGTAGATAGAAGTTCTTATTTTTTGCCCTACATCTTACACATTCTGTAGTTATTTTCCCAGACCAGTTTTGGCAATTGAATATCTCATTTTCTCATGAGTTCCACTTTGAGTATGGGGCAAAATGGGACTAGGTAGGGCATCTACAGCTGTTGGGTTTCTGAATATGTATCCTTTGTAGCACATGTCCTGGTATATTATGTCATGCAAACTTGGTTGATGAATTGTCAGGGTCCGTCAAAGACTCGGTAGTGGGTGAGGAGCGTATTGCTCAATACTTATTGGCAGTTTTGGATACCCGGGGGACTCCACTTCACTGGAAGCACCTAAATAATAGGAGACTAGATGGGATTGAATACGAAGCTGAGGCGAATCATGAGTATAGTCTGAAAAATCTTAAGCCAAAGAGAAGAAATCCGCCAAATAGATCTGATTTGGTGTATGTTGAGGTAACAAGGAGCTGTTTTCTGTAGTTTTTCTTCTGTTTAATGGAATATCACGCTTTTAACTACCAATGCTGGAAATTTTCACACCTTGGCTGACAAAGTCCCAATTATATTATTACACTTCCTAATTGTTTTAATCCCATTATATTAGAAATCTTTTTGCCTTTGATGTTTTGACGATGTTTTGTTAATACCAAGACGACTAATGAATTTGTCTGCAAGCACACATAATTCTTTTTGGGGAAGGGCTCACTATCTCCTATATTTACTTCTACTTTGTCTTGCATCCGAAGTTACCAATAAGATGTTTCTGAACTACGTTTCTTGCATTTGATGTTGCAGTCTGTGATGATGGAAATTACCCAAGTTTTTCATTTTTTTTTTGTTTCTCTTGAAATTAATTTACTCCCATTCTACAATAGGATCTTGTAATGGGAGTTCAGCATGCGCTCTATTTAACTCTAACAGAATTCAATGGGAATGTGGAAGACGAGAATGACCTGGAGTGCCTTATTGACCAGCAATTTAGTGTACTCCAAAAGGCAATGAAGATACCTCACAAGGCTTCAGAAGCACGGTTAATGGTATCCAAGAAGTTACTTACTCTATTCAGGTCAGGTAAGCTTGGTCCTTTCATTCTTGATGATGTCCCGGATATCAAGCCTGTATCATAATGTCGATTGAATATTCCTACCCACCTCTCCTTTTTCTGTGTATTAGATCTTTTACCTTTACTCCTTCCCCATTTGTGCTATATGTCTTTCATTCTAATTTTTGCTGTAACTTGTAAATAAGGATTAATTTAATTTAGGAAGATATTGAACTTTTTTTGTGTGATGCGGGTGATTTGCCAGCATTTAAGTTCTAAAGTATTTTTTTGTTTCCAACCCCCCCAACATTGAATTTCTTAATTACTCGACAATGGTCAGTGGGTGAATTAATTGTCATTGAAGGATAACTATAATTGTGGGGCCATCATCTCAAAGGAGAAGATATTAGTAAATTTGATTATGTGGTTAAAGAAGTAATAAATTAGCTAAACATTATTTATGTGGAAGGATACTTTTATTTTGGATGCTTGCCCTTTTTGTGAAATTATATATTAGAAAAATAAAGGATTAATTTCAAGCTAGAGTTTTTGAGAAACTTGCAAAATCAGTATTAATTACTTATAGAAATAAATAATGTTATTGAGCTTATTTTTTATGGAAATAATCTCTTTCCAAATATATATTTTAAAAAATGTGGTTGAGTATATTATTTATATATAACTATAAATTAGGCAGTTGACTTGTTATTCTATGTAATTTAGGCCTAAAACTTACCTTATTTGATTAGGTTTGATGGGAAGAATAACACTTAAGTTTTGGAAACTAGACCAGATCAGTTAGTTTGATAAGTGAATCTATCTTGATCTTGTATCTAATTCATTTGACTTACAATCAAATTTGTCCAAAAACTAAAAAAATCAATCAAAATCTGGTTCATCCTAGTCTAGTATTTTAAATATTTTTAGTATAATATATTTTGATTTTTTTTCTTTAAAAAAGAGTCTAAATTATTTTTCATTTTATTTTTTTGTTTTACATTTAAACTTATTATTATTCAATAGTACTATTATGCACTGTTAAAAGTCAGACCTAAATATTATAGGATATGACTAGTTTTTTACTTTTTAGTATTAGTATGTCATATATTTTCTATTACTATTTTATATTACTATTACTATTAGTGTATTATTATTACTATCACTATTAGTATGTTATATATTTTAGTTTTTACCATTATTTTAATATCAGTTTATTGAAAATACCGTTATTTTCTTATTGTTCCAAATGGAAATAGAGGTGAAGAAAGTGCTTCATAAAGAATGAGAGAGCAGGAAATACCATTATTTTCTATTATTTCATTATTTCTTTCTCTTCAATTTACTCTAAATCAAATCACTAATACAAGTATTAAGTTTTAAATTTCAATTTCTTCGTAAATTTGAATATTTTTAATTGAATCTCTATTGGATACCTAAAGTTGATAGTTGTCATTGGTAGGATTAAATAGGATTAAATATACAAATATCATTTCTCTAATGTAGTACATCAATGATATAATGTTAAGAACAAAATTACATAAAGAGTGAACACAAATAAAATATAAATAAAATTAAACCAACCCAACCCAAGTTGTCTAATGAATTTAATCTATAATTACACTTAAAATCATATTTATAAGAATCTGCAAATAATTTGAGAAGTATAAAAGTAAAGAGGTTTTTAGAAATGGATAGTCCATATAAAAAATAAATATAAGAAAGGATATAAAAGATAAAGATAAATATAAGGTAGAAACATTAACACCATGTACGATCATGTACGATAATAGAAAAGTGGTTCTAAAGATGAATCTACATTCTTTTGGCAATAGATAGAGAGGAATGAAAACATTGATTAGAGAGTTTGTTGTCCAATAGATCCCACATCTATTAAGAATCAAGGTAAAGGACAATTTAGATACAACTTCTCTTACTCTTCTAAGACTCCTTTTAAAAATAAAATTGTTAGAGTCCTTAATCCCAAAGTGAAAAATGTCTCAACGAGCTTGAGGTAGGCACATCAGTGTTGTCTATGGGAATGGAATGAGAATGAAAAAGTGGTTCTAAAGACGAACCCTTGTATTCTTGGCCCTTGATTAAGGGGAATGAGAAAGTTACTTTAAAAATGAACTTTCGTTTCCCTTAGACCTTAGTTTGAGAGCTTATTTTTGTATATATAATAGTTTACATACATAGGAGTTAAGGCTAAAGATAAGTTAAATACACTTTCGTTCCTTAACCTTTTCATATGCCTTTATGGAAAAAATAGATTCTAAAGTCGAGTAATAACTTAAATGCAGTGGTTGATCATAACAATGTTATCTTAATAGTCTTGAGGTTAAAACATTGGTGTTGTCTATATGAATGGAAAAGAGGTCCCAAAGATGAACTCTCATTTCCTTAGTCCTCAATTGGAGGAATAGAAAAGTGGTCTTAAAAATGAATCCTTGTTCCCTTTAGACTTCGAATGGAGAGCTTATTTTGGTATGTTTAATAAATCTTACATCTCTTAGAAGTCGATGTTAAAGACAATTTAAATACACATTCCTCCTTTAAACCACTAAGGCTCATTTTAAGGACAAAATCATGATTGGAGTTCCAAGCTCCAAAGCTAATAATATATGGGATATGATGTTTGATCCTAACGATATTATCTAAATGGATTTGAGATTAAACATTCAAATCATTTTGTGGGAATGCAAAAGTAGTTCCATAGACGAACGTTCATTTCCTAAGGTAATAAGATGAACCCTTGTCCCCATTGGACCTCAATTTGGGGGCTTGTTCTATTATGTTCAATAGTCACACCTCACTTAAGAGTCAAGGTCAAAGAAAACTTAAATAAAAAGAATTATGATAGTTAGACTACTACACTTTTTAAGTAGAAAGATTTGTGTCCTGATTATCAATTATATCTTTTGACCTGGTGGTAAGTGTCTGACTCAACCAATTTAAACACATCTTCATTCCTTAACCCTCTAAGGTGTCTTTTAAGGACAAAACTAAAATGGAACTGCAAATTCAAAAGCAGACAATACCTCATATGCGATAATTGCCTCTAGGAGTCGAGGGTTAATGGAGTTTTCATTTCCACATATGATATGTTAGATTGTGACTTGGTCCACTTGGTCTCCGCCATGAGACAATTGTGCAACCCGCAATAATCTTCTTAACAATTGCACACTAGGAATCAAACTCATGACCTTGGTTATGATCCTAATTGTTAGGAACAAGACAATAAAGGAAAGAATAAATGAGAGAAAAATAAATGACACAAAAATTTAACGTGGTTCAAAGTAAGCGTGTTTTATTAAGATGAACGGCGATACGAAAAGGGGTACTCGTGGTTGGAAATGCTTCCGCTAGAGGGGAAATGTACCAATGTGATGGAAGGACTCACCTTTAAGGGAGAGATTGTTAAGAATCCAAGTGTAAGTCTAAGTCCCACATTGGCTAGAAATGAGAAAGTAGAGCACTATATAAGGATAAAGACCCATAAATCCATTTCTTTAAGGTTTTGGGTTGAGAGTGGTGTCAATGCCTCATGCAATTGGACTAAGGTGTCATTAGTATTGTATCCCCTAGTGAACCTCCTCCTTTGTAAACCTAACATGATAGTGGTTGGGCTGCTACACTTTTCAGTAGAAAGAATTGTGTCATAACTATCAATTATATCTTTTGGCTTAATAGTAAGTGTTTGATCCAACTAATTTAAATACACATTCCTTTCTTGATCTTCTAAAACACATTTTAAAGATAAAACTATAATGAAGCTTCAAACCCCAAAATTGACAATATAAAGTTCCAAACTTCAAAATGAACAATATCTCAGATGCGATAATTGGTTCTGTTAAAGTAACAATCGATAATTGAAAGATGCATTTAAACTTTCATTGACTTGATCTTTTAGAACAATGTAAGATTATTATATGTACGAGTACTGTGAATATTCATTTCATATTTTTATATGGAAAGGTAATCATTTTAAAAACAAAGATAATCATTTTAGTTTGTTACGACATTGGTAGAGTAGATCTTAATTACAAGTATTAGAATATTTAAGAATTTGTATATGTATTAGTTGGCTCATGAAGTACATTCTCATAAATCTTATACCTACTTTTTGTTCAACTGGGGGGAGTTGGCCTCCATGAGACGCCCATACCCAGGTTTTGAAAAATTGAAACCTAATATAAAATAGACTATAACATATATTAGCTGTTTTTTTTAAAAGATTAATGAAAAATGAATAAATATTATAGTAATGAAAATGAAAAATATATATGTTATGAATAAAATAAAAGTGGACAGTTTTTTTAGAGAAACTAAAAATCAAGAAACTTTTAGGGACCAAAAGGTAAAATATATATTTTCATAATAGAAAAATATATTTAATTTATTATAAGAAATAAATTTTAAAGCTGTGCTTATTTCCATAAAAGGAGGCACAGTATCGCAGAAAACGAAAGACATTACACTTTCCAAGCTGGTAAGCCAATAAATGCGACGAAAGTGGGTTCTTTTAATTATATACTAAATTTTGATTTAATTTAGTTTTGACGTGTAAATTTAATTATTTTAATTCAATTTTATTAAATTTATTTTAAATTTTTAAATTTTATTTATAAAACAATCTCATATTTTATTTAAAAAATTAATCAACTAAAATTAAATAAAACATAACAAAATATTTAATGTTTTTTCATTCAAACATATTGAATAATACTTAAATATTTATAAATTTATTTTATTGTTATTATTGTTATTATAATAAAAGAATAATTAAAATAACAAATTCAATTTAATTTTAATATATTTTATAATAAAATAAATAATAAAAAAATTTATTATCCACATCAATCAATTCAACAAACTTTCATAAATTTATTTTCTCATTTTTTTATCATCTTTTTCTTAATCAAAATAATTCACATTCAATTCTCTTTTTCCTCAAATCCACTTATTTATACTCTTCCAAAGTCATCATTTCATCCAAACACATCCTAAATGTATACATAATATTATAATAAAAATTTATATCAAATAAATATTTTTGAATAGAAAAGTAATATATTTTTTATTCACAATAAGTAATTTATAGCGTAATACAAAATTAAGATTAAAACTAAAAAGTACATTAAAGAGATTAAAAAACAAATGTTAAGTATATAAGATTAAGATAAATCATGCAACTCTTGATGAGTATAATATCTTCTAAAATTACCCTCATTTAAGAAAAAAAAGCTTAAAAATAGTTTGTATATTAATATATATATATATATATATATATATATATATATATATATATATATATATATATATATATATATATTTATATATATTATCATAGTGACTAATATTAAATAAAACTAACTATACAATTTAATATAATTAAAAATCTAAAAAATCATACACATTTAAAAGATTGGTCTTAGTTTTCTTTTTCTTAAATTTTTAAACTTGCCAATAATTGAATTAAAACTAACTATACAATTTAATATAATTAAAAATCTAAAAAATCATACACATTTAAAAGATTGGTCTTAGTTTTTTTTTCTTAAATTTTTAAACTTGCCAATAATTGATTAAAACTAAAATTTTAAGAAATATAATTATTAAAAAGGAAATATATAATAAATATAACTTACACTTAAAAATTAGTTATAAAAAATGTAATAACTAAAATTTTATTTTATATTCCTTAATAGGACTTTTATGAAAAAAAAAACTAAACTAGTTAGAACGTAAGAACCTAAAAAAAAAAAAGACAACATATAAGTATTCAAAATTCTTATGTTACAAAAATTATCACCAAAAAAAAACTTTTGCAAGATAAATAGCTAAAGCCCATGTATAGAAAATACTATATTATAAAATTAATATAATATTTTACTATTAAGTGGGCCAAATATTAGAAAAAAATGAAACATAATTGGTGTGAAATTGAGTAAAAAAAATATATATATATATATATGTGCTTTATTTTTTTTATTCAATGATGAAAAAAAATAGAAGAAAAATGAGAATAAAAATGAGTTTGTGTTTTACTATTGGAAAGAAAATGAACCTTTGTCTGTGTGGAGAAAAAATATAAAAAATATATTAATTTTCTCTTATATATCTCATGTATAGTGGCAAAACTTGGACAAAAAATTCAAGAGTGTCAAATTCAAATTTGTATATATAAATTATTCTTTTTTAATAAAAAAAAACTCTTCATTCTCTCCATTCAAAACAATTACACATGATAATAGAAGAAAAAAATGAATATCATTCACTATCATAGCATAAAATAACTATAAAATAAACACAAAATTTTTTAAATTTCTACATTTAGGATTATATTACTTTAGAGAAAAATATAATTATGGTTTATATAAAATTTCATAAAAGAATTCCTAAAATCGTAATCGAGATTCATACTAATTTTGGAAGAACTTAATTTGAGAGAGATCATGTGAGGATGTGTTGTTCAATCTCTCTCTAAGAGATAATGTGAGAATGCGTTTTTTAATATCTTTGTTCTTTAATATTCCTTTCTCAATTTATCTCTTTGTCTTTATTTTTTCTCTCTTACACTTTCTTGATGGTTTATCTTATAACTAGAAATAGAACATTAATTTCTTACATTAACAAAGTATTTATCAAGTTAATATTTTATGTTTATTTTATATTTTATTATAATTTTTCATAATATAAACTTAATTTAAATAAAATAATAATGTATAAATATAATTTTAAAAATATATAAATATATTTAACAATTAAAATAAAAAAACTTTGGAGGAGCCATGGCTCCCCTTAGTCATAACCAAGGTCTGCCTTTGCATGTATGTCTCTTATTCTTCATTTTATTTTATATTTTAATATTCATTAAACTTAGGTGATAAACGTTATTATATAAATTGAAAATTTCTTAACTTAACTTTCATTATTATACACATGAGATTTTAAACATTTGTGGGCTTTGACACCCGTACATTAAGTTAGTCTAACAAACCAATATTTGTTTGTACACTACTCCAAAAATATATACATCAAAAATATATACAACATCGGTTATCTAGCATATATTACATTGGTTTAAAATCAATGTAAATTTAGATAATGTAATAAATTAAATATACTTTATATTTTGAAAAGTACAAAAATTATCGTTATCGCTATATCATTTTGGAGTGACAAAATGGATTGAAATTACATAAAAACATTGCTTTGATTAGGGTAAAGAACATCATAAACTTAGAGTTCATTATATAATTATTAACACTCATCCCTTATAATTCTAGACGATGAGACTTTTCAAAAGATGATGACAAAAACATTCTAACATGTGGAGACAATGACGGTGTAAGCTATCTACTAAAATAGCGAAATGACAATATAAATATAAAAATAAAAAAGAAACAACACGAAAAAATGATAAAAATGAACAAAGAGGAAGAATATATGAAAATAAAAATTAAAATATATTACATTGGTACCATATCATGCAAGATATTCTAAATCATGTGTCATTAGTAACCGATGTAGTATCATCATCTGAATACCATATCACATGGGTTATCTATTTAATCAATGTTATATCATGTTCAAAAATTTAAATTTTATGACCGCGTGTTTGTTCAGATCGGTTTCGTTCCTACCGACTTAAAAAATTTTTGTCGTATTTGTAATTTTGGACTAGTGGTAACCCATAAAGTCCGCATCATTTAGAGAAATGTAGTGTAAGAACTTATTGTCGTTCATGAAATAAATGTATATTTCGGTTTCTCATTTATGAGAGGCCCATATATGACACGAAATTTCAATCAATAAGATATCAAAAGAAAATAATTTATTTTGAGAGACTAATATGTATATATATTATTCAATTTATAGAAACTAAAAGAATATTTTTCTTTTTGGAGAGAGTATGAATTGTTTTGCGTCAGTAAAAAGAGTGTCTGATATACCATACCGACAAAATTAATAAGAAGCACCAACCATTGCAATCTTTAATGCAATCCGTATCTGCAATGGCCCTAATCAGAGTTAGGAATTTATCTTAGTAATTATCGATTAAAGTAAAAACTTAGTCACTGTATGATTGTAATAACTGAGCTATGTATTTGAATGATTTCAATCCTATATATGTAGTGTAGAAATGGACGGAATTAAAAGGAAAACAAAAAACAGAAAAATGACTTGTTTCGTATTGCTTTTATTCTATTTTATGGTTTCACTTGTCTATACAAAGATTATGTTTTATAACTTGATTATTAAAGCATATAAATAGTATATTGATTAGAGATAATATGTATTTATAAGTGAGTGGAAACATAATTTTATAATTTTATAAACTAATTTTATAAAATTGAGTTACATTTATTAATATTTAGTCACACATAATATCTATATGTTTTGACGTATTAAATTTTAGCACCTTAATATGATATATATGTGGAGATTAGTTGGGTAGGTCATGCCTTCCATTATTGGACAATCCTTTATTCCCGTGGTTGATGTTTTAGATGTAATATTTTTGGAAATTTAAAGTACATGTATAGGTATAATTATCTTATAAGTCCGTCTTATAGCATTTTATAGAAAATAATGTTCAGATCTGTGGCTACAAAATTTTTGAAAGACCTATCACTTTAATCATTGATAATGATGTGGATCCTCGTTGAAATTTGATTTGTTACTAATTAATTCCCCATCAACCTTTTTAAACAGAAAATAATTGCACCCTGCAGAGTAGACACAGAGGGTCATAAATAAGCTGACAACCAATAACGACGAGCCACTTTGAGGACTGACATTGGACATATACGTTGTAACCCACACTCATTTATTAATCGTAAAATTATATCTTATACTATAATTATGCTTTACTAGATACTGTTTGAATTAAATTCGGACGTCTACTCCATCCCATCTGAATAAGTATAAGGTTTTTGTTCGTAATATATACAATGTGACATTGCAGACACTGCAGACAGTGCTAGCATAGAAGTGAGATAAGAAAACATCAACACGATGGTGATGGTGATGTGGGAAGATGTAACAGTTGAACGAGCTGCAAGTTTTGGAGCACAGAAGAGGAAGTTGCTGCTTAATGGAATCACTGGTTTTGCTGAACCTGCTAGAGTTATGGCTGTTATGGGTCCTTCTGGCTGCGGAAAAACCACCTTTCTTGACTCTTTCACTGGTCTCTCTCTTTCTCTCTTTCTCTGTGTATGCTATTACTAGTTAGTTTCATAAGATCTTCATTCTCAAACTGAACACCTTTTATCTGTTTTCTTATATTTATCACCTGTATGTGATTCCTGTTGCACCAAGGATAGTTGCATACTTCATTTAATTTATACTAAATATGTGTAAGTTGAGATGCTGAACATAGCACTAGATATATTTAGTGAGACTGTTCTTATTTTTCTTTTTGTCAGAATTAAGAGAATACGTATTTATGTGTACTCATCCTATATTATATATATATATATATATATATATATATATATATATATAAGTAATTCACCCAAAAATTATATATACACTAATACATTTTTTTTAAATAGATGCGATACAATGACTATATTGTTTGAATCAATTATTAAGACAAATCTGCATATGAGACTTTTGAGGAAGATTCATTGAGAAAACAAATGAATCAATGAAATATGAGTCCATTTTTGTGAAGATTGATCTAAGAGAGGGGTATAAATTTAAGTGGATTAAAGACTAATTTTTGTGTTGTTTCTTTGAAGAGATTTAGAGGTGAAAGTGAATGGATTTAGAAGTAAAATTTGTAAATTATTTGATTTATGTGATAAATTAAAAATTAAGTTTAATGAAAAAACAAGATTATTAAATTATTATTAATTTTAAAAGTAATTTAAAATTATAATTAGATGAGTTAGATTTATTTTAGAAAAAAAAATTAAAATGAATAAATTAAAATAACATATTTTAATAAAAAAATATTTATAATTTTTTTTTATAAAATATTTAAAATTAATAATTACTTGTAGTCTCTTTACTATTGAGAAGGAATCTCTATGGTAGTTTCAAATATGTGGAGCCCAAAACATTCATGTGAATTCATTTTAATTAAAAAAAAGAAAAGTTAATGGAGGGCATAATTATAATATGACCAATATCACCTTTAAATCTTTGCACAAGAAAGAAGATGAGAAAATAAAGAAATTACACTATTCTTTCCTTCTCTCCTCTCTCAAATTTATTGAAGTGAACAACTGAATCACCTTACAATTAGTCATATTTCATCTGCGTGAACAATAATCACTCTAAAGTGAATAGACCCTTATGGAATTGGAATAAGAGTGAGTAAATTTTAAAAATAAGATTTATGAGTGATTTGATTGATGTGATAGATTAAAAATTAAGTTTAATTAAAAGAAAAGCAAGAGTATTGAATTGTCCTTCATGTTGGAGTAATATAAAATTATATTTAGATGAGTTAGATTTATTTTAATAAAAATATTTAAATGAATAAATTGAAAAAAATATTTTAATAAAAATATAATAAAACTACAATATATTTACATTCTGATTTTTTTTTTTGTAAACAATTTAGAAAGTTGGGGTATTAATTATTATTGTAAGCTTAATTTTAAAATAAACGAGAAACACACATGAATAAGAAATAGAAATGAATTGAGGATATAATGATATTTCATCATTAATTACTCTCAAATCACTCCATGTGAGAAGAGATAGGAAAATCAGAGAATTTCTCCATTCCTTCATTTCTTCCGTTCTCAAATATCAGCAAGTAGCAAGTGAACATGTTTGTCACCCTCAAATCATGTCTCCCTAATTTCTCTGAACAATAAATCTTCACAAGTTGACACAATGTAAGACAATGAATTCACAAGTCTTCTTTCTTTATATGTTCAACTTTTTCATCAATACCTAATGTAGAACTTAAACTCACACTTGAACTTATAACAATCTCTTAAGTGTGAGTGATTTCACATTGAGGAGAGATGAAAAAGTTGAGCAACACATATAAACAAGAAGATTCATAAACTCATTATCTTGAAATTTTGGGTTAGAGGTGATGTCGATTTCTTGTGTGAGTTAAATTCATGTTTCATTTGGTGTTTTGTCTTCCTAACAATCTTTCCTCAAAAGACCTATTAGTATGAGTGGTTTTATTGTCTGACTTATATGGTATCAAAAATCTTCCTAACAAAGGTTTAAATAAGTGTATCATGTTATAATAAACTATGGAACAAATAAGAAATACTCATTGTTAGTTTATTGAGACTTAAATTCACATTTAGATATCCAAACAAATAATATATTTTATTTTTATATTTGTTTTTTTAACTTTTGATTCCTTTTTATTTTTTTAGTTTTGTTAATTAATTTTAGTCTCTCCATAATATATATATTTTATTTTAATCCATATAAATTTTTTTCATTTTCAACTAGTTTATTCAAAATATATTTGATAAGAATTAAAAGACAACCATTTTTTTCAGATAAAAAAAATGGAATAAATTTCAATGAATAAAATAAAATAACAAAAACCAAAATAAGAAAACAAAATACTGGATAAAAAAGGTTATATAGGGAAGAAACAGTTATATTTTAAGAAGAAAAAACATATTTAATTACAGAGACATTGCAGAGAAACATATTTTTTCTAACACTTTTCTATTGACCAAAAGTTACAAAGAAACACAAAACATGCAGTGTTACACTCCATATCTAATTAGTCCCATTATGCAGTTTCCATTTAAAGAAACCACTTCTGAATAATAGAATGACAACTTTCTTCTTCTTATCATGTGTAAAAGTAGAAATATATTGTGAAATAGTGCATTAAACTAAGATACTGAAGCTAATAATCATGTAATCCCTTTCCCTTTAGATAAGATTCAATTTAAGGACTGTAATGAACTATGACAGTGTGTGGTGTCTTTTACTAGTGTTATTGGTGAGAGACAACAAGTGTTGACATTTTTGTACAGGAAAACTTGCTCCAAATGTTGTTGTGACAGGGAACATTCTAATCAATGGGAAGAAAAACTTGAATTCAAGAGATGTGGTAAGATAATAAGATCATGCAATGCTTTATTTTTTCCCCTTGGTCTGCTCTAAAATATTTCTTCAATTTTCAGTCCTATGTAGCTCAAGAGGAACTTTTGTTGGGAACTTTGACTGTAAAAGAGACTCTGACATTCTCTGCAAACATGAGACTTCCTTCCAAAATGAGCAAAGAAGAGATAAACAAAGTGGTGGAAGAAACCATAATGGAAATGGGTCTGGAGGATTGTGCAGATACAAGGATTGGGAATTGGCATTGTAGGGGTATTAGTAATGGTGAAAAGAAGAGACTGAGCATTGGCCTTGAGATTTTAACACAACCCCATGTCTTACTTCTTGATGAACCTACAACTGGCCTTGATAGTGCCTCAGCTTTCTATGTCATTCAAGCACTATGTCACATTGCTCAGAGAGGAAAGATAGTTATCTGCTCCATTCACCAACCCAGCAGTGAGATTTTTGAACTGTTTGATGATTTGCTCTTGCTTTCATGTGGGGAAACTGTTTATTTTGGAGAAGCAAAGAAGGCTCTGAAGGTATACATTTTTATTACACAGGCAAAGTTGGAGTCTAATTTGAGGATTTGAAGATTTTGTGTCTCTGACTAAAATTTGGGAAAAGTTTTTTGCCGATGCAGGGTTTCCCTGTCCTACTAGAAGAAATCCTTCAGATCATTTTCTTATGTGTATTAATTTGGAGTTTGACTTCATTACTGAAGTACTAGAGAGGACACAATTATGTTTGGTATGCATTAGATTTTGCAGTTTTGGTTTTTCATTTTTTTCTCTTTAGTCCATTAACAATGCTTTTGAATGTGAATTTTAATGCCCTCATTGACAGGCATCATCGAAGTCAACAATGGAAATGAGAATATCAGAGATCAGAAGGACACTGATCGAGACTTACAAAAGTTCAAAGCTAATGTTCAATGCAAGAACAAAAATTCAACAAATGAAACACAATGTAATTAGTATTCATCAGTAAAACCCTTAGTTTCTCTATTAGTACAAATCCTATCTTTGTTTTCTAGTATTTACCTGCATCATAAAACCAGTTTATTGTTTACCAAATAGGCACACTTAAGATTAATCACAGATTAATTAGATTCTTTTTTTATGTTGGAGATCCCATCTCAAATAACGAATTTATAGTATATAAGTGAGTGCAAACTTCACCTTATAAACTAGTTTTGTATAGTTGAGTTAGATTTAAATTTCACTTCTTAACATCTGAATCCAGAGTTTGAGATCATTTTGGAGAAAATTTAAAGAATGAATCCAATCAACAAATTCATCAATCTATTTTGATCAACTGATCATTCAAAAGAAAGTACCGAATTTCCCATTTTCTTTTCTTGTTTCTAGTAAAGAAATTATTCTATTCCTTACTGAGAGATGCAAATATGTAGGAAGAACAAGGAATTGAGCACTACACAGGTAGCACTACCACGTGGAGGAAGCAATTGTGTACATTGACCAAGCGATCTTTTCTGAACATGACTAGGGACATTGGTTATTACTGGTTGAGGATAATATTCTACATAATGGTAGGAATCAGTATTGGCACCCTCTTTTTTCACATTGGCACAGGAAACAGCTCAATCTTGGCTAGAGCAAAGTGTGTATCCTTCATCTATGGCTTCATGATTTGTTTGTCATGTGGAGGATTACCATTTTTCATTGAAGAACTGAAGGTAAAATTTATAAATGCTTCCTTGTTCTGCCCAAAGATACAAGATCTATACTAAACATTCTGCTTTGTATCTAATCACAACAAAAATCAGGTGTTCTATGGTGAAAGATCCAAAGGGCATTATGGAGAGGCTGTGTTTGTAGTATCAAACATCATATCATCATTCCCTTTCCTTGTTCTAACATCTTTTTCCTCTGGAACAATCATTAACTTCATGGTGCAATTTCATCCGGGTTTAACTAATTATGCATTTTTCTGTATCAACTTATTCTTCTGCCTATCTGTTGTCGAGTGTTGCATCATGGCTGTGGCCTCACTGGTCCCCAATGTGCTGATGGGCATAGGAACGGGAACTGGTGTAATTGTAAGCATTCCATTTTCTCAGTTTCTGATATAATAACATTTAGGTTAAACTTGATGATGGAGTTGTTTCATGGTGGCTGCAGATCTTCATGATGATGCCCTCCCAAATATTCAGATCATTACCTGATCTTCCAAAATTCTTTTGGCGCTATCCCATGTCCTACCTCAGTTTTGCTTCCTGGGCAGTGCAGGTACAATGCAAAGTATTTTGGATTAAATCAAAAACTTGATAAGAATTAAGACTATACCAGAACACAATGTCGAATCTAAGAGACTCTAAATCAGTAGACAAGATAGGTGGTGTATTTGTACACTCTGAACTATACACAGGTACATCATAAATTAGCGACCAGTGAATTCAAATATATAAGATTAAAAGAGCAAAATAATTTTAACAAAACCAGAAGGTGCACCTGTACATGTACACCCTGATGTACATATATATAAGATTGTGGTTTTTGTAATAGCTTGTGATGTTTTGTACCACAGGGAGAATACAAGAATGACATGCTGGGGGTTGAGTTTGATCCTTTGCTACCTGGTGATGCGAAGGTTAGTGGAGAAAAAGTTCTGTTATTGGTACTTGGGGTTCCATTGGATCATAACAAATGGTGGGACTTAACAGCATTGGCTACCTTATTATTAGTTCACAGAGTGGTTCTTTACTTGGTGCTTCGGTTTGTCAAAAGAGCAAAATCACCTAATCTGTGGTTCTATGCCAAGAAAAGTTTACACTTTGGAAAGAGATGTTTGGTCAATGACAAGCCATCTATCTCTTCCAGGAAACTAGCTCAGCATCCATTATCGTCTCAAGAGGGTCTTATGTCCCCAAACCTTGCAATGTAACGACTTCAATATTTATTGTAAATGAAGTGCTGAATTTTTAGACGCAGAGTTTTTAAGTATCTTTGATTTTGTTAGTAATTTGAATATGAATGAAAAGTAATATATTATAATATCTTGTATGAGTTATTCATAGGAAATGATCTGAAGGATGACTGAAAATTTTTAGCTAACCTATTTGTACTCTTTGCTTTTGTGGTGACTGAAAATTCAGAACGGGGCATACTGAAACTCTGTTATCGAAAGAACGAGTTTCCTAACCAAGAAGGGAAGAATTATCTAACACTAAGAAAGTTTGCATTCATTGTGATAAAACCGGTTATACCATCAAGAAGACAGTGGGATTGAAAAAGATCAGAAAAGTATTAATTCTACTGATTTACGCTTCACTGCACAGTAATATTTCTTGCTGATAGACAGACTTTAAATTGGATTTTTTTTTCGCTGAAGTCACACTCAGCACAATTTCAAAAAGTAGTTTTTGTTTTTTAATTGCTTCTAACTGAAGTTGTGTCAAGTGCGACGACTTCAGTAAAAGAATCCAGCTTGAAATATGTCTGAGTGATACAATTTGAGATGAGAGACCTGAAGTTGTCCTAGGTGGTACGACTTTACCATTTTAGTGCTACCACAAACTCGAATTCACTCTATTCTTTAAAATTTAAAAAATCCAACCAGATAAATTGATAAAAGTAAATTAATCCCACTTAATAAATTAACCACGATTACATGTTAAGTTTGTATATTTAATTTATGGAAGAGATGGAGATGAGAGATGTAAATCCAAATCACTGAAAGGAATTGCTGGTCCATACTTTCTTTATCCAAGAGTAGGGCTCAAATTATTATATTATTTCATTTAATTAAGCTTTTTTTTCTTTAATAATTATACATGATTGTATGATGTGATTAAGGATGTCAAATAAATTCGTACACGTGGGTATCTGCGGATAAAACCCGCAATGCGTAGGAAATAAATATTAAAAATAGATATCCGCTACCTGCAGGTACGTGTATTTTTGATATCTGTATATTAACGGGATGGGTACGAGTATCATAGTATCCGTACCTGTGGATACCCGAACTTGCTCAACTTTAATTCACAAAGTATCCTTACACACACACACACACACACATATATATATATATATATATATTAGTAAAAATCATTCTGATATAATTTTTCTAAGCTGTACATCTTGTCTTCTGTCTTCATTCTTCAAACTTCAAGTATTGGTATGTTGTCTTCTTCCAGGTACACCCTTGACATTTTTTGTCTTTCATTTCTTTGAAATTGGACATATACATCAAACCCTATATAGACAATGACGTTTATGGTATGCTTGCTGTCAGATGATAGAATCAAAATAAGAATACTTGACACGTGGCAGTTGAGGATTATTATTTTTTTATTTTTCAGAAATGAATCCGAGAAAGTGGACTTGTTGATCAAAACATTAATTAAAGTGTTGAACGTTATTTTATATTTATTTTTATACTTATTTGGACTTTGTGAATTTGAGTTTATTTGAACTTTATTTAAAATTTATTACAGTGATATATTTTATTTTATTTTATTTGAATTTATGATTAAATATTTATTTTTTAAATAATTTTGTAAATATCCGTGGGTACCCGTAGATACCTGCAGATATAACAAAATATACGAGTACTCCCATAACGAATATCCGACAGATATGGATATAGATACAGAACAAATATTTATTTCGTGGGTAGAATACAAAAAAACTATTACCCATATCCTACCCGTCCCATTAACATGTCTAAATGTGATGCATTCAAGTGCCAAAACATTTATGACCTGAACTTCACAGCATGATAGCATGCGTTTTTCTTTTAAACATCATAACATTGATAAGGTTTGTTGTATATTTATATAATAACGCATCCGATTTCAAACTTAAATTTGCTATATACATTGGTTGTGCAGCTCACTAAGTCTGGATATGTTGAATAATATATATATATATATATATATATATATATAATAAATATTTTTTTCTAAATTTGATGAAGTTTGAGATATTAAAACCCAAAGTGATGTATGAGTTTATTTGGAAATATTTTCTTCTAGATAAAACTTATTCAACAATTTACAATATTAAAGTATAATTACATTAACTTTATTTAATGTATGATGGGGTAACTGTATTAAATATAATCTCTCGCATTATTCTTTGCACGGAACGGCGTGAATAGTAAAAACTTTAAAAGAATGTTAAAATTTTAAAATTAAAATATATCAACCAACAATCATTTTTCTAAAAAATAATTATATAATCTTGATTTTTCAAAGTAAAGTTAATCCTTTCTAAATTAAAATAAATAACTTCATAACTATTTTCTTAGTAAAAATGATTTTTTTATACGATTTAAGAGTAAAATTAAATTTATTTTGCATATTCAATTAAAGAAAAATCATCTTACAACTACATTCCAAAGTGTTAATGTCTTTTTCACATGTAATTTTTAGAGTTGTTAAAATGGGTAATCCGATCCGACTTGACTCGATTCACCATGGGTTGATCACTTAGTGAACCAATCCAACCCGGTTCATTTATTAGCGAGCCAAAAAAATTTGAACCCGGTCCGGCCTACTGCGGGTTGGTGAGTTAACCGAGTTGGCCCACGGGCACTTAATTAAAAATATATAATTTTTTTTTTCAGTCAAAACTAGATTATAATTCTAATTAAAATCTAAAAACTTTGATACAATCCAAATACAAACCAAAATCACAAAAATACAAATGATATATGTGTTGGCTAAAAAAACAACATAACATGATCAAAATGTAAAGTCCAACTTAACAAAAAAAAGCTTGTGTGACCTTTTATTTGCAGGTTGGTGAGCCAATTCGGTTCACCACGGATTCAACTCGGATGAGTGAGATAAAAAATTAACCTGTATTGAAATTTATAAAAAATTTCATCCCAATCTGACCTAAACCTGTGGTGAGCTGGATTAACTCGCCGATTTCAATCCATTTTGATAGCAATTCTAGACCAAATTTGATTTTAAAGACTATTATTTTTTCTAATAGTTGTTTCTGTATATCTTTTTATAATAAACTATACCGTGACCATTCTTTTTTTTTTTTTTCAAAGACTT
>Ga0214543_1003951_pt1 | contig 28450 bp, 26 predicted proteins | sample CNSS2metaG_FD_160094 | JGI IMG/M metagenome (GOLD analysis project Ga0214543, IMG submission 160094) | Root nodule microbial communities from cowpea collected in UCLA plant growth center, Los Angeles, California, USA - CNSS2 | ecosystem: Host-associated > Plants > Roots > Nodule | place: USA... | reverse complement strand
ATAAATTATAAATAGTTTAGTAATTTAAGCGGGGACGGGTATTTGGGCGGGTATATATATATCCCCATCCCCATCCCCATCCCCAGTTGAAAATTTTGGGTATTACCCATACCCATACCCATACCCATACCCATACCCAGTCAAAGCGGGGATTCCCCGTCAAAACGGGGACGGGTTCGGATGATACCTACGGGCACGGGTTTATTTGCCATCTCTATCCACAATAGCCAAAGCATAATTGAAATGAATTGGGTTATCACGTTGAGCATCCATTCACATTTTCCAAATTCACATAATGTTGATGCATGTTGTTTTCTTGATATCTTTCAATTGAGAATTGCATTGTCCTTGCATGTAACTGATAACATTGTTCATATAAGTACAACATGTGATAAACACATTACAAGAAAATTTTTAAATAGTGATAAATTGACCAATAATTATTAGTAATTATAGTGATTAATTTAGATACCAATTTACAAAAATAAAAATTATTGAACTAAAATAGTCATTATTATGAATAAAAAATTATAATTGGTCATTGAATTAGTCTTTAAAATTAGCTACTATGGTTTCGGCTACCAAAGAAAACTGGTCACTAAAAATGAATTAGTTTCTAAATTTGTCACTAATTAATTAGTGACCAATTATAATTTTTTATTTATGATAGTGACTATTTTAGTAACCAATAATTTTTAATTATGTAAATTGATATCTAAATTGGTCACTATTGTAACTAACTATTTTTTATTTCTAAAATTGGTTTCTAATTGAAGATTTTTTTTGTAGTGACATGTCTAAAATTTTGCAGTCAGCCATTAATCAAAAGGCAGTTTATCACGAAAATATTTCCAAGCCACTAAGCTCTTAGAAGGTGGTATGTAAGTGACCTAGATAAGCTTATCCATGTTGGTCCTTGTAAATGTTGATTGAGAAACTTCTTCACAACCTTAACTCTTCCTCAAATCAAATGGGAACATCTTCATGATTCACAATGTGGAGATTCTTGAGCTACTACTGCAACTGGGAATATATTAAGATGTTTGTGCAGGTAAAATGCAACCTTCATATACAATGTTGTAAGAGAGAAGATGATTTAGATGTGTGTCTTATTATGTATTAGAGATAGGTATTTATACATAACAATATGATCTAAATTAGGTATGTAATTATGTACAACATAATTATAGAAGACTTAATAACATAATTACAGGAAGTCAATTAGCTTAATTTTAAGAGAATGATTATGAACCTAACCATAGGAAATCAATTAGGTTAATTATAGAAGAATAATTCTGATTCTATCACACCCCCGTAGTCGAAGGAGAAAAATCACAAACGCTTAGACTGGCACTAACATTATTGTAGAATACCAAAGTAGCCTAAGGGAGAGGAAAATGAAGCTCTAGAAGAAGATTGCAGAGCCAACAAGATTCAGAAACAACATTGACAACACCCACTATTGTAGGAAAGGGTTTTAGCCATGGTTATTTTTGTCATTCTCTCGTGGTTCCAAAACCGAGACACATTCCAGCGAGGCAAAAAAGAGTTAGCTTTTGGCTTTGGTTCCCAACCAAAGCAAAAAAATCCACATTCTTCTTCAGTTCAGCTAACAACTGAAGGTATATGCCTAAAATTATGTAATTATTTTAAACTATGATGGTTTTTCTGGTTCAGATACTGGTGAACCGAAGCCACATGTAGGGAACATTTGGCTTCAGTCGTGGTAGGAACCGAGGCCATATGCGGGTTTGTTTTTAAATGAATTTTTTGTTTGGTTAGTTCCCATAGTTTAAACCTACATTTGTATTCAAACCAAACTAGAATAAAAAACAAAATATTAGTGGAAAACGACAAGTGCATCGGTCGCATGTAACAAGTAATAAATATAGTTCTCTCCATAAGGGCTTGTGCAACACATGACAAATCTTGCAATTCACCACTCAAATAGACAACAAAGCTCACAAGAACACAAATAAACTCTTTTTATATTTTTATCAAACAGTTGGTGTGCAACAAGAAATTTAACATAGAATATTTACAATTATCAAGAATAGATTTTATTCACTTTATTCTCGTGCATTGACAAACATCTCAATTCCATATTCAAGTTAAAATCAACTCACAAGATTACTCAAATTCTAGTCCTAGTGACTTTGAGTCTATGATAACTCATCAAGTTCCAATTCCTTGAATCCTCAATAAGTGAAATCATGCATTAAGTTCAAAAGTTTTAAGATTACTAATAATCAAGTTTTATCCCTAGATACAAGCTCCATTAGGTATTGAATTTCAGTTCTAGGCTAACATGTCAAGAACCACAAACAAGCCATGGGTGTCAAGTCACAACAAACATTAAGCGTAGAAATCAAACACTAACTTGAATTGGAATATATATATATATATATATATATATATATATATATATATATATATATATATATATATATATATATACTCACAACACAAATTACATAAGAATTTAGTTCACTACATCTAATCTCAATAAAAAGGTCTAGCTCTCCATGGTGGAGAACCTAGGTTTTTCAAAATGAAGAGATAGGAAAGAGATAGAAACCAAAGAGAAGATGCAAGCCCTCTCACAAGGTTCTTGGCAACTGCTCCATGCTATTAGGCCTCCCATTTGTGTCTCCATCTCCAATTTGCAACCCATCATTCATATATATATCTTTCATCTTTTGAGATTCTTATATCTTTGATATATTCTTCAATCTTCTAGGATTTCTCATATCTTTGATATATTTTCAATCTTCTAAAATTTCTGTCAACACTCAATTTCGTCCGGACGAATAAAATTGTTTCTAAAAAATATCCAAAAACAAATGTTAAATAAAGAGGATAAAAATAAATTGTCTTAAAATAAATAATAATAAAAAGTTTCATTAATTTATGTTTTTAAGAGTTGAGTAAAATAATATTTTTGTGTTTTAAAATAAAAAATAAAAAAGATAATTTCGTTTTTTTAATTAATTAATAAAATTCAGAAATTAAAAAATTAAAAATTGAAAATAAAAACGGTTTGTAAGATTAGAAGAAACGATTTTTCATTCCTATCTCAACTTCTACTTCAACTGCTACTCATGACTTCAAAATTTCACATATTTACACATCGTGAAAAGAAAAACCAAGATTGCTCATCATTAGACACAATTTTGTTCTCATCGTGAAAAGACTATCGTAGTGGCTCTGTTCAGTTGCTGACAGTGGCTATGATGACAAATGGTGGTGATTTTGGTGGCCCGAAGAAGATGCGAGTAGAGGAAACGGTGCGGTGATGTTTCGCGCAGCTCTAAGTGGTGTAGTGTCGAGCAGCGCTGGTGCCGACATTGACAAAAATTCGAGAGTGGTCACCGTCACCGTTGGTGGCTTTGCCGCGAGCATGGTTGCGTTTTGAATGGTGGCCGCATATGATTGTGTGGTGGCATAGATGGTTGTTAGTGTCGTTGTGGGCAGTGCCATCATGAGTAGTGCAGCTGACGACCTCGTACGGGATGGGCAACATTGGTGCTTGCGTGGTGGCCGTTAGCGAAAGGAAGAAGATGAACTTTGGGGTGTTAGTCTCAAAAGCTGCATTTCATTATGACCTAGGGTTGGCAGATTCATTTTTCTTAACGCACTTCCATAATTTAATTTGCACACTCCTGTTTTAATTTGGGTTCTAGTTATTTATTTACTTCATGCACTCCCCAATGTAATAACCCCACACCACTTACATTATGTTTTATTTTACCTTATGTACTTGCGTTTTAACTAAGAACACACCCCACTCCTTTAATTTCCTTTTTTAGGCTAGGATGCGTTTACTTTATGCACCACGCGTTTCTCTTTATGCACCCCATTTCCATGTGTGTAGTTTTTCTCATTGCACTCACATACTCACTTATGCAATCCTTTTGTTTTCAAGTTTACCCTTTTTCTAATTAAACTCACATTTCAATCACATAATTTTCTAAAATAATGAAAGTTTTTTTTTGAAATAAAAATTAAAATAATTTTCAAAAATGATAAAAATAAGAATAAATAAAAATTTAAAATTATTTTCTCTTTTTTTTCTTTTAGTGTCTAACCGACCGTTCGCATCGCACGACATTTCCTTTACAAATATATAAAAAATTATATAAATGTTTTGGTGTCTAATCGACCGCTCGCGTTGCATGACACTTCTTTTTTAAAATAAAAAAATTATAGAAATTGTTTTGGTGTCTTATCGACCACTCGCGTCGCACGACACTCCTTTCCAAAATATAATAAATCATATAAATGTTTTGGGTATAATTGACCGCTCACGTCACACGCCACTCCTTTTCAAATATATGAATATAAAAAATGTTTTTCTTTGTGTTAATCCGGCCGCACGCGTTGCATGATATTTATTTTCAAAAAATACCAAAAGACAACTTTCAAAAAATTAATATAATCAAACCGTTTTTATAAAGAACTACGTAGCCCTAATTTCTCATTTTAATGAGAATATGTAGGACTAAGGTTTTAATCCTTCTTGGGTCCCTTTCACTCAAAACATATGTTTGTTCAATATTTTCTTATTTTTGGGAAAAATAAATATTATAAAATAAACACATCTTTTTTGCAAATTTAATTAAAGGTATCGCCTTTGGGCAGACACTATATTCCTACGCGTAATCGATTCTCGGACCTTAAATTTGGTTTTCGCAGACTTTATTTTATCTTTATGGTTTTCCATAGTTTTCCAGAATAAACTATGGTGGCGACTTCGAATTAATTTTATTTTTAAGTTTGTCGTCCTGTTGCGATATAGGTTGTGACAGATGGCGACTTCACTGAGGATACCAGAGAGTCAAGCCTATTTAATCAAATATATGAAAGCGATGTTTTTAATTTAGATGTTTTATTTTTTCCCTTCTCGATTTATGTATATTATATATTCCTGTTGGTGTATGACATATTTTTGGATATTAAACCTTAGAGTAGAAAACATGTTTTTTTTGTATGAATCTTTTTTGTTTTGCAGGCGGGAGTTTAGGTTTGCATTTTTCTCCTTTCACACACTCACCTTATATTTTTTACATGACATGGGTGCGACCCTATACCCAGGTCTGAGTAGCTTATAATTAGAAGGGGATTGTGCAACAATGCCACAATGGATGTACTTCCCAAGTGGTCATTATGAGAACCCAACTAGAGTCTGTATGCTTCATTTGATACTCTCACATCGTGTTGTTTACCAACTGTTGTGAGAACTGTCGTGAAGTGGGCCATAGCTCTATTGACCTTTTATCCTTAGGAAATAGGAGACTATCCTGATGAGTGCATATACCTACCTTAATCCTATGACGCGCTAAAACCTTATAAGGCACAAAGGGAGATGCGTATTCCTATAATTCCTATTTTTTTTTGTTTTTATTATTTTTATTTGTATTTCATTCTTTGTGTTTTTCTTTTTGGGTTGTAATAAGTTATGTAACTTATTCATAACATCATGTAGTCTGTAATTTTCTTTTTCTTGTACATTTTCATTGTACTCATTCTAGGTAAAAAATTATAAAGTTGTGTCATTTCCTTGGAGAAGAATGGAAATTAATAGGGAATCTGGAGTTGGAGAACATTCTGGTTCAGAGTCACTTAAAAATAAGCAGTCAATTAAAGCAAAAGAAGACAACTTGACTTATCTCCGAGAGTTGGTGGGGAAGATGAAGACTATCTAAAGGAACAGTTTTCGAAGGAAATATGGGAATTTACTGAATCTTCTAGAGATTGATACTCATCTTCCAAATATTACTGCTTTGGTCCAATACTATGATCTGCCACTTTGGTGCTTCACCTTCAAGGATTTTCAATTAGTGTCGACAGTAGAGGAATTTGGGGATATTCTAGACCTACCATTAGAAGGCAAAGTTCCTTACAAGATTACAACGCAAAATACATATGTTTCGACACTAGCAAGAATCTTGAAAGTACACCTTGCAGAGTTAGAAGGCAAAATGATTACAAAGGGAACCGTCAAAGGCATTCCTCAAGGGTTGCTAGAAGGGCATCTGCGCCAATTGGCTGACAAAGACATGGGGGAAACCTTCATGGATGTTCTGGCGCTTATTCTTTATGGCGTTATGATTTTCCCAAGCATCGACAATTTTGTTGATTTCTCAGCGATTAACGTTTTCATAGCATATGAAATCAATGCAGAAAATCCAGTCACAACCATCTTAGCTTATGTTTATAGGAATTTGAATATGTGTTATTAATATAAGAAGAAGAAGTTTTCATGTTGCTTGCCAGTATTGTATAAATGGTTTATTTCTCCTGTCAGTCAAAATTACAAGCCAACTGCTAAAGGAGCACAAGAATGGGTGTGTTTTTTTTGCTAAATTACATAATGGAATGATCAAACGAAAGGTGTCCTGGCAACATAGATCGTATATCATACATTGTGGGGAGTACCCAAATGTACCTCTTATAGGAACCAAATATTGTGTTAATTATAATCCAATATTAGCATAAAGACAATTTGGGTATCCTATACGAGGTGCACCAAATCCAGAATCTTTAGTTGCAATGTGGAATTGCTACGAAGAAGGGACATATAATTATTTACTCCAACGGATTAGAAGTGCTTAGGGCAGCGTGGTGCGTGCAGAAAAAGCCTCAAGGTCGTGGGTAGTAAATGAGAAGACGTCTTATCAACAATGGGTAATGAATAGGGTTAAAGTGGTGAAGCTATCGTTCAAACCAGTTGCCTTCATACCAGAACAACAAGATGTAGAGAGCGAGGAAGTAAAAGCCTTTAAGGAAGAAATAGAAAAGATGAAGCAGAAAAATGTTAAGCTTGTTAATGATCTTCAAAAAGCTTATCATGAATATGTAGATCTCAAACATGACAATGAAGTCAGGACCAGAGCTTGTGATGTATTGATAAAGAAGCAGAGAAAGGAAAGAAACCATCACTTCAAAGTACAACAGGATCTCGAAGCAGCTAATAAAGATCTAGCTTTTAGAGGCAAAGAGAAGAAAGCAATGACATTGTTTGAACGTGAGAAAATTGGATTATGTGAAGAATTGGAAAGAGACAAAAGGGAGGCATTAAACAAGCTGCATAATGCACAAGTTAGGATTAAGGAGATGGAACAACAGAAAGAAAAAATGACAACAACTTATAAGGCAAAGCTAGAAGAAGAGCGTTGGTATAGAGCGAAGTTAGAAAATGACATACAATACAAGAACTGATAGTTTGAGAGACAGATGAAGGATACAATATCGACCTATGAAGCAAAAGTGGCTGAAGAGAGTTGGTACAGGGCAGAGTCGGAGGACAAAAATTAGAGATTGAGAAATGAATGTGATGAGTTAAAGGGAGCTGTAGAGCATTGGAAAAGATGTTTTTCAAAGTTAGCAGCTATGGCTAATGGAGCAATTGAACATGTACCCAAGATGTTAACTGATGCTGAGATTGCAATGCCTATATTCAATCCATCAAAAGCAATTGAAGATTTCCTTAGTTACTATAGGAAGCTAGTAGGGGAAATGAAGAACATAGTGGCTAGAGCTCGAAATTAATGATTATGCTTTCTTTTTGTTTCTTGTTATTATGAACTTCTGAAGGATCAAATGGGTAAGATCTTGGAGGCATTGAGGGCTATGAAGAGTTCAGGAGAAAGTTCAGCGGTTGATAGTGGTACTTCCTACCCTCCAAGCTTTCATCCTCATGTATCAAGTGGACATACAATTTACCCACCACATCATCAAGTGAGTCAAGGGACATCATCTCAAGCTTTTCCACCTTATGGCTTACCCCCAGGTTACACACCTCCAATAGCAGAGTATGTAGAGCAAGTTAAGAATCCGTTTTCTGGTGGTAATACAAGCATACCTATTTCACTACCTAATGAGCATTTCCAAGTGTCAACTGGGACGTTGATTTTAGGAACCAGGTATGCCCAGAGAAAATGTGGTTGGAATAACAACATATACAGATCCTAATGTATCGATTCCACCACATGTTTTAACTACAGGTGTGGGTTCACAAGAAAAGACATTGGCTCAAGTGATTTCATCGACTAAGAATAACAAGGGAAAGTTAGAGATATTGGAGGAGAGACTACGGGCTATTGAAGGGAATAAAAGTTATGGATTTGGTGATGTTGTCGGCTTATCTTTGGTCCCTGATGTGGTGATAAGCCCTAAATTTAAAGTGCCTGAGTTTGAGAAATATAGGGGAACTACGTGTCCAAGGAGCCATTTAACAATGTATTATCGAAAGATGGCTGGCCATACTCATGATGAGAAATTGTTTATCCACTTTTTCCAAGATAGCCTAGCTGGGGCAGTGCTGAATTGGTACATGCACCTTGAGCCAACTCATATTCATTCTTGGGTGGATCTAGTAGATGCTTTCATAAAGCAATATAAATTTAATATGGATACAATACTAGACAAAATACAATTACAAAATATGACAATGAAGAAAAATAAAACTTTCAAAGAGTATGCCTAGTGTTGGAGAGAGATAACTGCCTAGGTCGAGCCACCACTATATGATAAGGAGATGATTGCAATGTTTGTGAATACGCTACAGCCTCCGTTTTAAGAGCATATGATTGGGAATTGGAATATATCTTCTAATTTTGCAGACATCATTATTATTGGTGAAAGGATTGAGATCGAGATAAAAAATGGTAAAATTGCATATGGCTCGCCCGCGGATGCAAATACCAAAAAACCAAGTTTCAATCAAAGTAAGAAAAAAGAAGTAGAAGTTCATGTCGCATCCGTATGGGATAACCGCACACCTCTTAATTACCAAATATAGCCTGTTTCAAATAATTAGTTGCAACCTCAGAAAGCGGCTGTTAGTGATAGTAAGAACCTTGGTCAAAGAACCAATACAAGAAGGGAAAGGAAGTTTTTTCATTTTACTCCCATTCCTATGACATACACATAGTTTTTACCGATGCTTCTTCGTAAATCTTTTGTTGAAATTTGCCCAATGAAGCCACAACAACTTCCTTTTTCCAAAAATTATGATCCAAATGCTACATGTGACTACCATGGGGGAGCAAAGGGGCATTCGATTAAAAGGTGTATTCCTATCAAATACAAGGTTCAGTCTTTAATTGATTCAGGGTGGTTGACGTTCAAAGAAGATAAACCTAGTATTGAAGATAACCCTTTTGTCGGGGCATGAGAAAACTTCAACAAATGCTATTGAGGTAAGGGAGTAGAGGTTGGTAAGAAAAATGAGTGAAGTTCGAAGCTTATGAAATTCATCCTGGAAGCACTATTGGTGAAAGGGCTGGTAAAGGGCGAATATGATTCAAGTAATGCCTGTGCATTCCATCTGAGTGCCGAACATTCTATTGATGATTGTGTGGAGTTCAAGCTAAAGCTGCAAAATCTAGTTAATAATCATTTCTTGCAAGTTTTTCATGGAAAGAAGGATGAAGAGGTATTGGCACAAACTGATGAAGAGTCCCATTTAACCACGCCAGAACCTTTAGTGATTCATTTCACTAGACCTGCACCTTCTCTCATGGAACAAGGAAGGCAACCCATGGTGATAAAAACACCCTCATCTTTTCCTTATAAAAGTGACAGAGTTTTTCCATGGAAGTATGGAGTACATGAACTTTGTGAGGGACAACAAGTTGAGAACACTTCTATGCATGAAGGTCCAATTGTTGAAAATATATCAGGTCTTGGTGGGATAACAAGGAGTGGTCGTTTATTTACACCACCATATCTAAGGAAGGAAGGACGCTACAGAAGTAAAGTAAATGATGGAATTGAAAAAGAAAGAGATATTAAGAGGAAAGACGATAAAAGTTTAGGAAGAATGCAGAAAGGATAAACAAAAGGAAATATCAAATGAAGAGGCCTGTGAATTCTTGAAATTTATCCAACAAAGCGAATACAAGGTGGTGGAGCTGTTGAATCATATGTCGGCTCGAATTTCACTTTTAGAATTGCTCATGCATTCGACAGTTCACCGAAAATTACTAATGAAAATACCTAGTGGGGCTAATGTTGAGCAAAATATTTTGCGCATAAATTTGAAGGGATTGTTAACAATATTAGCATTAATGATTTCCTTACTTTTTCGGATGATGAGATACCCGTTGAAGGAAGAGGACACAATAAGGCTCTTCATGTATCTGTTAAATGTCTCGACCATGTTATAGCTCGTGTGTTGATTGATAATGGTTCTTCCCTAAATGTGATGCCTAAGGCGACGCTAGAGAAGTTATCATGTGATAAATTCCCTATGAAGCCAAGTACTATGATTGTGAGAGCTTTTGATGGTAGCAACAAATAAGTGATGGGAGAAATAGAATTGTCAGTTCAAGTTGGTCTGTGTGTATTTCAAATAACTTTTCAAGTAATGGACATCCTACCGGCGTATAGTTGTTTACTTGGTAGACTTTGGATTCATTCTGCAGGGGTGGTGCCTTCCACTTTACATCAAAAGTTGAAGTTTGTAATGGGGGATAAGATGGTAACAGTTGCGGGGGAAGAAGATTTTTTGGTGAGTAGTCCTTCATTTGCTCGATATATTGAAACAATAGAGGAAGCTCTTGAGACGACTTTTCAAGCTTTAGAGACTGTGGGGAATGCATATGTTGAACCATTTTAAATAAAGCCATATTTATCATATGCCTCTCTAATGATGGCAAGGTTTATGTTGACAAAAGGTTATGAATATGGAAAAGGCCTAGGCAAAGTTAGACAAGGACTGTAAGACCCGTGTAAATTTAATTAATTAAACAAATAAATAATTAATAAATGTAGGTAGTGGAAGCCTTTATGGCATTAAATATTGATTGATGTGATGTGAAAAAGTATTAACTCAAATGGTTGAGAGTACTTAATTGTGTGAGAGGACTTGGGTTCAAGTCCTAAGTATGCCATTCATGTGTTAATTAATTGACTTTTATTTATAATATGCTTGGTCATGTTGAGTGATAACATAATCTTAAAATTTTAAGAATTATCACGAAACATGAATGGGTTGTATGCTTGTGCATTGAATTAGCATTGGCATGGTGAAGGGTTCAAACCTTGGTAGAATCACATTAAACTTTCTTTTTGCAAAAAATAGTTTTTAGCATGAATGTGAAAGGGTAGAGAAAACCCTAGATGAATGGGCAGTCAAAAGGGGCTGGAAAAATAACCACCAATGGACCTTGAATGGCAACTAAGTTAGCTTAATGCCATTTTCGTTTTTCCTCCCATCATTGCTAATTAAGGTGCAATTTAGTGAGAATTAAAGGGGAGAGAGAGGGTTTATCCTAAGGCTGCCATAGGTACACTTGGAGAGAGAAAATCACAGTGCAAAGAGACGGAAGTGAGAGTTGAGAAGGAGTTCTGAAGGAGGAATCAAGCTAAGGCTGATTGGGACCAAGGACTCAAAGATTTACGCACTTGCAAGGAATCCAGGTTAGGGGTGCTGAACTCGTAATTCCATTGTCATTGGTTAATGAATGTTGTATGAAATGAATATGCATTATTTCTGATTGCCAATTATCTTGAGTTCTAGATTTCTGGAAAATTTTCAGAAATTGCCTGGCAGCTCATTCAAAGTCGCCAGGCGACACATGCAGTTTTGCCTGATTTTTTGGGCTCCTGATAGGAATCACTTGGCGATGAGCTTAGTGTCGCCAGGCGACGCAAACTACGCCACCTAGTTTTCTGGGTTGATCATGAACTGTCTGGCAATGAAGAATACTCGCTAGGCGACGCAAACATTTTGGTTTATTTTCGGGTTATGCATGTTCTGGGTTGATCTGGTTCGGTGGAAAAGGTGTGTTAAACACGAATGGACCAAAAGGAAGGGATTAACTGTGAAAAATCATGGTAGTGCGAGGGAATCAAATGAAATTGGCTATGAATGAATGTTAGGGTGGAGTAATTAGGTGTTTCGGGAATTGTATAACAATTGCGTAGTGAACTACAAACTTATTGGATCGAATTGTGGACTAAATCTATAATTGTGAACCTAAGTATATGGCCATGACATCTTGGGTGTATGATTAAAGTACTGGTGTGAATTGCAAAGAAGAAGGTGGGCGCAGGTGCTGGAAAAATCTGGTTTTTTCCCATAAATTGTATGCACCGCCTGGCGACGGTTCTTCTGCCACCAGGCGACACGTTTGGACAGGCAGCCAAGTGGTTTTGGCTCGTGATTGGTCTTTGGTGTGGTTATCTAGAATTTTAGGCACCTAATACTGTATCGGAGTAGGAGGCGTGGGAGGGGAGCCTTGCATGTGAGATGAATTAATAACTATGGGAAAGGGTACTAATGGGGATGTTAGGCACGTAAAAAACAAGATAGTATGTTAATTGTGATGTGGTTAAGAAATTGTTGGAATTGTAATTACGAACTTGTTGAGAGGTTAATTATAGTTTATATAGCATGGTTTATGTGAGTAAAGGTATGGGGATATAATGAGTTGCATCTTGTGTGAATAGAGGTATGAACTCAAGAGTGAGACTATGGATGTGTGAATGATGAATTCAGTCATAGGGTTATGACTGGATCATGGGGTGATAGTTGGATCTGTGTGTTAAGTGCTTATGGTTCAATAAACCTTTCTGTACATGTTGGAAACAAATAATAGGCGCGCTACTGGTATGGCGCCTGGCGATGTGAGCGAGCCGCTAGGCGATGGAAGCAGAAAATAGTGGCAGTGGCCACTAGAACCGCGTGACACCTATGGCATGGGAGGTTCCACCAGGCGGTGAGTGTTGGTAAAGATGTGTAAGGCGTGTGGCGCTTGGCGTGTTGCGATCTCCGCTAGGTGTTCTGGGGCTGCATCTTGTCTAGCGGCTTAGGAGCAACACCAGGCGATAATATAGTGGTAAAATCTTGGTTGTGTTTTGGAAGGGCTTGACCTACAAGGCTTAGGGCTATATCTGAAAGGTCAATTGCTGGAGTGTTCCTGGAGTTGTGACTTGGAACGTATTCTTGGAGTCGTGGCTCAGAATAGCGAGTGTTTATGCATGTGTTCTACAATTGATGGCTTGTAGGTTGGACAACAGTGATACCTTGAGATTATCGACCAAAGAAGTAGAACATGGATTACATGGTGGTGACCATGTGATATGAGACCAAAGGATGGAGTCCATTGATGTGTATGTTTTGTTATATAAATTGTTGCATATGTTTAATTTCTTTTAGTTCACCCTATCTACGTGTATTTGGCGATGATCGTGTACGCGGTACACGGGAGCAGATGATGTTGCAGGTGGTTCTGGTGGAGTGTAGATCCGGAGCATGGACTAGTTGGGGAACTTTGTGGCAGTGTTTCATCATTTTTATGAGTTTTGAGAATTTTCTTGTAATCATTAGAATTATAGAACTTGGCTTTATAATGAGACTGTTTTGATAATGTATTGTGTTTATAAAAAAATTGGATTTGAGTTGTTTTTTTTTGTGTAATAAAGTTTTAAATTCACGCGGTTTTGGGAAACGATTTATAATAAATGAAGTATTATTATTATGTTTCTATTTTGTTATTTAAAATTCATAATATCTGCATAGGATGTTACAATGACTAATATTTCCACTGAAAATTGTTGAGAACAAGAATAAATATGGCCTGGGGTACAAGCCTACTAAGGAGGAAAAAAGAAGACTAATGGAGGAAAAGAAAGAACGAAGCTTAGCTCACTTGCAAGGTCGGGAGCTGAGGGTAGCAAAAATCTCTATTTGTGACTTAAAGAGGAGCTTTCATAGTGCTGGATGGATCAATACTAGTCAAGTGGCAGTTGTTGAAGATGAACATGGGGAAGGAAGTTCCAGTTTGGTACAACCATGTCCTTCAGACATGTAGATCGATAATTGGAAAATCGTGAATTTACCCATGGTGTTTAAGTTCAATCAAATGTAATGGTTGTTTTTCTTTTTGTCTAGTTGTTCTTTTTGTTTTTTCTCCAAAACACACTATAGAATGTCTTTATGGACTGGTTCTATCTTTCTTTTTTCGTTCAATGTGATGTTCAGTTATGTTTGCTTTCATTACGTACTTTGTTTCTTTATTTATTTTCTTTTATAAATTCAAAATAATGCATATGTGACGATGAATATTTTGAAAATAATGATGTCAATATTCCTAATTTGGAGCACCTTATTGATAATATGGATGATGATCATGAAGACAATTTGGAACCTTCTTCTAAGTTGTTAAGGTTAGTGGAACAAGAAGACAGAGAAATAAAACCCTATCAAGAAATCATTGAAACACTTAATCTAGGAGATGAAAATGAGAAAAAGGATGTTAAAATTGGTAACAACATGAGTAAGGAGGTACGAGGAAAATTATGTTATTTGTTGAAAGAGTTCAGAGATGTGTTTGCTTGGTCATACCAAGATATGCCTGGGTTGGATAATGGTATAGTGCAACATAAACTTCCACTTAAAAAAGAATGTCCCCGGTTAAACAAAAATTAAGACGGATGAAAAGTGAAATGTCACTAAAGATTAAAGAAGAGGTGAAGAAGCAATTTGATGCAGGATTTTTGGTTGTAGCAAAATATCCTCAATGAGTGGCTAACATTGTCCTTGTACCAAAAAAGGATGGTAAAGTTCGAATGTGTGTTGATTATAGGGATTTGAATTGAGCTAGCCCTAAGGATAATTTTCCATTACCACATATTGACATCTTGGTAGATAATACTGCTAGATTTTCATTGTTCTCTTTCATGGATGGATTCTCGGGTTATAATCAGATTAAGATGGCACCGAAAGATATGAAAAAAACCACATTTATTACACTTTGGGGAACATTTTGTTATAAAGTGATGCCATTTGGACTTAAAAATGTTGGGGCAACTTATCAAAGAGCGATGGTGACTTTTTTTTTCATGATATGATGCATAGAGAAATTGAGGCTTATGTGGATGATATGATTGCTAAATCTGAATCAGAAGATGATCACATCGTTAATTTGAGAAAATTGTTTGAGAGGTTAAGGAAGTTTAAACTAAGATTGAATCTAGCTAAATGTACCTTTGCTGTAAAATCAGGAAATTGTTGGGTTTTATTGTCAGTGAAAAAGGTATTGAGGTTGACCTAGATAAGGTACGAGCAATAATGGAAATGTCAGTTCCAAATACTAAAAAAGAGGTGTGAGAGTTTTTAGGCAGATTGTTGCGTAAAAATCAAGTTGTGGAATGGAATGAAGATTGCCTAGCCGTCTTCGATAGAATCAAACAGTATTTGCAGGATCCTCCCTACTACGTCCGCTGGTATCGGGGAGGCCCCTCATTTTGTATTTAATTGTGTTGATGAATCGATGGGTTGTGTTTTAGGGCAGCATGATGAGACAGAGAAGAAAGAGCATGCCATTTATTATTTGAGTAAAAGGTTTACAGGTTGTGAACAAAGATATTCTATGTTGGAACGAACTTGTTGTGCATTAACATGGGCAGCACATCGTTTACGTTAGTATATGTTGAGTCACAGTACTTGGCTGACATGCAAGATGGACCCAATTAAGTATATTTTTGAAAAGTCTGCTCTCATTGGCAGATTGGCTCTGTGGCAAATGTTGCTATCAGAATATGATATAGTCTATGTGACTCAAAAAGCCGTTAAGGGAAGTGCTTTAGCAAAATATCTGGCTCAACAACCCATTGAAGATTATCAATCTATGCAACCTGACTTCCCAAATGAGGACATTCTTGCCCTATTTGGTGAAAAGGAGGGTGGCCATCATGAAAAGGCTTGGATATTACTATTTGATGGAGCATATAATGCACTTGGACATGGAATAAGGGCAATGCTCATTTTGCCAGAGAATCATTACATTTCGATGACAACAAGGTTGTGCTTTAGTTGTACCAATAATGTTGCAGAATACGAAGCATACACTATGGGTATTTTGGCAGCTATCAAGTCGAAGGTGAAGGTGTTGAAAGTCTATGGTCACTCGACATTGGTGGTTCATCAGTAAAAAGGGGAATGGGAGACTAGAGACCAAAAGTTAATCCCTTATCAAACATACATTAAAGGATTGATGGAGCATTTCGATTCCATTGAGTTCCATCACATTCCATGAGAGGATAATCAATTAGCTGATCCTTTGGCCACCTAGTCATAAATGTTTGAAATTAGTCAAGATTAGGAAATGCCGATGATCAAAATGAGGAGTTATGAACAACCGACGTACTGTTATTTTGTAGAAGAAGAATCAAATGGTAAGCCTTGGTATTTTGATATAAAGCACTATCTTAAAACCCGAGAATATCTTGAAACAACTTCTAAGAATGATAAAAGAACCCTGAGAAGGTTAGCTTCATGTTTTATTCTAAATGGGGATGTGTTGTATAAAAGCAATCATGACATGGTACTCCTCAGATGTGTCGATGCAAGAGAAGCAAGGTTGATATTGAAAGAAATTCATGAAGGGGCTTTCGGTACACACATGAATGGGCACTCTATGGCGAAAAAGATTTTGAGAGCTGGTTATTTTTTGTTGACTATGGAGAATGACTGTTACATACATGTGAAAAAATGTGAAAAATGTCAGACCTATGCAGATAACATTAATATAGCTCCTACAACCTTAAATGTTCTATCTACACCATGGCTATTTGCGATGTGGGGAATAGATGTTATTGGAGCCATAAAATCGAAGGCGTCAAATGGACATCGTTTCATTCTGGTTGCAATTGATTATTTCACCAAATGGGTGGAAGCAGCTTCTTATGCCAATGTGACCAAAAAAGTGGTAATGAAAAAGGAGTTGATATGTCGATATGGGCTGCCTAATAAAATTATCACTGATAATGCAACTAATCTGAATAATCAAATGATGAAAAAGTTATGTGAAGAATTCAAAATTCAACATCACAATTCGTCTCCTTATCGTTCGAAAATGAATGGGGTCGTTGAAGCTGCTAATAAGAATATAAAGAAGATTATGCAGAAAATGGTGATTACATATAAAGATTGGCATGAAATTCTTCCTTTTGCCCTACACGGATATCGTACGTCAATACTGACCTCAATTGGTGCAGTGCCTTTCTCTTTGGTATATGGGATGGAAGCAGTCTTCCTTTTGAGGTAGAAATCCCATCTCTAAGGGTGCTAATGGAAACTCGGTTACAAGAACCAGAATGGGTTCAAGCTAGATTTGATCAACTTAACTTAATTGAAAAAAAAAGGTTAATAGGAGCTTGTCATGGACAATTGTATCAGAGAAGGATGAAAAGGGCATTTCATAAAAAGGTTCGTCCTAGAGAGTTTCATGAAGGTGATATGGTCTTGAAAAAGATTTCGCCGATACAAAAAGATCACAAATGGAAATGGATTCCAAATTATGAAGGCCCATACGTAGTGAAGAAGGCATTTTCAGGCGACACGCTAGTTCTCACAAAAATGGATGGGGAAGAGTTACCTCTACCTATAAACTCAGATGTTGTAAAGAAGTTCTATGTGTAATGATCTAATAATGATTGGGAAATATTAACATTGTTTTTTATGGTTCATTATTATGCTTTATTGTAGTCAAGTTTAGATTGTTATTTCTTTGTAATTTTGTTTTACATTCTTTTGTAAGTGTCTTTTGTCATTACACTAAGCTTTTTGAAATAAAATACCATGGGTTTAAATCACAAAGTTCAAGTCATTCAGTATAGCCCAAAGTGGTTCTTGAAGGGTCTCATGGAAGTGAGCAAAATAAACAAGAAGATCACAAGTCAAAATTGTTTGACTATGCAATTGCAAATATAGTGCATCACTAGAAGAGGCAAAAGAAAGTGAAGAGAATTAATCAGAGGGAGGAGATAGGGTTTGTCTATGTCTTATGGCATTAAGGGTAGCAAATCAATACTTTCTATTTTGAAGCATTTACACTCATGTTGTTTGAATCCTCCAATTCATCAAGATTTCCCTAAGATAAAGGATTTGGCAAAGAAAAGAGAACATAAATAGTACGCTAGGGCACAATTTGATAATCTTGTTTGACTAAAAAGATTGTTCTGAGTAAGGTTAAAAAAAAGAAAAGACAAAAGAGATTTGGACACGCAAATAAAAATAAACAATGATATGTGTCTGATGCCATTTGTTTTTGTCACTAAGTTATCTCTCTGAAGAAAATGGGGCAGTCAAGTTTTAAAATGATGTGTGGCCATCTTTTCCTCATCCGAAAAAATGATGAAAAAAATATATTTCCATTGTACCCTCTTTGAGCCAAAAAATAATAATTCGTTTCCAAAATACCCCTGAATAAGGATCAACATGTCAAGAATTGCAAGGCTATTACACGGATTAAATTAAGTGAAAAAGCATTTCAATAGAAAAAGCCAAAAATTGAAAATATAAATAAAGTCATAAAGTAATAAATCTAAATGGCTGAAAAAAGAACTTGAGAAGGAAAAGTTGAGAATGAAGAGAAATTTAAAAGTTCAAGACCCTAGATGATAGTCGAGGTGATAATCTTGCAAATGATCTTTGTTACAAAATGTAAAAGCCAGTAATAATTTATTTGGGCCTCCCATATCTATTTCTTTCAAAACCCTTAAGCCTAGGCCACGTTACAAGCTAATAAAAGTCCACACTGATTGAAAAATGTCTGTCAGATTTTGTTCATGGGAATAACTTAGAAACAAAAAAAGAATTTGGTTTATGACACATCACTGAAAAAAAAGGAAAAGAGAGAAAAAATAAAAACTCAATCAGTTCTTAAATTTAGTCAAAAGTTTTAAAATGGGGCAATCCTTTTGATACAAGTTTTTCCATTGAAACACGTTATTGTAACAAAATTGAGTCAGTTGTGCAACATCTATCCATGGGTTCAAACATACATGAGGTGTATTGTGCATCAAAGAAGAGAATGTAAGGCATACAATGCTCTCATTACACGCAAAGATTTGCCTAATTCCTCGTGGTTCTGATATAGAGTGTAATGTGATAATGAGAAAAACAAATTTTGAGTAGGCATTGAAATTGATGATTGCAAAAGCAAATGATTATAGAGACATGTGTCTTCTTAAAAAAAATGATGAATGAATGAAAAAATGAAAAATGAAATGAAAAATGAGATGAAAAATGATGATGAAGAATGAATGATTGAGGATGAAAGGGAAAGAAAAATGAAAAGACAAAGGTTCTAGGTGATTCATGCATAACATGCATTCATATTGTCTAAACTAGGATATCATACATTCAATTACGTTTTTTATATCAAGGCACTCTCCGATGGAATGGTTATTGATTTCATATGTTTATATCAAGACCCTCTTCAATGGAATGGTGATTGATTTTCATGTGCTTTCATATCGAGACCCTCTGCAAGGCAATGGTTATCGATATTTCATATCAAGGCCCTCTCCGATGGAATGGTCATTATCAAGGCCTTCTCCGATGGAATGGTCATTAATTTCATATATTTATATCAAGACCCTCTTTGATGGAATGGTCATTGATTTCATATATTTATATCAAGACCCTCTTTGATGGAATGGTCATTGATTTCATATGTTTATATGAAGGCCCTCTCCGATGGAATGGTCATTGATTTTGTATGTTTATATCAAGGTCCTCCCCAATGGAATAGTCATTGATTTCATATGTTTATATAAAGACCCTCTCCGATGGAATAGTCATTGATTTTCTTAATGTTTGCGTTGATGTGGTTTCTTTTTAGCCCGAATGAAATTAGTGTGAGTAAAATAATATTTTTGTGTTTTAAAATAAAAAATAAAAAAGATAATTTCATTCTTTTAATTAATTAATAAAATTCAAAAATTCAAAAATTAAAAATTGAAAATAAAAATGGTTACAAGATTGGAGGGAACGATTTTTTATTCCTATCTCAACTTCTACTTCAACTCCTACTCATGACTTCAAATTTTCACATATTGACACATCAAGAAAAAAAAAACCAAGATCGCTCATCGTCAGACAAGATCGCTCATTTTTGGAGGTATCCTTTCCATTCACGAAATACCCTTCCATTTACGAAACATGATCTTACAAACATCTTCTACCCTTGTTCACGGGACAACAATAATGAACGAGTGGAGCAGAAAATTCAGAATTACAACAAATGATATAAACAACATTCAGAACCAAGAACAGGGGATAACAGTGATAGAAACACAAAACTGAGACATAAAATAAGGTATGCAATCTTAAAATTTTGCTACGATTCATTGCTCATTTTATTATTGTTGTGTGTTAATGGTATAAATTGTAAAATTCTTCATCTGATGCTGCTTGAAATCACTAATCATTCAATTAAAACTGGAATATTGATAAAATAAAGGAGAATTGGATTTAAGTAATTTGAAATAAAAGAGAAATAGAAAGGAGCCGATTTGTCGCTACCAAATAGGGATTCGGTAGTGAACATTGACATTGCGAGAAATGTTGGAGGCAGTTTGAGTTGGTGTTGGAGTAACTTGGGGTCCAGTTAGAGAAGTGAAGTTCTTGCACGAGAGAAAAGACTATTGTAGTGGCTCTATTCAGTCGTTGATGGTGGTTGTGATGGCAAACGACAGTGATTTTGGTGGTCCGAAGAAGACACGAGCAGAGGAAATGGTGCGACGGTGTTTCGCACAACTCTAAGTGGTGGTGTAGTGGCGAGCAGCGCCAGTGCCGACGTTGACAAAACTCTAAGAGTGGTCACCGTCACCGTTGGCGGCTTTGCCGCGAGCATGGTTGTGTTTTGAATGGTGGTCGCATATGATGGTGTGGTGGCGTAGATGGTTGTTGATGTCTCGTAAGCAGTGTCGTCGACGGGCTCGTACGGGATGGGTAGCGTTGGTGCTTGCGTAGTGGCCGTTAGCGGAAGGAAGAAGATGAAGTTTGGGGTGTTAAGTTTTATTTTACCTTATATACCTGCGTTTTCACTAAGCACACACATATAAATGTTTTGGGTGTATAATTGACCGTTCGCGTCACACGACACTCATTTTCAAATATACGAATATAAAAAATGTTTTTCTTTATGTTAACTCGGCAGCACGCGTCACATTACACTCATTTTCAAAAAATATCAAAAGACAACTTTCAAAAATTAAATAATTTAATCAAACCTTTTTTATAAAGAACTACGTAGTCTTGATTTCTCATTTTTAATGAGAATACAAAGGACCAAGGTTTTAATCCTTGTCGGGTCCCTTTTACTCAAAACATATGTTTGTTCAATATTTTCTTATTTTTGGGAAAAATAAATATTGTAAAATAAACACATCTCTTTTGCAAATTTAATTAAAGGTACCGCCTTTGGGAGGGCGCTATAGGGTGCTAATACCTTCCTTACGCGTAACTGACTCCAAGACCCTAAATTTGGTTTTCGCGGACTTTATTTTATCTTAATGGTTTTCCATAATTTTCCAGAATAAACTATAGTGGCGAGTTCAAATTAATTTTATTTTTAAGTTTGTCGTCCCGTCGTGATTTAGGTTGTGACAATTTCCATATCTTTGATATTTACAAAATATTTGACAAATAAAATCCAAATACTAATCTTTTATAAAGTTATTAAGTAAATCCTTAATTATTTAAAAAGATAATAACAAACATATCAATAAAAGATAAAAATAAATATAATAAAAAATATGATAATGCCAATTATCAATTTCACTAATCAAACACAAATTACGAGTACATAAACTCACTACAAGAATGTAGGTTTTTTTTCGTCGACCAAAATCGGACGCCATTAGTGCAAAATCGACGAAAAGAGGATGATCTCATCGGTCCAGCGACGACAATATGGGTCATGCCCATTTCCTAGATGCAAAGCTCATTTGCGTCGGCCAAATGGGGACGAACATTTGCTGCTTGTTTATCGTCGGCTCAATCGACGAAAACACATAAAAAATATAATAATAAGTTCGTATGCGTGGGTCAAGCCCACGAACACCTAAAAAATTTTCAAAATTTTGTGTGGGCTAAGCCCACGAATAATTCTCTATGCGTAGGCAAAGCCCACGAATGATTGAAATAAAATATCTAAAATAGAGGGCTTTGCGTGGGTTTAGCCGACGTAAACAATTTTCCTTATAATTGTTGGTGTGGGCTTAGCCCATGCCAATGTTTATTTCCAAACACATCGCAAAATCTACATCCAACAATACCAAAACCTGCATCCAGACACAATTCAAACAATAATTTAGGATATCATTTGATTCATTTAGAAGCGAAATTACAAACACAAAATTAAGTAAATTGTGACTTTAATTAGATCAAATTACAGTCGCACAAAAATCTACAAGTCTAAAATCCAAAGAAGACAAGTCCACCTAAAAAGCTTATTCTAAAAACCTAATTTAGATCTTATAACCAAAAAATTACTCAATCAATAGGAATTCAATCAACAATGTAGTGAAGTTCAATCAACAAGAGTACAATCACTAACCTGGATGCTTCAAAAATATGCTGGGTTCGAACAAAAATCCCTAAACCACGCTTACAAAAATCCCTAAATCTGCGAGGAAGCTCGTCGACGCACCCTTTCTCGCCCAAGCCTCCACGCTCGTCACGACATTCGTCTTGCGAGAGCAACTCGCATCGTAACAGAACCTCGCCTCCTCGCAGCAGGTGGCGTCTTTAAAGAAGCTAGCCTCATTGGAGTATTGTTCTTGTCGCCCACTTGCCTCGATGGAGTTTCACCACTCATGGAAAAAAACGCATGCCACAGAGAATGAGGGAAATGTCGAGACTGACTCGAGGGAAGGGGAAAGCGAAAGGGGGAAAAGTGAAATCTGATGTTTTTCCCCTATACTTCAACCTAAAGTTTAATTTTTTTTATCTCAACAGTGTATGCGTGGGCCAGCCGACGCAAACAATTTAATTTGTTATGCGTGGGCCATCCGACGCAACTTATTGGTTGATTTGCATTGGCCAAACCGACGAGAATCTAAAATTAATATTTTTTTCATTTCTACGAATAAATAATTTTTGTTTCTAAATAACTTTTTGGTTACCTCGGTTTTGCGTGGGTCTGGCTGTCGTATTTTGCGTCCTACACTGATCCAACGCCATAATTTCGATACTAAAACCGCGCATTCTTGTAGTGACTTCTTCAGTTACAACGAGTACATAAATCTCTCCATTTTACCATTCTCAATCTCCATATGAGATTAGGAGTTCACTAGAAAATAGAAAAAGTCACCGACAACACAATTTAAGCTCATTTGGAAAAGCTTCACGGTATGAATAATTACATAAACTTTCTTTCAACCCCAAAAGACCAAAAAGTATATAAAACTAAAGATGTATTGGAGGTTGTATTTTAAATCTTGAACTCATTCTCTTTTTGTATAGATTTAGAGAATTTGATTATTGTTTCTATATATCGTAGTCTCGGATCATGCAATATATTCATGTAGAGATTTTGTTCTTTATCATTCGACTTGATGATAGAGAACGCTTATTTTAGAAAGATATGATTATATCTTCTCAACCTTCATGAATAACTCTATTAAAGAAAACTTTTCAAATAAAATGTGTAGATATAGATAATTAAGTATAATAAAGTGTAATCGTATAGAACTATTTGTTTCCACAATTAATCTTTAGAGACATTGGTTGATTTAATTTGAAAAATAAATTTTCCATTAAAAGTAATTTTAACTTGGTTTTTAATCCATTTATCATTAAGGCGACATCTAAAGAACTATTAAATGAGATCCATTTATCATTAAGGCCATATCTAAAGATTAATTATTCTAATAATCCATTTATTAATTATATGTTTGAATCCAAATATATATACCATTCTAGAAATCATCATTTAAATAATATTTTTATGATTAATCATGAGTTGAAAACCAAGTTACTGGTAGTTGTTGTTAAAGAATCCATATTTTTTACCTTAACATGGTAAGTACACTAAAAAGAAATTGCTTTCATTTCTTTATAACATGCTATTTTAATCATCTTTCTTCTAGGAGAAAGAACTGTTTCATCTGACACATATTGTTGAAGTTTTCAAGAAAACTTATTTATGATAGGGTAACAGTCACTTTGTGGATGAATGATATAGCAAACACATGTGAATTTGGTATTTTTTTATGTTATTTCTTTTATTATAACATGTACTATATATGTGATATAATTTATATTATTGAATAATAAGAGGAATTTGAGAGGACATTTATGTAAGTTAGATCAAAGAGTACATCTTATATGTTACACCATCATAATCATCCCTACTAGAGCCTATAGAGGAAAGAAAATAAGAACTAAAAGTTGGATTTTTACTACAAGTAGAAAGTAAAAAGGTTGAATATATGAGGTTGGAGGGCTCACATATACTTTCAAATATGGGGATAGACTCACATATCATGGAGGTTTAAGATGATTTCCAAGAGATTGTTCAGCTAAAAGAACAAGTCCAACATTATAGGAAGGATGGTGAGAGATTAAGTCATTAATTACAATAACTTATTAGTTTTGTCCTCCATTTCCTTCCAACATATGCACAAACCCCATTTCAACAAACAACAAAATCCACATGAACAAGGCTAACATGGAGATATTGATTACTCCAACTATAAAAAGTTTAAACATTTTCAAACTGGACTTCTTTTGAATTATTTTTTCAACTTTAATGATTATGTATTTTGTTTGGATCATTTAATTTGCATTTTAAAACATCTAGATTATGTTTGAATTAGATTTGGATTAAGTTAGTACTTGATTTAAAATATGTGTTTTTGGTACTTAATTTGGGTTACTCTTCTTAGAAATTCATTTTAGATTATGTGTTGTTAGAACTTGATTTAGATTATATGAGGTTAGTTCTTGACTTGAATTATATGTTAAAAGAACTTAATTTTACATTGTGTTATTAGAATTTAATTTGGATTTTTATTAGAACATGATTGGATTATGTGTCGTTAGAACTTAATTTTGTTTATATTCTTTTAGAACTTCAATTTTATTTTTTATTGTTAGAACTTGATTTGGTTATGACTTTATGTTATTTTAGTTATGGGATCTCCATGAATAATGCAATTTGGTCTCATTAAGCGGATAATGTTCAATCTCCCAAGTTTATCTCTAGAAAAACTGAAATAGTGGCATCAGAGTCAATGACTTATTTGAGTGATGGGCTTAAATGAGAACAAACATGTCTCATTATAGTAAAAACCTAATATACACTTGAGAGAGAAAGAGTATTTCCAATAGTGGTATTAAAGCCAAGTTATTTGTCTTGTTATGGTATAAAGTCACATTAGAGGGACAAACTATTAGAAATCAATGAGTTGAAAGTATCACATTGATAACAAATGAGAAAGTTGAGTAACATATAAGAGTGACAAATCGGGTGAACCAATCTCGTTTTGGTTTGCCAAGTCGTTGGCCCTCTAAAAATGGGGTGGGAGAAGCTAAAAATCCTAACCCACCTTACCAAAGGGCTTGACTCACCAAAATTTTTTTTAAATTTATTTATTTATTTCTAATTTAATATTTTTAAAATTTGTTGCTTTATGTATTTTTATATATTAAATAAGTATTTTTTATGTTTTAAATAATTAATTAATATCTCTAATCGAATAAATTAAAATAATTATTATTTTTATACATTAAATTACTCTAATATAGTTAATAATTGAAACTTAATTTGTAAATGTTAATAATTTAAAGGGTTAAATATGTTTTTAGTTCCTAAATTTTAACACGAAAATGGAATTCATCTTTGTCCTAAATTTTTATACAATTTGGTCCTCAAACTTTAAAAATGAATGGCTGTAATCTTTATAACCCAATTATGTTAAAAAAAAATTGACTTGTCAAACAACGTTTTGAATTAGTGTTGGAATTGTTTACAACATTTGATACATTCTAGCTCAAATGTTAGTCTAGAATAAAATTTAACATGTAAAGAAAATTAACATCATTGGTTTAAAGGACTGTCCATTCATGTTTAAAATTTTGAAAATAAAAATTATTCTTACAAATCTGACTGTATATCCTGCAAAGACTCCAAATAGTCAAAGTCTTCAATTTCAAGGGGTACTCGTCCTCTTCCGTCCCAGTAAAGGTTGTGCCTACAAAAGACACTCCAACATTTAAGTTAGCTAAATGTGTTAAATAAAAATAAATTATTACAATGAATGTAACCAAATTACCTCGTGTAATGTGCTATAAATACCACATTCTATAGTTCATTGTTAATTGGCCAGGCCTGGTTCATGTGGATAATTACTTTGCTTAGTCTTTAATTAATTAACTCTGATAATGATGCTTTAATGATAATGCTAATTCATTCAACACAATCAACGTTTTTTATGAACTCGACTTTGGTCATTAAGTAGTCGGCCAAGTCATGAAGGTATACCCTTATGTTGTTGGGGCCGAGTATTACCAAGTAAAGGTGGCTAAGAGGTGCCTGATAAGTGGCGACCATCCTAAGATTTGCCTAGCGAGTAAGCAACCATCCTGGTGAGTTTACAACCATCCTGGTGAGTAAGCAACCATCTTGGTTAGTAGGCGACCATGCTAGTGAGTAGATGGTCATCTTGGTGATTAGACAGCCATCATGGTAAGTAAGCAACCATCTTAGTGAGTAGATGACCATGCTAGTGAGTAGGTGGCCATCCTGGTGAATAAGCAGCCGTCCTGGTAAGTATTCATGTTATGGGTTGAGTACATCTAAGCTAGGATGAGTGAGATATACTTCGACACATATTGTACAAATATATATTACAATTTTGAATAAAAACGAATTTCAATTTCACATTTATAATTATAAACTAAAAACATATTTAACATATTTTAAATTACAAAATTATTGTATATTTGCATATTCAAGTAATATAATAAAAAAAAATTATTATTTTTTATTTAAAAAAATAATACAGACTAGCGGGTTAATCTGTCTTATCTACCTCTTGCTTACTAATTTGGCGGAACAAGAGAAAAAAAAAAAAACTTACTAATTAAAAACCTCAACGCTTGCTAAATCAACCCGTAAATCAAGATTTGTTTTGGCACTCCTATAGTAGTATATATATGAAAAATAAACCTACAAACAGTGGTGGAGTATAATAGGAGTTCGGGTCATGGCCCCCAAAAATTTTGATTTTTTTTAATTTATGTAGTTAAATTTTTTAAAGTTTTTTATATTATGTATGCTCAAAATTTTTGATTTTTTTTTAATTTATATAATTAAAAATTTTGAAACTTTTTAAATTATGTATAGTATTTAAACTTTTTTAAATTATGTGTAATATATAAAAAATCAAATAAAATTAAATTGAATCTTTTTTTATTTGATTTATAAATCATAATATTTAATATTAAATGATAACAAAATTTGAAATGAAATATAATAAAAAATTAAAAAAAAATTATTAAAATATTTTTTAATTGTCTCGTGAGTTTGTTCTCATATTTTACTTTTACTGTTTTTTTTAAAGAGAAAAATAATTGTTGCCTCTACTGTTATCTCTTATATGTTCTCTTTCCTTCTTTAAAAAAAATACTTTTTTGTCTTATTTGATAGTGAAATATTAGTTTAATGGTTAAAATTATTTTTTATCTAATGAGCTTTTTGTATATTCATGGCAATTACATTAAATTTTTATATTATAGTAAATAAAAGTTATTTATATAATTAATGTGAAACAATTACAATATGATTGATAATGAATTAGAAAATAAAAAATAATTAGATAGAATATATCGAAATATTATTTTACATGATTAAAATAAACAATAAAAAAATGTTTAAAGTTTACAAATGTGTGTCTAAGAAATAATTTGAGAAACTATTGAAAGAAATCGCACAAAGGAAATCAAATGTATAATCAAGGGTATAATAAGATGAAAAATATCTTAGAGATCTAAGAAAACTTTTCAAATTTCAACATACATACTCAATGGTTGAAAAATATCAAAAATTATTTTAACAAAACAAAAGTGTTCTTCAACTTAAACAAAAATCAATAATAATAATAATAATAAGTAAAGAATTTTTTTTATATTATATTAATTTAAGTGTATTAAACATATTCTCATGTGAAAGGAAAATATATAATAAATAAAAATATTAAAAAATTATAGAAATATTCAAATGTGAGGCATAACAATTTTTTAATTGACCTACATCATTTTAACATAATTACGTAAAGGTTATAATAAGATGAAAAATATATTGCAGATGCGAATGAGTTTCATGACAAAACAACTAATTAGAATAAATAAAAAGTAAAAAGTATATATATATATATATACATATATATATATATATATATATGATTACTTAATTAATTGTGAATATTTTAATAATTTAAATAGGGATGAAGATATATGGCGGGGACGGGTATTATGACGGGGATATATACATCCTCGTACCCATCCCCATACCCAATTAAAAAAGTCGGGGATTCCTCATACCCATACTCATATCCAGTCAATGCGGGGATTCTCCGTCAAAACAGGGACGGGTTCGGACAATACCCACGGAGACGAGTTTATTTGTCATCTCTAGTTTTG
>Ga0214543_1003948_pt1 | contig 28458 bp, 23 predicted proteins | sample CNSS2metaG_FD_160094 | JGI IMG/M metagenome (GOLD analysis project Ga0214543, IMG submission 160094) | Root nodule microbial communities from cowpea collected in UCLA plant growth center, Los Angeles, California, USA - CNSS2 | ecosystem: Host-associated > Plants > Roots > Nodule | place: USA... | reverse complement strand
TCGCCATCGAGCTTTTGGCCGCGGCCCAGGCATATGACCTGCAGCCGCATGCCATCGGTAGGGCGCAACGCACCAACGCGCTCTATCAACGAATCCGCGCCGCCATTCCGGCCTATGCCGACGATCGACCGATGAATGAAGATATCGAGCTGATGCGAGTGCCCTTATGGATGAGCGCGCACCCTGGTAGTGCAGTTAGACAGGTAAGCTCGGCTCTCCCGATGAGCATCTGTACTCTGCCGAAAGGCAGGAAGCAGCCACGGGGGTTAATTGACCCCTTCTCGGGTTCCCTAAGGAGGTCGGCTTGACGGTGCGAACTAGGGCGCCTTTAGCCGAGGCCGGAGGCTTCGGCTTTCCCGCCACCCGCGACGCGTATGAAGGCGTATTCTCGACCCGGTCCAGTCATTCTCGCCACGCTTCGCGGACGACCGCTGTGCGCCTCCATGTCGGACGTCAGCACCACCCGCTCGAGTTCCTGAAAGCTGCCAGTCCGCTAAATTATTGGCCACGTACTGAATGGGTTGACTCCCGCCTTGGTACGGGAGCGCCGACAGCGGACATTGAACCGCGGGCTAGCTGTCTGCGCTTCTGGCCGTATCGCCGGCGGCGGGAGCCTGACGAATCTTGTTTAGTATGCGCAGAAAGCTTGTTTCGGCGGTGACTTCATTGGGAAGCCGTCCTGTCGCGTTGTAGGTGTCGATCGGGCAATGGCACCCTGTTCTTCCATACTGTCATCTGCCATCTGTCTCACGCGCGCGACAACGCCAAGGTGATGGTAGCGGTGAGTCCATTCGGGCGTCGGTCAAGGAGTTCCAGCTTGCCGCCGTGGGCTTGAATGATCTCCGTCACGATAGATAGACCAAGGCCGAAACCCGCGTCCGTATTCCCGCGTGCGGCGTCCATTTTGAAGAAGGGTTCGAGAACGCGGCTTCGATATTCTTCAGGAATGCCTGGGCCGTTGTCCATGACATCGATGATTGCATGGCGGCCGTCTGTCCGAAGTTCGACATCGAGCTTCGTTGCAAATTTTACCCCGTTTTCGCAAAGATTGGTGACGGCGCGCGTAAGCGCGAGAGGCTTGAAGTTCGCCACCATCCGTGCCGGGCCGCTATAGCTTACCTTGTGCCCCATATCGGCGAATTCGTCGCATATGGTCTGTAGTATGGAGGCGAGATCTGCACGCTGAAACGCTTCTTGCTGGTGATTGTCGCGCAAATAGCCGAGGCTTTCCTTCAGCAGGCGGTCGATGCGCTCGATATCGGTCAGCAGTGCCTCGCGCACCTCCTGCTCTTTCACGCGCTCGGCGCGAAGCCGTAGACGCGTCAGGGGGGTGCGCAGATCGTGGCTGATGCCACGCAGCATCCGCGTACGTGCCTCAACCATGGTGGAAATGCGGTTCTGCATGGTGTTAAGCGCGCGGGCGAGCGTGACGATCTCGACGCTGCCGCGCTCCTCGAAGGGTGCCGACCCGACCGAGAGATCAGCCTTCATGGCCGACGACGCGATGCGGCGCAGTGGTCTGGTGATCGCCCAGACGGCGAAGACGGAAAACAAGATGATCAGCGTCACCGTCGCCACAAGGTAATTCGACCCGAACCTCAGCGCGTCGTTGCGGAGAAAGCTGTCTGGCTGCAGTTCCGTCACGACCAGCGTGTGCGCGTCTACCTTTGCAGCGAGGACGCGCTTGCCGTCGACGAAGGTTCTCCACCCTCCGAAGGGAACAGGCCAGTCTTCCGGAGGAAGCAGACGATCGATGGCAACCTGAACGAGTGGCTCGTCCGGCGATGAAGTCGTGACATCATCGAAATAGGAGATCGAACGCAGGGCAAGTGCCTGCCCGCCGCGGTTGGCCGCCGCCAGCACGACCTTCCTTTCCTCCGCAGTTGCCTCCGCGAGAACCGAGGCGATGGCGGAAATGCGGGCTGACATGGCTTCCAGGTCAGGAGCGTTGTACTCGTTCCGCACCCAGCGCTCCAGCGTCGAGCCGATGACGAAGGCGATGATCAGGCACGCGAAGATGACGGCGGTTATCTGGCCATGGATCGTCGACGTCCATCGGGGCAATCGAAGTCGCACAAATTCTCCTCGGAGTCCTGCCCCTGCTTCCCGCGAACAGCCGGCCCATGTTTCCGAACACCGGAAGGATAGCCATTTCCCTGCCCGTCCGACATTAAGTTTTGTGTCGACAAGCGACGGCTGGTCGACTGGATGGCCATGTCGCATCCGCAACAAAGCGTAACATAAAGACACGCGCCCCCGAATTCATCCATGACATGAGGAAAGTGTTGCATACGCAGCCCGCCCTGGCGGCGCCGTGTCAAACCACTGGAGCACCCATGTCATTTCATCAACGGACCGATCGGCGACTTCTATTCGGCGCCTTCTGCATCACCTTCATGCTTATCGGCACGACCCATGGCGCACGAGGCGCCGATGCCAGCCTGTCGGACGTGGCCCCTGAACCGCCCTTCGACCAGGAGCGGTTCAGCGTCGAGAAACCCGAGCGGAACTGGAGCCTGATCGTCGGCGCCGGCGGCATCTACGAGCCGGAATATGAAGGCGGCGACGAGTTCGAAGTGCAGGCCCTTCCCTTCATCGTGTTCACCTATGGCGAATGGCTGGAGATCGACCCGCGAGGCGTGACGATCACACCGTTTCGGCAAGACGGCTTCGCCCTGTCTGCAACGGTAGGCTACGAGGGCGGCCGCGACGAGGACGATGCAGATCGGCTCAACGGTCTGGGCGACATCGACTTTGCGGCGACGGTGGGCGCCAAGGTGTCCTACGACTGGAACGGGCTCGAACTCTATGCGGCAGTCGACCAGACGATCGATGGCAGCGAAAGCCTGATCGGAACCTTCGGCGCGGAATACCAGGCGCCCGTCACCGAGCGGCTGATCCTTGGCGCCAGTATCGAGGCGATCGTCGCCAACGACAAGCATATGGAGGCCTATTTCGGCGTCAACGCGGCTCAATCGGCACGCTCCGGCCTTCCGGAATACGAGGCGAAGGCTGGCCTGAAACGCGTTAATGTCGCTGCCTCCGCCACTTATCTGCTGGACGAGAACTGGCTCATCCGCGGTGAAGCCGGTGTCGGCATCCTGACCGGCGACGCGGCCGACAGCCCGATCGTCGAGCAGGAACTGCAGCCGTCCGCCTCGCTGTTCGTCGGTTACAAGTTCTGACAATAATCCTGCAGAAACGCAAAAAGCCGGGCGAGCGCCCGGCTTTTTTGTTGCGCGGAACTCCTCAAGCCCGCTCGACGCTGGCAGTGAACATGTAGCCGCCGAGCCTGACCGTCTGCAGCAGGACAGGGTTCTTCGGATCCGCCTCGATCTTCTGGCGCAGTCGGCTGATATGGACGTCGACGCTGCGTTCGATCGGGCCTGCGAGACCGGTATGGGTGAGCGAGAGCAACTCCTCGCGTGTGATGACCCGGCCGGGATTGCGACAGAAGGCGAGAAGAAGGTCGAATTCCGTGGTCGTCACCGCCACGCGGGCGCTGCTCGGATCGTGCAACTGCCGGCGCAGCGGATCGATCTGCCAGCCCTCGAAGCGCAGCTTGCGCTGGGCGGCGGTGTTGACCAGGCCGTAGGAGGCCCGCCGCAACAGGCTACGGATACGGGCCACGACCTCCCTCGGGCTGAAGGGCTTCGTGACATAATCGTCGGCACCGACTTCCAGTCCGACGATGCGGTCGATCTCCTCGCCGAGCGCGGTCAGGAGGATAATCGGTGTGGTCTTTTCCGAGCGGATGCGGCGGCAGATGCTCAAGCCGTCTTCACCCGGCAGCATGACGTCGAGGATGATGAGGTCGAAATCGTTGCTGCGCAAAAGGGCATTCATCACGTGACCGTCTTCGGCGACGGTCGGGCTCATGCCGTTCTCCTGCACGGTCAACGCAAGCAGCCTGCCGATCTCCGGATCGTCCTCGACGATGAGAATTTTCGCGTTGGCGCTCGTCGCTTGCACTGCCGTTCTTCCCCGCCTAAAATCGGCAACACTACCGTTGCCGCAGGACGCACGTGTTTCGCTTTATTAAGTTTTGTTGCGAAGCTTGGGAAGGCGTCGCGGGTCGGTTCAGACCGGCAGGGTCCACAGGACGGGGAGGATGCCGGCCGACTGGCCGAGCCTGATGATCTCTATCGCGGCCCAGGCCGCGAGGAAGACGACACTGTCCCGCAGGCTCCTGACCGCACTCGACGAGCGAAGCGGCAGGCCGTCGCATTCCCGCCAGAGCGAGATGTCCGGCCAGAGGCGCGGCACGGAGCGCGCATAGTCGTTGAAATCCTTGCCGTAGCGGCTGCGCAGATACGTCTCTTCGCCGCGCATCGCCATGTCGAAGGCTAGATAGGCCGTCAGCAGGAGGGCCGCCATCGACAGAATGCTGCCGCTCTGCGCGCCGATGCCGGCAATTCCGATCAGGCTGAAGAAGTACAGCGGGTTACGAGTGACCGAATAGGGACCCTCGGTGACCAGTTCGGCGTTCTTTCGCCCGCCGATATATAAGAGCGACCAGGCGCGGCCTGCTATCGCGACGAAAATCGCCAGTGTGCCCAAGACGTCGAAGACGACTCCGGCCAGGGGAGCGACGGGCGGCGCAGCGGTGACGGAAAGCAGACCGAAGGCAAGGCCGCCAAGCGCTCGAAGCGCGTTGATGCGGTAGAGCTGGAAGAAGGGGACTTGCGCGTGGTTCATGATCGTCCAGGCCTTTGAGGGAAAACGTCTTCATGTTTTCTCAAGGCCGGGGCGGCGCCGGCATGACGATATATTGTGATCTGTTGCGAACTGCAGAGAGATGTGACGGGGCCGACCGATGGTCGAGCGGCCCCGCCTGCGCGCACCTTCAGAGATTCGGCGCGCTGGTGCCGGGGCTTTTGTCATCCGCTTCAGCCGACTGGAGGAAAGGCTGGAGGAGACGACCCAGGCAATCGCCGGCGCCCGACAGGATGAGATGCAGCGAAGGGATGACGACCAGCGACAGGACGGTGGAGACGAGCAGCCCTCCGACGACGGCGACCGCCATCGGCGCGCGAAATTCTCCGCCATCGCCCAGGCCGAAGGCGGAGGGCAGCATGCCACCAGTCATTGCGAGGGTTGTCATTAGAATCGGGCGCACCCGTTCCAGGCAGGCCTGCACCATGGCGTCTCCACGCGAAAGCCCGTGCGCCTCCCGCTCGATCGCGAAATCGACCAGCATGATGGCGTTCTTCGTCACGATGCCCATCAGCATCAGGATGCCGATCACGACGGGCAGCGAGATCGCGTAACCGGTCAAGAGAAGTGCAGCCGCGACACCACCGATCGACAATGGCAGCGAGGCGAGAATGGTCCAGGGGAACAGCACGCTCTTGAACAAGAGGATCAGGACGATGAGGACGAGCATGATCCCAGCACCCATGGCGACCGCAAAGCTCGCGAACACTTCACCCTCCGTCTCGGAATCGCCCGTTGCCTGGATGCGCACGCCGTCGGCAAGGTTCCTTACGCTTTCAAGTTGCCACAGCCGGTCGAGCCCCTGGCCGGAGGTGAGGCCCGCCGCCATGTTCGCGCCGATCTCTATACGGCGCCGGCGGTCATAACGGTCGATCGCCGCAACCGTTTCGTCGAAGCCGATCTCGGCAACCGCCGAGAGCGGTACCTGCTTTCCGTCGATGGCAGATACGTTCAGCGTCTCCAAGATTGGCAGTCGTCCGCGTGCTTCACGATCGAGCACGACCCGGATCGGGATCTGTCGCGATCCCTCAACGAATTTAGCCAGTCGTGAATCGACGTCACCGATGGTCGAGATGCGTATCGTACTGGCCACCGACGCGGCCGAGACACCAAGCGTCGCCGCCTTGTCGGAGAGAAGCATCAACCTCAGTTCCGGCCGCATGGCGGCGTTGTCGCTCGCGGGGCTGACGAAGCTATCGTCCTCCGCCATGTCCCTCAGGATCCGGTCGGCCGCTGCCTGGACGGCCTGGCCGTCGCTGCCGAGAACCGAAAACGTCAGGTCGCGCCCGCCTCGGTCGTTGAGAAAGCGCAGGCGGACGTCCGGGATGCCCGCAAGCGCCGCTGCCAATTCTGCCTCGATTGCGAAGGACGAGAGCTCGCGCTCACTCTTGTGGGTGAGGTCGAGCGAAACGGTGGCATAGCGCACGTCCTGTTGGCCGCCCATGCTCGTTCCGGCCCTCGCCAGCACGCCCTCCACCTCGTCGCGCTTGCCGATCTCGGCGGCGATAACGGCTGTGGCCCTGCGGGTCTCGGCGAGAGTGGCGCCGGGTGGCAGTTCGACCGTCAGCATCAGCTGGCCGGTGTCTTCGTCTGGCAAAAAACTGGTCGGCACCGAAATCAGCATGGTCGTCGCGGCCGCAAACAGGGCGACCGCGCAACCGACTGTCAGCCATTTCCAGCGCAGGCTCCCCCGCAACAGACGCTCGTACGTCGTTGTGAACCGGCCCCTTTGGCCGTCTGTCGGCGGCGCGCCAGTCATCACATACGCGGCCATGATTGGCGTGATCAGCCGCGCCACCAGAAGTGAGAAGAAGACGGCAATGGCGACCGTCAGGCCGAATTCGCGGAAATAGAGGCCGACCACGCCGGTCATCAGACCAACTGGCGCGAAGACGGCGATGATTGTCGCAGAGATCGCAATCACCGCCAGGCCGATCTCGCCGGATGCCTCGAGCGCGGCGCGGTAGGGGGATTTTCCCATCTTGCGATGGCGGACGACGTTCTCGATCTCGACGATCGCATCGTCGACGAGGATGCCGGTCACCAGCGTGATCGCCAGCAGGCTGAGGATGTTGAGCGAGAAGCCGAGAAGATCGATGGCGAAGAAGGTGGGGATGATGGAAAGCGGCAAGGCCACCGCTGCGATGAGGGTTGCGCGCCAGTCGCGCAGGAAGAGAAAGACGACGACAACGGATAGTGCCGCGCCTTCCAGCAAGGTGCTCATCGCGGAGCGGTAGTTTCCCTCGGTGTACGAGACATTGTCGTCAACGAGACGGAAGCGAAGATCAGGATGGTCGGCGGCCAGTTTCTCGACGGCACCCGACACCGCCTCTGCTACCGCGACATCGCTTGCCCCCTGCGACCGGTAGACGGCGAAGCCGACGACATCGGACCCATCCAGGGTTGCAAAATCACGCGGTTCAGCGACGATGTCGCGGACGCTTGCGATATCCCCGAGCCGCACGGAGTTTTCCCCGGACAGAGACAGGCGCTGCTCGGCTAGCTCGGTCACCGTACGTGCTGCGGCCGACGTGGTCAGGACCTGCTCGCGGCCTGCCATCTCACTTCGCCCCCCGGACCGGTCGAGCTGAGCCTGCCTGATCGTCTCGTTTACCGCACTGACGGAGAGCGAGAGCGCCTGCATGCGGTCGGCGTCGAGTTCGACACGGATTTCGCGGTCGGCCCCGCCGATCCGCTGAACGCGACCGACGCCCGCCAGGCCCTGCAGATCTCTGGTCGCCACGTCGTCTACGAACCAGGAGAGTTCCGCCACGGTCATGTCCTGGCTCGACACCGCATACGTGACGATGGACTGCGTCTCCTCCTCGATCCGTTCGATCATCGGCTCGTCGATCGTGCCGGGCAGATCGCCCCTGATCTTCGTGACCGCATCGCGCACATCGGCAATCGCGCGGTCGGGCGAGATCACGCCGAGTTCAAATTCCACGGTCGTAACGGACCGGCCCTCGCCGATCGTCGACGACAGTTCCTTGATCGATGGCAGCGAGGCGATCGCGTCCTCGACCCGGCGCGTAACTTCTGTTTCGAGTTCGACCGGCGTCGCGCCGGACTGCTCGATCGTGACCTTCACGGCCGGGGTGATGATCGTCGGGAAATAGGTGATCGGCAGCCTCGCGAAACTGTAGAGGCCGACCACCGTCAGCACGACGAAAAGGAGGATGGACGGGAGCGGGTTGCGGATCGCCCAGGCCGAGATATTGCCGTTCATCACTGGATCGCTCCGGTTGTTTCGGACGTGGGAAGGGCGGCTGCGACATTGCTTGCGGAGGGCTGGACTGAGGTGGCGATAACCGGGCGGACCTTCTCGCCGGCCTTCAGGAAGCTTCCGGATTTCAAGACCACCATCTCTCCGTCGCTGACGCCGGCGACAATCTCGACTAGCCCGTCCTGACGCGCGCCGACGGTTACCGGGCGGACATCGACGAGACCCTCCTTGACGACGAGAACGCTGCTTGCACCGCTCGCGGTCTTCACCGCGCTGCCGGGAAGGAGAATGTTGCGGCGCGCCGAGGCGTAGATGCTGCCGCGGGCGAAGGCGCCCGGCTTCAGCCCAGCGGTCTCGTCGAGTTCAATGCGCACTTCGCCGCTGCGGGTCGTCGGATCCAGTTCCGCCGCGTTCAGCCGCAGCGTGCCGCTGAGCGGACGGTCATGCCCCGAAAGCGAGATTTCCGCCCGCATGCCCTCTTCAAGCTGCATGAAGCTCGTCTCAGTGACTTGAGCGGCGAATTCGATTGCCGCGTTCTTGGCGATGACAAAGAGCGGACTGGCGGAGCTCGAAGTCATCGCGCCAATGCGCGCGCTTCTCTTTAAAACCAACCCGGCATCCGGCGCCTTCACCGTACTGCGTTCGATCGTGAGCTCTATCTCGCGGCGCTCGCGGGCGATCAGTTCCGCGTCGGCTTCGGCAAGCTGAAGCGACTGCCGCGCGAGACCCAGTTCCGCCAGTGCGCGGGCATGGGTGTTTTGATGTTGGTCGAGAACTTGCTGCGACACGGCTCCCTTCGGCTGCAGCGCACGGCTGCGTTCCAGATTTTTGCGGGTTTCCGCCTCGGTCACCGCGGCTACCTCAAGCTTGCTCGCTTCCACCTCGACGGCGGCGCGGGCGCGCAGGAGGCTCACTTCGTTCTTGCCCAGCAGCATCACCGCTTCGGTCGTGTCGAGAACCGCAAGCGGCTGGCCCTTTTCAACCCTCTGGCCAATCTCGACCAGGATATGCTCGATCGCCCGTGCTTGAACGAAGGGGTGAACCTCGATTTCCTCCCGCGCGATCAGCGAGCCGACGACGGGCACCCTTTCGATGATGTCATCCTGACGGGCGACGACGACGGTGACGGGCATCTGCTCGTCGGACTGTGCGGCCGGGACGAAAGCAAGCCAGAGAGACATCGCGCCGATGACCGGACGCAGGCTGGAAAAGAGTGATCGGGATATCCCACCCATGAATACGACCTCAGTTTAATCCACCGGCATGTGCGCCTTCGGATGATCCTGATCAGATGATAGCGATCCGGGGGTTGGCTGGTATTTCATGGCGTTAAGAAACTTTACGGCTGTTAGGCGGCTCAAGTGCATTGATAGCATCGGTGGGGCTGGCGACGAGCCACCTTGGCAGGATTGCACCAATCACTGTGACTGGTATCAGTTAGGAGTGTAGAAGGCGCTCGGCGACAGGAGCTGGTAGGCAACGCAGCCGGACTGATCGTCCTGGCTGCTGCCATCATCTGGTATGGTCAGGTGCAAATCCGCCGGCTCAAACAGGACTTACTGCTCGGGACGGGGAAAGCGCTTGGAGCTTTTGCTTTACCTCTTTTTGGCGACTTTCGCCGCAGGCTGCCTGACTAATCTTGGCTGTGGCGCTCGAGGAGGAAAACTAACATTCAGAGCTGACTAAGCTAGCTTAGTCAGACCATGTCCGGTAGCCACGGTCGTGCTCGAGGAGGGTGATTTCGTCTTTCTTCCTGCCACCCCTTCTTTCACGATGTCCAGCCTGGAGCCTGCAACCGCCCACCCAGACGTTGGCGCCGAGCACTCAGGGTCCGTTTTCGCGTTGCGTGTTCTTGTAGCAGAGCGACCGCCTGCGGCCCCAAACACGTCATCCGGCAATCGGTTTGGCGACGACCGCTTAGTCCGCGAAACAGACGTGAGCTGAGCGGCTGCCGAACTTCGGTTTGCGGACCCCGTTGCGGACATTCCAGCGCGGCGGCAGTGCGGCACGGATCAGGCTGCCTTGCAGCGCTTACAGCCGTTCTTGCAACAGCTTCTTCAGGGCGCTGATCCTTTCTTCATCCCGCTTGTAGAGTATCCATTGCTTAATCCGTTTTGGGCGCACCAGCCCGGCCTGCGACAATACGCGCATATGTTCGCTGAGAGTGGGCGGGGAAAGACCGAGTTTCTCAGCGATCAGAACCGCGCAGACGCCATCCTCGACAAGATCGCCGTCGGTCTGAGGTGGAAAATGAGCCTGCGGGTTCTTGAGCCACTCGAGAATCTGGAGCCGTCTCTCGTTTGCAATCGCCTTGATGATATCGATCTCTTGCATTTCGACAGTTTGCCAAGTACCTAATTAATGTCAATAGGCGGTAGGAGCGACTTATGAAGGTAGACACGCCAATCACCGCTGAGCGCATTCGCGAGACGGAAGCGCTGATCCGCCCCCATATCCGGCATACACCCGTCCTTCACGTTGACATGATCGACTTTGACCGCGCACCTCTGCCAGTCGCGCTTAAGCTCGAATGCTTGCAATATACCGGATCGTTCAAGGTGCGCGGTGCCTTCGCCAATCTTCTTGGCAGAGCTGTGCCGGAGGCCGGTGTGGTGGCCGCTTCCGGTGGCAACCACGGTGCCGCGGTCGCCTATGCCGCAAGGCGCCGGGGAATTCCTGCCACGATTTTCGTGCCGACCGTCACCTCGCCGGCCAAGGCAGAGCGTATCCGCAGCTACGGAGCAAAGCTGATGATTGCGGGGGACCGCTATGCTGATGCGCTGGCGGCAAGCGAGGCGTTCTCCACCGAGACCGGCGCGCTGACAATTCATGCCTATGATCAGGCCGAGACACTGATCGGTCAGGGCACGCTCGGGCTCGAAATGGAGCAAGACCTACCCAATATCGATACGGTGCTGGTTGCAGTAGGCGGCGGTGGTTTGATCGGCGGCATCGCCGGCTGGTTTGCGGGTCGTAAAAGAATTGTCGCCGTCGAGCCCGAAGGCTCGCCGACGCTTCATATGGCGCTCGATGCGGGGCACCCGGTCGATGCGCCCGCCGAAGGGATCGCGGCCGACTCGCTCGCTCCGAGACAAGTCGGCGAATTGATGTTTCCTATCGCGCGGGCCTTTGTCGAGCACTCGCTCCTCGTCACTGATGACGAAATAAAGCTAACGCAGGCGTCGCTGTGGGAGGCGGCACGGATTGCGGTGGAACCGGGCGGGGCGGCGGCGTTGGCTGCATTGCTCAGCGGAAGATATGTGCCTGCGCCGGGCGAGCGTATTGCGGTGCTCGTCTGCGGTGCCAATACGACGGCGGTACGGTTCGGCTGAGGTTCAGTGCTCGGGTCGCGGCTGTCGCCCGGATGGCTTGCTCTCCACCCAGCCGAGACGCTCTGAAATTGCGGCCCCGGCTATGGTAGGAGGTAATTTACCTCTGGGTGCTTCTGGCGGCTGATGCCCCGCGTCGGCTACAGCCTTTCCGCTATCTGCCTCAGTTTCGTGGCCGCAATCCTGCCTGAGCAGGAACGTCGGCTATTTCGACGACTATCGCTGCTTCGCCCGCAAGTTCGGGGGGCGCTCGGCTGCAACGGCGTGCGCTAGTTTCCGGAAGAAGGAAGGGTACGTTGCGAGTCAAGCCGAACGCCGCCTGCGCCACATCACCTTGGCACATTGCGACGCCGCTATGAGAGGACGGCGAAAACCCCATCTGCCAAGCTGCAAATGCTGAGAATGGAAGCCGTAACTCTCGCGACGCCTCGCGGAAGCGCAGCCCGTTACCAACGCAGCCCCGGCGCCTCCTGCCCGGTGCGCTCCACGTATTCGGCATAGCCACCGCCATATTGATGGATGCCGCGCGGTGTTAGTTCCAGCACGCGGTTGGAAAGTGCCGACAGGAAACGGCGATCGTGCGAGACGAACAGCATCGTTCCCTCGTAAGCCGAGAGCGCGTTGATCAGCATTTCCTTCGTATTGAGGTCGAGGTGGTTGGTCGGCTCGTCGAGGACGAGGAAGTTCGGCGGGTCGAACAGCATCGCGGCCATCACCAGCCGCGCCTTCTCGCCGCCGGAGAGCACCCGGCATCGCTTCTCGACGTCATCGCCGGAAAAGCCGAAACAGCCGGCCAGCGCCCGGAGCGGCGCCTGCCCCGCCTTGGGAAAGCGTTCCTCCAGCCATTGCAGTATCGTGCTGTCGCCGTCGATCAGGTCCATGGAATGCTGGGCGAAATAGCCGAGTTTGACGCTGGCGCCGAGTGACACGTTGCCCTTGTCCGGCGTGGTAGTGCCGGTGACGAGCTTCAGCAGTGTCGACTTGCCGGCGCCGTTGATGCCCATGATGCACCAGCGTTCGCGCCGGCGCACCATGAAGTCGAAGCCGTCATAGATCGTCCGGCTGCCATAGGCCTTGTGGACATTCTTGAGGCTGACGACGTCTTCGCCGGAGCGCGGCGCCGGCAGAAATTCGAAGGCGACCGTCTGGCGGCGGCGCGGCGGCTCGACGCGGTCGATCTTTTCGAGCTTCTTCACCCGACTCTGCACCTGCGAGGCGTGAGAGGCGCGGGCCTTGAAGCGCTCAATGAACTTGATCTCCTTGGCGAGCATCGCCTGCTGGCGCTCGAACTGAGCCTGCTGCTGCCTCTCGTTCAGCGCCCGCTGCTCTTCATAGAAGCCATAATCGCCGGAGTAGGTCGTCAGTGCGCCGCCATCGATCTCGATGATCCTGGTGACGATCCTGTTCATGAACTCGCGGTCATGGGACGTCATTAAGAGAGCGCCGTCATAGCCTTTCAGGAAATCTTCCAGCCAGATCAGGCTTTCGAGATCGAGATGGTTGCTCGGCTCGTCGAGCAGCATGACGTCTGGACGCATCAGCAGGATGCGGGCGAGCGCCACGCGCATCTTCCAGCCGCCCGACAGCTTGGCGACATCGCCCTCCATCATCTCCTGGCTGAAGCTCAGCCCCGCCAGAACCTCGCGGGCACGTCCCTCCAGTGCATAGCCGTCAAGCTCCTCGTAGCGCGCCTGCACCTCGCCGTAGCGCTCGATGATCGCGTCCATTTCATCCATGCGATCCGGGTCCGACATCGCCGCCTCAAGCTCACGCAGCTCCGCCGCCACGGCGCTTACCGGCCCTGCCCCTTCCATCACCTCGGCGACGGCCGACCGTCCGGCCATCTCGCCGACATCCTGATCGAAATAGCCGATCGTCACCCCCTTATCGACCGAAACCTGCCCCTCGTCGGGCAGTTCCTCGCCGGTAATCATACGGAAGAGCGTCGTCTTCCCCGCCCCATTCGGGCCGACAAGCCCGATCTTCTCGCCGCGGTTCAACGCTGCTGAGGCTTCGATGTAGAGTATGCGGTGACTGTTGGACTTGCTGATATTATCGATACGGATCATGTGGGGAAGCCTGGTTGCTTGCGCGCACCCCTATGGCACGGGTTGGTTCGGCTGTCACCCAAGTCGGCGGATCCTTCTCGATCCTTGAGTCTGCGCACGGCGTGGCTGGCCCCCTGAGCCGAAAAGAAAAAGCCTGCCGCGGGAGGAGGTGCGGCAGGCTTTCCGAAAAGAACCGAACAGCAACTGGGAGGAGGAGTGCCGCTGTTCCTACGGACGTCCCTGGGAGGAGGTGCGGGCCGCCCGAAACACCGAAGCTCTGCGGGAGGAGGTGCATTGCTTCGATGATGCCCATCATACACCAGTTCCGGTCGCCTCATAGGCGTCATGCCGCAACGCAGCAATGCATTGGAAGCACGGCTCGGAGTCGGTCCATCACGAACGTCGTGGTACCCCGGGCCCTTAACGGCCGATAATTTTGGATCAATTCAGTCTATTTCTTTCGAGGTCTGCACCCTCGATGCCGAAGGCTCCAGCCCTGATGCGATCTCGGCACAGAAGTCTATGAAGGCCCTCACCTTTGCGGGCGGATGCTTGCGTGACGGATGGAACGCAAAGAGCGGAAAGCGCTCGCCATGCCAGTCCGGAAACAGGTCGATCAGCGATCCTCTCGCCAGCGCCTGCCCGACGCCCCAGCCAATGACTTGAGCGATTCCTGTTCCCGCCAGGCATTCGTCGAGCATGGCCTTCGGGTCGGTGAAGGTCAGCGGTCCTGTCGTCGGAACCTCGATCGTCTCGTCGCCCCGGATGAACTCCCACTCGAATGGGCGGCCGGTATAGGGATCGAGAAACTGCAGGCATCGATGGCCGATCAGGTCACGGGGATGGCCCGGGCGGCCGTGCCGCTCCAGATAGCGGGGCGACGCAACGGTGAGGATCGGCGCTTCGATCAGCTTCCGCGCAACCAGGCTGGCAAAGCGTGGCTGACCGAAACGGACTGCAAGATCGATGCCTTCTGCGACGAGATCGCCGACGTACTCTCTGGTGACGAACTCGATCGACAGATCTGGATAGCGTTCGCAGAACGCCCCGAGCCGGCCAGCCAGAACCAGCGGCAGAAAGAACGAATCGATATCCACCTTCAGTCGGCCGCGCACCGCTGACGCCGCACCGGAGACGACCACGGCGGCGTCCTCGATGGCGTTCAGGTGCGGCTTCACCTCTTCATAGAAGCGCCGCCCTTCATCGGTCAGCGCCACCGAGCGTGTCGTGCGATCGAGCAGCCGCACGCCAAGGCGTGTTTCCAGGCGGCCGATAGCGCGGCTGACCCCGGAATCGGTGATGCCGATCAACTCCGCGGCTTTCACGAAACTGCCGCCCTCGACCACGGCGGCAAGCACGCTTACCCCGGAGAGAATCCGTCCATCGAATGGCATGAGATTACTCCTGACATTTCGTCAGGAAGCATCTGACATAAGCGCACTTAATTCAAGAGAATTACAAAGCGATAACGGTCCTGCCCAATGCGGAATCTGAAAGGACCTCACCATGAGCAATCTCGCCAATGCCCGCACGCTCTTCAAAGGCGGCACCATCGTGACGATGGACACAACGGTTCCTAATCTTGCGACCGGCGACCTGCTGGTCGAAGGCGACAGGATCGAAGCCATCGGCCCGAACCTTGCCGTTGGCGATGCGGCCGTCATCGACGCCTCAGGCAGCATCGTCATGCCGGGGCTGATCGACGCGCACCACCACATGTGGCTCGGCGTCATGCGGCGTATGATGCCGGATGTGGATGACCTCTTTGCCTATATCGACGTCGTCGCGGAAAAGCTGGGCGCGCATTATCGGCCGCTCGACATGTATCTCAGCACCAGGCTCACGGCGCTTGCCTGCCTCGACGCCGGCATCACGACCGTAATCGATGCGTGCCATTCCTCCCGCAGTCCAGAACATACCGACGCCGCTCTCGACGCGCTTGAGGACAGCGGCATCCGGGCGCTGCACATCGTCGGCGCAGCGATGGACAAGAAGGCGTCGGCCGCGCATCTGCCGGGCGACCTGAAACGGCTGGCCGACAACTGGAACCACGGTACCGGTCTTGTGCGTGTCGGCCTGTTCGGACAGCTCAATCTCGACTGGTGGAGGGTCGCCCGCAGCCTCGATATGCGCATCCTGACGGAGTTCATCGGCGATTTGGCCAAGCTCGGCCGCGAATTTGCGGAAAAGGGCGTGCTGGGTCCGCACAACATCTTCAATCATTGCACCCGCATTCCGCAGGAAACGTGGCGGTTGCTTGCCGATGCCGGGGTGAACGTCACCGTCAACCCGCGTTCGGACGCGTTGTTCGGCTTCGATGACGAGAGTTTCGCCTATCAGAAAGCCGTCGACCATGGCCTGACGCCGGCCATCGGTATCGACCTCGACACTGCCTTCGGCAGCGACATGTTCGGCGAGATGCATGCCCTCTTTTCGCAGCAGCGCTCGGCCATGCACTATCGCAGGTTCCGTGGCGAAGAGAATGTGCCTTCGCCAATCACAGTCGAGTGCGTCCTGAAAGCGGCAACCGTCAACGGTGCACGCGCCGCAGGGCTTGAAGGCGCGGTCGGATCGCTAGCGCCCGGCAAGCAAGCCGACATCATCACGGTGCGCACCGATGGCGTCGCCGTCCTGCCCGTCAACAATGCGGTCGGCGCAATCGTCCAGGCGGTCGAGCGCTCGGATGTCGACACGGTGATGGTCGCCGGCAAGATCCGTAAGCGCGGTGGCAAGTTGGTCGGCGCCGACCTCATCAAGTTGACCGCGGATGTCACCGCCTCGCGCGACTACCTGCTGGAAAAGAGCGGGTATCGCCCAGACCTGTTCGGCGCATCCGCCCGCACAAAATCCGCCTGACCGAAAGCGCCGCCTGCTCCCGGGCGGCGCTGCCACCCCCACAATCTCTCTCACATGGAGGCTGTCATGTCAGCATCTGTCATGAACGGTGCGGCCCGATCGAAGGCCGCAACCGAATATCTGCCCCGCCCTGCGCCCAGCATAATCGCGGCGCTCTTCTGTGGTTATCTCGCCGTTGGACTACCGCTGCCGCTTATCCCGCTCTTCATCCACGACAAGCTCGAGTTCAGTAGTCTTGTCGTGGGCCTGGTGATCGGCATCCAGTTCCTCGCCACCGTGCTCAGCCGCGGCTATGCGGGGCGCATCACCGACGTCCACGGCGGCAAGCGTTCCGCCTTGGAAGGTGCGGCGGTCAGCATGGTCGCAGGCCTGCTTTATCTCGTCGCGGCCATGCCCGGCTTTTCGCCGAGTATCAGCCTTGCAATTGTCATCGTCGGCCGTCTCGCCGCCGGCCTCGGTGAAAGCCTTTTCGTCACCGGCTGTGTCTCCTGGTCGATCGCTTCGGTCGGGCGCCAACGCGCCGGCATGTCGATGTCCTGGACCGGTATCGCGATGTTCGCAGCCTTGGCGATTGGCGCGCCGATCGGCATGGGGCTGTATAGGGGCGCTGGCCTCGAAGCCGTGATGGTGGCTTGCGTCGCTGCTCCGATGATTGCGGCTGCAATCGCCTTGCGTGAGGTTCCTTACGTGGCACCAGCCGGCCCTCGCCTGCCCTTCTCCAAGGTGATCGGGCAAATCTGGCGCGAGGGCGCCGGCCTGATGCTGCAAGGTGTGGGTCTCTCGGGCCTCACCGCCTTTGCATCCCTCTACTTTGCCGCGCGTCACTGGGACAATGCCGGCCTGGTCATGACCGCCTTCGGCGTCGGCTTCATCTTCGTGCGCGTTGTCTTCGGCGCCCTGCCCGACAGAATGAGCGGCTATCGCGTCGCCCTCTGTTCGTTGGTGATCGAGGCACTCGGTCAGGCCATAATCTGGATGGCGCCCAATGAATTGATGGCGCTCGCCGGCGCACTAGTGACCGGGCTTGGCTGCGCGCTGGTCTTTCCCGCTCTCGGTGTCGAAGCGTTGAAGCGGGTGCCTGCCGCTAACCGCGGCAGCGCTATGGGTGCCTTCGTCGCTTTCCTCGACATTGCCTACGGCATTTCTGGCCCTGTCGCTGGCGTCATCGCCGGACAGTCCGGCTACGCAGCCGTCTATCTGTTCGGCGCAGCCTGCGCTCTCACAGGTGCCGCACTCGTCCTGACTGCCCGCTCTTCACAACCCTGACCATCGTTACACAATGCTGGCGAGAGAACTCGCCGATCAGACAAAGGAGATTTCCCATGTCCCGCATCTTTATTTCCGGATCGTCCACCGGGCTCGGCCTCATGACGGCTGAACTTTTGACCGAGCAAGGCCACCAGGTCGTGCTACACGCCCGAAACGCCACTCGCGCCAGAGATGCCCACCGGGCTCTGCCGAAGGCCGAGGCCGTCGTGATCGGCGACCTCGAAACTATCGCTGGCGCTACGGAAGTTGCCGCCGAGGTCAACAAACTCGGGAGGTTCGACGCGGTGATCCACAATGCCGCCGTCGGATACCGCGAAGCCCACCGCCTCACCTCTGATGGCCTGCCGCATGTCTTTGCCATCAACACCCTGTCTGCCTACATCCTGACCGCCCTGATCGACCGTCCCAAACGGCTCGTGTATCTGTCTTCCGGCATGCATCACCATGTCGACGCCAATCTCGACGATATCCTCTGGAAGAAGCGCCGGTGGAATGGATCGGAGGCCTATGCGGAGAGCAAGCTGCATGATGTCATGCTCGCCTTCGCCATCGCGCGCCGCTGGCCGGACGTATTCTCGAATTCGCTGGAGCCGGGCTGGGTGCCGACCAAGATGGGCGGTCCGGGCGCACCCGACGACATGGCGCAGGCGCATCTGACACAAGCCTGGCTTGCGGCCGGCGACGATCCGAAAGCCAATGTCACAGGGGAATATTTCCATCACATGAAGCACAGGGCAGCGAACCCGCAGGCTCGCGATCCAGACCTTCAGGATCGGTTGCTTGCCATCTGCGCGGAGATTTCCGGTGTGGCTTTCCCGGCGTGAGCAATATAGGGAGGCAACGCATCGGCCGAGCGGCCTCTGATCGCTCCGGGCCGCCTGGTTCCCGATGAAAGATGCTGGATGCGGCGCTCAAGGGCGCAGGGCTTGCCTATCCTTCACAGCAGGCCGTGGCCCCTTATCTTGGTGACCGCGAATTTATCCAGGTTCGGGACGGCTGAGACCCCGACCCATGAGGACCCTGTGGCTATACTATTCCGGCCGCCGCCACGTGCCGGCTGCGGGAGTTCATGATCTTTGCTTGCTGCAGCGGCATAACATCGTGTGAGGGGCCGCCGCGGCGTCCACGGATGCCCTCGCCTTGTTCGGACCGGGGCCAGGCGGCCATGGCGGTTACGACGCGATCCGCAATGAATTTAGGCGCCATCCACGAGACCTGTGTTAAGCTGCCGAACTGTTTGACAAATCGGGGCATTATGGAAGCTTGGAGGCATGAGCGATTTGACTGATTGGCTATCAGATACAAGTCCGATCAGTCGGAAAAACGCAGCGGAAGTCATCTTCGACGACATCCGCTCGGCCATTACGTCGGGGCGTCTGACCGTCGGCACCCGATTGCCCTCGGAAGCCCAGCTGGCCGGCAGATATGGGGTAAGCCGACCCATCGTCCGCGAAGCGCTGCGATCGCTCCAGACACTTGGCCTCACCCAGACGCGCACCGGCAGCGGCACCTATGTCCTGACCGCCTCGCCAAGCCCCGACCTTAGCTACGGCGGCTATTCCGCCCGCGATCTCATAGAGGCGCGCCCCTTCATCGAGGGGCCGGCCGCCGGATGGGCCGCCTTGCGACGCAGCGAGCAACAGCTGGTGGCTCTGCTCGCCCTTTGTGACGAGATGGACAGGGAGACGGACCCTCACCAATGGGTGCTTTTAGACTCCGGGTTTCATAGTGCAGTCGCCGAAGCTTCGGGGAATGCCGTGTTCGCGAAAATCGTCGCTGATGCGCGGGACGCGCTGATGCAGCAGTCCGAGCTGGTCAACCTCATGGCAGGACGGCGCGTGGCGTCTAACACGGAGCATCGCCAGATCGTCGACGCGATCCGGGAGGGCTCGGAAGAGAAGGCGCGCAAGGCCATGGAAGCTCATCTGGGCGAGGTCAAGCAGGTCGTCACCACAATTATTGGAAGCGATTAGGTGTAACCGCGGCGATAGAGCGGCCCAAAGAAGGCCGCCCCATCTACCTGTCTTCTGAGCGGCGCTGTCGCACTATGCCTCAGCGGCAAGACTTTCAGGCGGCAGGTTCGCCAGGTGCTCGGGCTTGAGCGCCTGCTCCAGTTGCACCGCCGTCAGGTGGCCCTGTTCGAGCACTACTTGCGGGACCGTGCGGCCGGTTGCGAGCGCGTCCTGCGCCACCTTGGTGGCCGCATAATAACCGATGAGCGGATTGAGCGCGGTGGCGAGGCCAATGGATTCTTCCACGCGGCGCGCCATGATCTCCGGGTTTGCACTGATGCCGTTAACGCAACGCTCGGCCAGTATGCGGCAAGCGGCGTTCAGATGGCTAACGCTCTCGGAGAGCGAACGAACAATGATCGGCTCAAAGGCATTGAGTTGCAGTTGGCCCGCCTCGGCCGCCATGGTGATGGTCATGTCGTTGCCGATCACGGCGAAGGCGACCTGATTGACCATTTCCGGTATGACAGGATTGACCTTGCCAGGCATGATGCTCGAGCCGGCCTGCACGGCGGGCAAATTGATCTCCCCGATTCCCGCCCTTGGGCCGGAGGAAAGCAGGCGCAGATCGTTGCACGTCTTCGACAGCTTGACAGCGACGCGCTTCAGCACGCCGGAGAGATGGACGAACGCGCCGGGATCCTGCGTCGCCTCGATCAGGTCGCTCGCCGTCACCAGCGGACGCCCCGTCAAGCGTGAGAGATGCACGCAGGCGCGGGCGGCGTATCCGGCGGGCGCGTTCAGGCCGGTGCCGATGGCGGTCGCTCCAAGATTGATCTCGTGCAGGAGCTTGGCGGACTCCAGAAGACGCGCCTTGTCCTCGCCGAGCATAACGGCAAAGGTGCGGAATTCCTGGCCGAGCGTCATCGGTACAGCGTCCTGAAGCTGGGTGCGCCCCACCTTAAGCATGCTGTTGAACTCGCGCGCTTTCCGCTCGAACGAGGCCTGCAGGACTTCCATCGAGGCGGAAAGGCCGTCGATCGCCTCGATCAGCCCGACATTGACGGCCGTCGGATAGGCATCGTTGGTCGATTGGCTCAGATTCACGTGATCGTTGGGGTGCAGGCGAGCGTAGTCGCCCTTGCGATGGCCGAGCAGTTCCAGCGCACGATTAGCGATCACCTCGTTCGCGTTCATGTTGGTCGAGGTGCCTGCCCCGCCCTGGATGACATCGACCACAAATTGGTCGTGAAAAGCGCCGCTGCGGATTTCGCGGCAGGCCCGGACGATGGCTTCGAGGCGCGTGTCATCCAGAAAACCAAGCTCATGATTGGCAAGCGCCGCCGCCTCCTTCACGAAAGCAAGACCGCGGACGAGGTGCGAAAAGCGCCCGATCGGCGTCCCGGTGACTGGAAAATTTTCCACCGCCCGCGCGGTGTGAACACCCCAATAAACCTCCGCCGGTACTTCCTTGGCTCCCAGCAGATCATATTCGACGCGCATCTCGACCACATTTTCCTCCTGGACTGATTGCGACTTAATCTGTAAAGCTGTTTGACAGGTTTTCGCAAATGTCGCAAGAAGGAGTGCGGAAGATCGCTGACCAGCAGATGCTCAATCTGCAGCAAGAGTGACACACGATCTGTTAAACAGCTTTACAGAATGATCCCTTTTGCCGCTGCAGTCGGGATCGCAAGTGAAAGCGCGCTCACAGGGAGGAGCCATGTCAACGGAAGCCATCAAAGCCACCGCGGACCGCGAGGTGTTCATCGAAGAGGATAGCGGATACCATAAGGCGCTGAAGCCGCGCCAGATCCAGATGATCGCCATCGGAGGGGCGATCGGAACGGGTCTTTTCCTCGGAGCAGGCGGACGCCTCGCCCATGCCGGTCCTGCGCTCATCCTGGTCTATGCCCTTTGCGGCTTCTTTGCGTTCCTGGTCCTGCGCGCGCTCGGCGAACTCATCATGCACCGACCGAGCTCGGGCTCCTTCGTCTCCTATGCCCGGGAGTTCTATGGGGAGAAGATGGCCTTCGTCGCCGGCTGGATGTACTGGCTGAACTGGGCGATGACCTCCGTGGCGGACGTGACCGCCGTCGCCCTCTACATGAATTTCTTCAAAAACTATGTGCCGTGGCTCGCCGGCGTCGACCAGTGGGTCTTTGCGCTCATCGCGCTGCTGATTGTCCTGTCCATGAACCTCTTGTCGGTCAAGGTCTTTGGTGAACTGGAATTCTGGTTCAGCCTGATTAAGGTGTTGGCTCTCGCGACCTTCCTGGTGGTGGGCATCTATTTCGTCGTCTCGGGCACGCCGGTTGACGGTCATTCCGCCGGCTTCAGCATCATCACCGACAATGGAGGGCTTTTCCCCAACGGGATATTACCAGCCTTCGTGATTATTCAAGGCGTCGTTTTCGCCTATGCCTCGATCGAGCTGATCGGCACGACCGCCGGCGAGACCGAAGACCCGCGCAAGGTCATGCCCGCTGCGATCCGCGCGGTCGTTTTCCGCTTGATCGTCTTCTATGTCGGCTCGGTCCTGCTGCTTTCCCTGCTTTTGCCCTATACGGCCTACAAAGCTGGCGAGAGCCCCTTCGTCACCTTCTTCGGAACGATCGGCGTCGAAGGTGCCGACGTCATCATGAACCTGGTGGTGCTGACGGCGGTGCTTTCCTCGCTCAATGCGGGTCTCTATTCCACCGGTCGCATCCTGCACTCGATGGCCGTTTCCGGCTCGGCGCCTGCCGCGCTGGCGAAGATGAACAAGGCGGGCGTCCCCTATGGCGGCATCGCGGTGACGGCCGTCGTGACGGTGATCGGCGTGGCATTGAACGCAATTGTCCCAGCCGCTGCTTTCGAGATCGCGCTTAACCTTTCGGCGCTCGGCATCATCTGCGCCTGGGGCGTCATCGTGCTTTGCCAGCTGAAGCTCTGGCACCTCTCGCGCCGGGGCGAGCTTGCCCGTCCGGATTTCCGGATGTTCGGCGCGCCCTATACCGGGCTCCTGACGCTCCTCTTCCTCTTCGGTGTGCTGGTGCTGATGGCTTTCGATTATCCCGTCGGGACCTGGACGATTGCGTCGCTCGCGCTCATCGCGCCGGCGCTTGCCATCGGCTGGTACCTCCTGCGCCATCGCATCAGTCATCTCGCTGCCGAACGCACCCTTGCGACCGGCATTTCGGGTGAGTGAACCGGTGAACAAGGGCCAGACGAAGCCGTTGGTGGCGGTGATCGCCACCGGCGGCACCATTGCAAGCAAGCGCAGCGCGAACGGCGCAAGCGTCCCCACCCTTACCGGTGAGGATCTCCTGGAGCTCCTCCCGCCGGCCGATGCGCATCTGCGCCCGGTCGAGCTGATGTCGAAGGACTCAGCCAGCCTGACATTGTCGGACATGCAGCGCATCAGCGATGCCGTAAAGGCGGAACTCGACGATGCCGATGTCCGAGGCATCGTGGTCCTGCATGGCACGGACGCGATGGAAGAGACCGCTCTGCTCGTACAACTGCAGCACGCGATGCTAAAACCGGTAATATTCACCGGCGCGCAATTCACGGCGGATCATCCCGATGCGGACGGCCCCGCAAACCTCGCCGCCGCCATCCGGCTCGCCGCAGACCCCGCCAATGCGGAGCGCGGCGTGCTCATTGCCTTCGGCGGCCGGGCCCTGCCCGCGTGGGGGCTCTTCAAGCAGAGCAGTGACGAGGCAGACGCTTTCCGCTCGGCCCGCTCGTTGCCGCGTGTCGAAAGCCCGCGCCTGCAAGCGCCGATCGACGGTATCCGCGTCGATATCGTCGCAATCTATCCCGGCTGCGATGCCGCCCACATCAAGGCGAGTGTCGATGCGGGCGCCCATGGCATCGTGCTCGCGGCGCTCGGCTCCGGCAACGCCAATCCCGGCATAGTTGACGCCGTCAGGCACTGCACGAAGCGTGGTGTTTCCATCGTCGTCTCCAGCCGCGTCCCGGTGGGGCTCCTGACACCTGGCTATGGCGGCGGAGGCGGCGGGCACGACCTAGCCGAGGCGGGGGCGGTTCACTCCCATGCGCTTCGCCCCGCCCAGGCGCGGATTCTTTTGTCCAGCCTGATCGCAAGTCAAAGCTCAATCGAAACGATGGTGCGCGCCTTCAGCGACCCAAACCACCGCGGGTGAGTTTCCAATATCGGTGGCGGTCGATGCTTGATACCACCGGCATGTCTCACCGCCGTGGCGGTTCGCGAGACACTTGAGCGCGGGACTCGCACACCGAGGTGCGGTCGACGTTTCGTAGCTGCATGCTTGATTTCAAGAATTCCGTCCCCATGTTGCAGTTATTATGAATATTCTGGTGCCAAAGCGAGAGCCGAAACGCCTCAAAGCAGGCCCCTAGCCCGGACGCGAACTCTACTGGCTTCGCGTCCGGGTCAGCCAGTTTTTCACTCAATGCGAGACCGCTGCAGTGGAGTGCCGAACGCACTTCGCTCGCCCTCGCGCGTATCGGCTAAGAGGCGACCATGATGATCTTCAGAAACCTGTCGCAGGAAGATATTACACTTGACCTTGCGACCAAGGGAAAGCACTCGGCGCTGTCCAAGATCGCTGTGCAAATCGCGCGGAAAACCGGGCTTGATGATCGAGAGGTTCTTCGGGGCATTTGGCGGCGCGAGAGACTCGGCTCGACCGCCATTGGTCGTGGCATCGCCGTCCCGCACGCGTTGCTACGCTCGATCTCGTCGCCCGTGGCGTCGTTTACGCGACTAGCTCCTCCGATAGAGTTCAAAAGCAACGACCTCGATCCCGTCGATCTCGTCTTTACCCTGCTTTGGCCGCGCTCCGAGGCTCGCACCTTCCTGCCCGCGCTTTCGCAACTGTTTCGGCTCGTGCGGGCGCCGCTGATCCGGGAGGGACTCCGGCTGGCCCAGTCGCCCGAGGAGGTGATGGCGATCCTCGAAAGCGAGGCCTGGTCGATCGACGCGAGCCCAACGCGGACCAATGGCGCTCGAAGGGTGGCGGTAAGGTGAACCAGAGGAGGATGCAAGAATGAAGAAGCACACCCAGACACCACGAAAGCCGTCGATCGTGATTGGCGAGACGGATCACCAGCGATTGAACAAGCTTGCGCTCGCCGCGGCTGATCGCCTTCCCGAGATTTCCGATGGTCTCTTGCTTGAGCTCGAACGCGCACGCGTGGTTTCGGATAGTTCGGTGCCCGGGAATGTCGTCCAAATGGGATCGACGGTGGAGTATGAAACTGACACCGGAGATGGGCGAACAGTGACGCTTGTGTTCCCGAAAGACGCCGATATTTCCGAAGGTAAGATATCCATCCTGACCCCTATCGGAACTGCCCTTCTCGGCTTGTCCGCCGGTCAGACGATGGGCTGGACCGCACGGGACGACAAGCAGCACAAGCTGACGGTGTTAGCAGTTACCGTACATCGGGCGGAAGCGACCGCCTCCGCTCCTCCGGGTCGCCAAGGCTTCTTGCATAAAGCGGAGAACGATCATCGCTGACATTCGGACCCTTTCCGCGCGAGCGGCCGGCGCTCCAAAACCGTTGCCCCGGTCGCCGGCGTGACCGGCAAAATTGGCACTCTGGTGCTGGTCGAATGGCCACGGTAGATCGCCTGGATAATAGGGCGGTCCTGTTTGCGGACGACTGGACCCGCCCCATGAGCGCCTGCGCCTCTACTACAGCGGCCGCCGCGTGCCGGCAGAGCTGCGAGCCTTCATCGATCTGGCGCTTCGCTGCGAATGCTTGAGCTCGCGGGCAGCTTGGATGCCCCCGCGAGCCATGAACCGATCACGCCTTCTTCGCCGGCTTGAGGAGATCGCCGAGACCGACACGGTGTAACATCTCGGCACGCAAGCGATCGAGAACGCTGAAGCCGATATTCGCGCCGTCTTCCGTCGGATCGTAATGGATGCGGAACGGGCGTTCGCCAAAGGGCGCATTGACCACATCGACGATCATGTCGGCGACCGGAGCGGGATCAGCATCATCGGGGACGATGGCTGCAAAGGCATTCTGAACCGTTTCGCCGAAGCCTGCATAGGGCCCGTCGGCTTCATATTCGGCGAGCCGGGCCTGATCGGCCGGGCTGCCCGAATGGGCGAAGTGGTTGGTGCCCTTGGTGAAGGCGCCGGGAACGACGATGGTCGTCTCTATGCCCCAGCGGGCAAGTTCGCGGGCATATTGTACGGCCAGCGAATCCATCGCCGCCTTGGCAGCGAAGTAGGGCGAGAGATATGGCGGCGTGCCGCCGGCCGAACTCGAACTCGACACCCAGACCAGCAGTCCCTCGCGACGCTTGCGCATATGCGGCAGGACGGCGCGGTTCACCCGCTGCGTGCCGAGCACGTTGACGTCGTACTGCTGGGCGAACTGATCTGGCGTGAAGGCTTCCGCCGGTCCGAACATCATGTGGCCGGCATTATGGACGACGACGTCGATCCGCCCGGCCTCGGCAAAGATCTTTTCGACAGCCGAATTGACGGAGGCTTCAGACTGGACGTCCAGCTCAATTGGGCGGAGGTCAATGGCTTCCTGGCCAGACAGTTCAACCATCTCGGCGGCGTTTCTGGCATTGCGGCCCGCGACGTCGCGCATCGAGGCGTAGACGACATGGCCGGCGCGGGCGAGCGCTTCGGAGATCAGCCGGCCGAAGCCGCTGGACGAGCCCGTGACGAGGGCGATTTTCTTGCTCATGGGACGCATCCTTTCCTGCGTTTTTCAGGTTGCCGTTGTCGTGGCTGTGAAGTGGAAGAGGGATCAGATGATCCCGCCATTGGCGCGCAGCACCTGACCGTTGATCCAGGCGCCGTCCGGTCCGGCAAGGAAGGCCACCGTGTTGGCGATGTCTTCGGGCTGGCCGAGGCGCTCCAGCGGAGCCAGCTTGCTGAGGTTGTCGATGACAGCCTGGGGCTTGCCGTCGAGGAAGAGGGCTGTCGCGGTGGGGCCTGGTGCCACGGCGTTGACCGTTATATTGCGGCCGCGCAGTTCCCTGGAAAGCACATGCGTCATCGCCTCGATACCGGCCTTGGTGGCCGCATAGACGCCATAGGTCGGCTGATAGAGACCGACGACGCTGGACGAGAGATTGATGATGCGACCGCCGGCGCGCAGCCGCTTGGCGGCCTCGCGCATCGTGTTGATGCTGCCCTTGAGGTTGATGGCGATCTGGTTGTCGACGAAGGCTTCGTCGCCATCGGCGATCGTTGCGAGCTTCATGATGCCGGCATTGTTGACCAGTACATCGACCCCGCCGAGCGCAGCTTCCGTCCTGTCGAACATGCGGGCGACGGCGGCTGCGTCGCTGACATCGGCCTGGGCTGCGAGCGCCCGGCCGCCGGCATGCTCGATGCGGTCGACCAATTCTTCCGCAGCCTTGGCGCTGCCGGCATAGTTGACGACGACAGTGAAGCCGTCTCCGGCAAGGCGACCGGCGATCGCCGCGCCAATGCCGCGCGAGCCGCCGGTGACAATTGCGACCTTGTTTTCGTTATTGGCCATTTTCGTTCTCCTTCCGATGCTGCGCCGCAGCGCGTTTCGATGAGAACAAGATGGACCTTTGCATCCCTCAGATAATCAGGCATTGTCCGCCATCATCATCCGGAGATCGCGAACAATGGATCGGTTTGATGCCATGCGCATCTTCACTCGCGTAGCCGAGCGGCGCAGCTTCACGCTGGCAGCGGAAGACTTGGGCGTGCCGCGCTCCACAGTGACGGATGCGGTCAAGCTCCTGGAACGGCGGCTTGGCGTGCGCCTACTGGAGCGCACGACGCGCGTGGTGCGTCCGACGCTGGACGGCGAGGCCTATTACCAGCACTGCGTTCGCCTGATCGGCGATCTCGAGGACGCCGAAGCCGGCTTCAGCGGAGCAAAACCCTCGGGGCTGCTGCGCGTCGACCTGCATGGCACCCAGGCGCGCTATTTCCTGCTGCCCGGCCTGGCCGATTTTTTGGAGCAATTTCCCGACATCCGGCTTCACATCAGCGAGACGCATCAGCCGATGGATATAGTGCGCGAGGGTTACGACTGCATCGTGCGGGTGGGAGCGCTATCGGATTCAAGCCTCATCCAGCGCAAACTTGCAGAACTCGAGCGCGGGACGTTCGCCAGCCCAAGCTACTTGGCGAAATTCGGAACGCCGGAAACGCCGGAGGATCTGGAGAACGGCCACCGGATGATCGGCCTGCTCGCGCCCGATATGCCCTCTGTCGCTCCCTTGGCATTTCTGATCGATGGCCGTGTCCGCGAGATGCTCCTGCCGACCGTCATCACCGTTACCGGCGCTGAGACCAACGTAGCCTCCGCCTGCGCCGGTCTCGGCATCATCCAAGTGCCGCGCTACCGGATTGCATCTGAAGTCGCAGACGGCTCATTGGTGGAGGTACTCGCCGATGCTCCGCCACCGAAGATCCCCGTCCATGTTCTCTATTCACACACGCGCCAGCTCTCGCCGCGGCTGCGCGTGTTTCTCGACTGGTTGACGCTGCAATACAGACAGACTCGGGACTGACCAGGTGATCGTCACCAACCTCCGAGAACAGCGTGACGGTACTTTTTTGGAGATGACGCGAGGATGCTGACTGTGTCTGGACTCAACGCGATAAGAGAGGGGGCGTTCACCTCCATCATAGCAGCGCCGGGCGATTGAGAACGATAGGGCACGGTACCGGAAGACCTCTCGCAACGTCGTGCGGCAATTTCGGGATATAGCGCGCAGATCGGCGGGTCCACGTTAGGCTAGGCCAGCATGGCGGTTCGCTTCAACCTGCTCATTGGGTTCCCTGGATTTCGACCGCGGCGGCAATCTGTGCTCCGAGCGATATTCCGAGCACCCCGATCTTGCCGGTATATTGGGGTTGCGCCTTGAGACAGGAAATGACGTCGTGGACTGCCGATGTCCAATCAGGCAACCGCTTGGCGTAGTACCTGACACGGGCGCTTGGATCGTGTCCCCGAGAGTGGTGTAGGTCCTGAGGATTAGGTGGCCATCAGTGTTTTTCCGGCAGGGTCGGGTTGTTCAAGACCAACCTGATGGAAAGACCACCGATGACCGACGAGATGATGAACGT
>Ga0214543_1003944_pt1 | contig 28486 bp, 10 predicted proteins | sample CNSS2metaG_FD_160094 | JGI IMG/M metagenome (GOLD analysis project Ga0214543, IMG submission 160094) | Root nodule microbial communities from cowpea collected in UCLA plant growth center, Los Angeles, California, USA - CNSS2 | ecosystem: Host-associated > Plants > Roots > Nodule | place: USA... | reverse complement strand
TGTTCGTTGGGAGACGACTTTGGGTTACTTTACCCTTTCTATTTTGTTGACTACTTTCTTAACAATACTGAAGTTGTTATAGATAAGTAGTATTAATTTGAACGCGTCAACGACAGCGTTATCAGAGACCTAAAAAAAAGAGAAGACTTGAGAGTTGGGAATTGCGCAAGAATTCTACACAACTGAGACAGGGTGGGAGTAGAAAAAGGTGTGGGATATGCAGGAAAATAGGTCATAGAAGAAATGGTTGTCCCCACGCCCCAAAGGAGCCATCAACTCAACCACCAACTAATCCCCAAACTCAGCCACCAACTGGGACCAGTCAGCAATCACAGCCACCAACACAAGGACTTGAAACAGAACAACCAATTCAGCAATCACAGCCAGCAACTGAGAGTCCTGGAACGCAACCCCCAATCCAGTCCACAGCTGAAGCACCAAATGAGACTCCATTTTAGCCACAAACAGAAGCTCCTCTTGGACCACAAGAACCAAGTCAGTCCACAGCTGGAGCACCAAATGAGACTCCAATTCAGCCCCCAACACATGCTCCTCCTGGACCACAACAACCAATTCAGGCACCACCTCCACGTACAAATCAGAGACCAAAATTGGCTTTTAAAAGGGGCCCAATATGGAAGCCATGATCCAGAAAATGAATGTTTTGTCTTGAAGAATTTGGACCTTCTTTTTGTTTTTTAAACTGTAATTTGTAATTGACTAGTTGGTTTATATTTGGGCTTATTTTGAAAGACAAATTATTTTGATATGCCCAAGTTATGTACTCAACACATGATATTCAGTTTTAGTTTAATGAATGCATTTTCATCCATCTTTAATGTTATGGTTCAGCATGTATATTCATCTAATTATTTACAGCAGATTAACTTTAAAAATGTATGACCACAATTTGAACACACTTTTCATCACCAACAATTTCACTTCCAATTCATTTAATAATCATTCATTACAACTTCATCGAACACAAAGTACATACCCAAATACAAACCATATTTAACCATTGAAACAATTAAACCTTCATAGATTTAACAAAACAAGAACATCAAACCAAAAAGTTAAATCATCCTATTTTTTTAACAATACAACAGAAGAAGGATCACAATTAAACCCAACAACCCTATTATCCTAAACAAGTACATCAACCACTTCTCGGAATCAATCAAATCTTTCTCCAGTTGACGTATTCTTTGACTCTGTCTAGCAATGGTTGCATCTCTTTCATCCCCATTATCTTCCGTGCACCATTTGAAGTAGTTGCAGACTTTGAAATCTTCACCAACACTCCGCTATTCACAAAAAACAAAGCAAACATGATTTTCCACACTTTTGCCTCAGCCCAAACAAAAATAAAAGTCACATATCAAACCTTGTAGAGAGGGTACCCCCAAAATTGTTTCCCACAATTCTTTGCTGTTCTTGCAACTCTTAACACTGCAATCTCCCCGCAATGGCAATGTGGTGTTCCACTCACTGACCCAGGAGAAGAAACACTGTGATTACGTGACCCACACGAACAAGACGACGATGGATGACTAAAACCACGCGACATTTCCCTATTCGCCAACGACTTCACCACTGTAGCAACTAAGCTTCACGGTCACTGCACCAATCGAGCAACGAAGAAGAAGATGAACATGGGAATGGGAAATTAGGGTTTTTTCTGTGGGGAAAATCAATTGAAATAGGGCATGACACGTTACCCACCCATTGCCACTGTACAATTTTCTCATTGACACGTATCCGTTCTACAATGCCAGATCACTGTTCTGTTAACGGCGTTTCTGAAAATTTAACGGGATGGACCATATTGATACAAATTAACTAATTTGGGTACTAAATAGATGCAAAGTTAAAAGCGGGTACCATTTAGACACATTGGAACAAAACTGAGTACGTTGCGAATAATTATACCTATATTTAAATTACTGGTTTGAGGGGATGAAGAAGGAAAAGTTAAGTTGTTTGTTATAAGGGATTAGAGGTGAAAGTGTAGAAATTTAAATATGATAAATATAAAATAATATTTTAGTAGATAAAATTGTTATATTACAATTTTACTCCTATGGTTAAAATTAATATAAAATAAAATATAATTATTATTAGTTTTATTATTATTATTAAGTAAAAACATATTTATTAAATTAAAATATATAAAAAAAACTAATGGATAATTAGTTAACTAGGAATTGTTGAGTTGTTTTTCTCTCCTTAAAATCTATGCAAGAATAAAAATATTTCATTCTCTTTAAAATCCATCTAGATCTATCTGTAGAAATCAGCTCTAATTCCTAGAAGTAACAAATTTCATACATCCTCTTAATCGGTAAATCTTTAAAAACAAACACAACATAAAAAGAGTATATTTACTAATAAATGCAATAAATTGATCTAGACAATAAATAGAGAATAATTGTTAAACATTGATGAAATTATTCTTATTAGTCTTCATTTCATTGGTACTCTCATCTGACATTAAAATATTTCAATTATTCTTCTTAATATTAAAAGAGTATTTTTTACCAATAAATTAATAAATCTAGACAATATGTAGAAAAATTCCTATTTTTCTTCTTATTATTAATAATAATAAGAAAAAGAAATATAATAATGATGATGATAAAATAATAATAATAAAAACAGTAATAATAACAATAATATTAAATTATATGATCCAAAATATAATTCTAATCTAAATATATATCGTGAATTGTACACTCCAAAATATAATAAATAAATAAAATTAATTGTACAATTTAAAATATATTTTTTTACGGAAATACATTTCAAATTGTACCATGAATTATATACTTCTACACAATCTAAAATATATTTTAGGATCTGAAATGTAATAAAAACCTGCAGAAAATATCCTCCAATGGCAGAACAACCAACCCATCATTGAATCGATGAAATGATGAGAAATTGGGAATGAGAAATTTGAATGTGAAAACGGAAGTACAAAGCTTGAATATAGAGGGTACACGAGCTTGAATGTGGAGGTGCGTTGGAAACCATGGAAACTCAAGGGACGAAGGGTTGAGTCTAGGGATGGTAAAAAAATCATTACCCGTATATATATTCGTAATTAAAATTTATGATGGATATCAAATGAATATTTATAATGAAAATCCACGGTAATTATGAATATTTAATTATTTTTTTATGAGGTGATTATGAGTAACATGATATTAGACTTGTGGATACCTACTAAGAATTATAATAATTATTAGTAAATTTTATTTAAGTTTTTTCTTTTTTTAAATTAAAGTGATCAAAATAAATTTATCAATGAAATATATATTAACTACGGAATAAATTTTTAGAATTGATTTTATATATTTTTATTTTTTTATGTGTATGTATGATGTTAAAGTTATTTTTGTAATAGATTAATTTTTTAAAGGTTAAATATTCAAATCACTCCTTTAAATTTGTCTTTTAGAAAGACACTTTATTTATATTAATTTTTATTGTGTAATTTGATTTAAAAAGTTTTTTAAAGTAAATTTTTGAAACCAAATTCATATTTTAAAGATTTATTTTTAAATTATTTTATTTCAAATTAAAAAAATTGAATATAAAAATATTCATAAATGTTCGTAAATATTTTTTCACGAGTAATCAACAAAAAGATAATAAAGCGAGTAAGAAGACAAATCTTTTCAAACAAATAAAATAATGAAAGATATTTTGGAAATTAAAGGTTTTTATGGTGGTACAGAAATAAAAAGGAGGTGTTTGGGCTCAAGATACGTATAGGATTATTTTAGGGGGTTCTCCCTTAACCCCCCAATCTTATCTTTTCTCCTGTATCTTAAAAGTCTTTCATAAATTACATTTATATCTTTAGTAACCGAGGTAGGTAAGATAATTAAAAATAATATTAATACGCGTTGGTCTGTTGTTTTTTAACTTAAACCTGCACCTCCTCACATTTCAAAACATAACTTATGCCTCTTCTTTCTTTCATCTTGCAATGAACAGTGTTTTCCACAGTAACATTTTACTGTGGTGGTTGATTTTTTTGGTGTAGTCCCTCAAGATTTTTATGGTGTTCCTCTCTTTGAATCTTTTGTGATTCTTTACACTCAGTGTCTCTTCTCTCTTCCTTCATCCTCATCAGGTATGAGTTTCTTGAATTTTTTTTTTGTGCTAGCATGTACATATTTTTATTCTCTGTGATATATATATATATATATATATATATATATATATATATATATATATATGTTTTTGGTTGTTTGTTGATATAAAATGTTCAATGTTTATTCCTTCTTTGGCTTGTTTTATATTCATGATGCATTGAAAGCAGCTGAAAAAAATAAATAACTTGATTAAATACTGTATATGGACCTTCGGTTCAGAAAAAAGTTATAAAAACATACTGGATATCAACATTTGGTACCACTCAAAATCGGATGTCGAGATCCAGTTTGCATAATTTACATATGTGGTCATCCGTAGTGTAAAACAAAAAAAAAAAAACAAAAAGCTGATGTCAACCAATGAACCGGATGTCGACTTCCAGTTCACTTGTTGGGGGTACATGAGAAAAAACGAATGCCAGCGTGAGGAATCGAATATCGATATCCGATATTGATGGAACCCAGGAATGTCAATCTTTGAACCAGATGTCGACATCCAGTTCACTTTCTTTTGGGTCCTTTTTTATAGTTACTTTCTGTGTATTCTGACATTGATTATTTTATGTCTTATATGATTTTCTTAGTTTTATAAATATTCATTTATTTATTATAATTTTGTATATATTTTTACGGAAAGCATGGGGTACATTGAGAATGAAAATGCATTACACAGGATGTTGAGATTTGGTGTTGATGAAAATCACAGATGTCAATAAGTGAACCGGATGTCGACATCTGTAATGGTACAATATCCGTAATGGAACAATTTGAGTATATGAAAACTCAAAAAAGTGTAAACCGGATGTCGACATTCGCAATGCAATTGTTTGAATCGGATGTCAACATCTACAATATAATTGTCTTAATCGGATGTCAACATCCGTAATGATCCAACAAATCAGCCACATCCGTAATGAAAACTACAAAAAATGTGAATCAGATGTCGAGATCCACAATGCAATTGTCTGAACCGGATGTCGACATCGGTAATAATCTAATAAGCCAGCCATATGCGTAATAAAAACTCAAAAAAATGTGAATCGAATGTCGACATCTGCAATATAATTGTCTGAATCGAATGTCAATATCCTTAATGGTCCAAAATAAAATTTAAAACATATGAATCGGATGTCGACATCCTCAGCGTAATCCCTAAACTGGATGTCAGACATCCGTAATGGTCTTTTTCTAAACAAAATGCGGGAAAGGAAAGGGGTTGCTGGTGCACAAAAGAGACTAGGTCAAATTTTGAATTGAGAAGGTATGAGTGGACTGCTGTATTAAATATAGGAGAGAGAAAATTTACTCTTTACCTTTCTACAATATTGAGCAAAGTAAGAATTAATTAAGCTTTTGGTGGTACATAAGAAAGTATTGAGGGTACATGGAGAAAGCCCCTTATTCTAGGCACCACAATGCTTTCCTCCTCAAGCCCGTGAAGGTACGTAAAAGACAAAATTAACTTTAGACATTTAATTTTTCTGTTTTAGGCTTCTTTTTTGTGGATTACATGATCCGGGAATTCCTTAGATCGTAGAATCTAGTAGTGTATTTTTTTGGACCGTTAAATTCAACTTCTGAGCTTATAAGTCTATTTTAAATCATATGATTCAAAAGTCAACTTTGGAAAAAAATGTTTTAAGTTGAGTAACTTGAAATATATTTTCAAAATAAATTTGTTATGTGGTCTAAAGTAGATTTGCAGTTCTGAATATTATTTTTAAATTGCTCAATATAGAAGTTTACATTTTATTGTATAATTTATAAATTTTAATTTTTATAAATTGCATTGTTCGAAAGTTATTATCTAAAAAAATTGATATCTAAATATTATAATTTAAAACAAATATTTAAATTCAAATTTTTACATTACATAATTTAAAAGTCATTCAAAATAATTTCTAAATTGTATTCAGACTACGCAAACCTTCATCTAACAAAAACAAAAGAAAAATTTCAACATTTATGAAAATACATTACAAACGTACGAAGGTGTAAAAAGAAATGTCATTACATATTTATTTTCTATAAAAGATAAGACAAAAGGTACGAAATTCTAACGCAATTGACGGTTATCGTAACCACTGCCATTATACCACTTTGGATTTATTCTTATAGCTTGTATGACATTAAATATTATTTTTTATTATAATTAAGTATACTATGAATCTACTGTCGGTCCAAGTGTGTTTCAATTATTGTTAGTGTATTTTTTAATGTTAATTTCAATGAATACTCGTGCGGTGGATACTTGTTTACAAACGAGACAAGTTTTTATGCTACGAATCAAGTAGCATTGATCATTATTATTTGTCTGTACTTTCTTCCGTTGGATCTCAAACTTATATAAGATTTGTGGTTGTAACTTGGGTTGGTCTGATCTTGTTTAAGTCTATTTCATACTTAATCCGTAGAATATGGTCACTTTGGTTTGTTTTCTGTTGAAAATTCAAGCTAAAAAGTCTGACTCATTTTATATAAGTGTGAGTTTGCGGATATGTAGGTTGACCTGTGTTTTTTTATTAAACCTTATAATAAATCTGTTAATGAAAAACTTGAACAAATTCATAATATTAAGCAAAGAGTTTGGAAAGTTTGATGATAAATTAATAATTCAACATTTTCATCATATTTATATTTATACTTTGACATACATGATATATTCTTCAAATTTTAGTACATTCAAAATACATAATATTCATCTTTTTCACTCATATAAGAATTAAAAACGCTCACATAAAAATCCGGGAGGAAAGTAATAAATATACACAAATACAAGTTTATTTTTTATATGGACCATGAGCTAGTTCACGCGGCTTGCAGGTTATGCAAGTCCAACTTTTACAAGTCAGCAAACTCAATATTTCGATCCATTCAACACTATTTTAGCAGATATATGGGCTGGCCCGCTGAACAAAACCCAGGTTGCCATCCTATACAAGATTTTGTTACATTAAGTAATTGAGAATAAACTTTTTACTATTGAAAACAGATTATTCATAAATTCTTATTATTATTTTTAGTTGTAATAATAATCACCTTTAAATTTTTGTTCTTGTTTTAAAGAGAAAAATACCAATTTATTTATATATTAATTTTTATAAGAAAAACTGACACAACGCATTAATATAACTTTCAATTCTGTTTTATTTTCATTTAATTTTGAAATACACTTATTATATCTAAAATATTATCTATAGCATAAGTTTCATCAACAAGATAAAAAAGTAAATCAAATAAAAAATTATTATATATCTATTTACTACAGATAAAAAAACGGAAATATTTCTTAAATTACATAAACATTAGTGCTTTTGTGTATTCTGGAGAAAGTGAGACAAAAGTGATGGTCAATAATTTTGTGGTTGTTGGAACCGTTGAAGAGGTTGGGCCCACGCAGACAAAACGTAGCCGTTGGTAATAAGATGGGCCAATATATTATCGCCAAGTGTGAAACATGTACCTAAAGTTCCTTGACTAATGCCAGGCTTTTTTGCTATCTTGCGCTTTGGGTGAATAGTGTCTTCAACTTCCTAATGTTAGGTTTGAATCGGGAGTGAATTCGAAGGAGTGAATTCGAGTATATTTGAATTGAGTTATATATGAAGATGAGATTATTTGAATTAAGAAAATGATCGTGTAATTTGAGTTGATTTAAAATTAAAGTTTGTGTGAGTTTATATATAATATGATGAATATGATAAATTAAAAAAAAAACTTTAATAAATAAAATTAGATGATTAATATTTTATTTTTGAATTTTTTTAATATAAATTTAAATATAAATAGTGAAAATGATTTTAAAATAAAATTTATATATATATATATATATATATATATATATATATAACAATATAATATTAATATATAAAGAGAATATTTTTATTGTGTATATATTTTATTTTTTTAATTTAATTCTTAATTATTCTTTTAAAATTAATTATTTTATAAATAATTTGTTTTTAATCATTATTTTAAAAAAATTTCATTTGTATACATATTTTATTTTACTGATTTTACATTGAATAATTATTTTAAAAATTAATTATATATTCTATATTAGTTTTAATTCAAATCTCTATGAAAATTAAAAAATACAAAACACATAGACGCTTTAGTCATTTTATAGTGTATATATTTAATTGTTATTTTACTCTGTATAAATCACTTTATTATTTCAACTTTTGTAACTATTTTCTCAATTCACTTAATTATTTCTAATAAAAAAATTACTAATGACAAATTTTGAAAAAGTATTTATTTTATAATTACTTTTTATAAATATATTTATATCTATATATAAAGATAACACATTTGTTGAGGACAATATTTATTGTTAAACCTGTCTCCAGATTCAATTTTACTTTCTTTTTTATCCATTTGTTTAACTGATTTCGTTTTTTATCCTATTTCTCAATGACAATCCTCTCTTCTAGGTACTTCTTATTTCTCCCATTGCATATGGTTCTTTTTTTAAATATATTTCACTTTTTCATTTTTAAATTTCATTGTTCACGTCGAGAACAATGGAAAAATATTTATAGATAGAGAGGGACAGAAAGCTAAAACTGCAATTGATATATAATGTAATTTAGGGAGGTACAATTTGAAAGTCATACATCTTCACATTAAATAAGTGAAATGCATGCCAAATAATACACCCAATTCCGCACTCCTGTTTCACTCATACACTAAACATTAACCCAATCACGAAATAAATATTCAAAATTCTAAAGCCTAAAACAATCCATGTCTCTACTAAACTTGAATTCCAAAAATAAGAACCATTATGCGACATTCAATTCATTAAAAGAGGGAGAGGGACTTAAAAAATGGGAGTGTGTTCAAGAACATGAATGACATGTTAAAGGTTCACTGTGAAGGAGCTGCAATAACATGCATAGACAATTATTAAAAAAAACATTAGTTATGTTTTAAGTTCTTAATAAATTTGAAAATTTTCAATTAAGTATCTAATAAATTTATATGGTCTATTGAGTACTCAATAAATTTAAATTTTCAATTGAATCTCATGTCAACTCTTTTCTTCTAACTTAGTGATGTAGTTGTTAAGTGATTGAGATAATTATTATTTTGTCATGTCACCTTCATTGTTGACTTGTTATAAGATATAATTTTATTACTTTTAAGATTTTATAAATTATAATTTTATAATTTTATCGTTATATTGTCATGTCGTCATATTATTACATTGTTATATCGTCATATCGTCAGATTGTTATATGGTCATATCGTGTTATCGTTATATCGTAATATTGTGTTATCTTTATATGGTCTTATCGTGTTATCGTCATATTGTCATATTGTTATATATTCATATCATTATATTGTTATATCGTCATATCGTTCTATCTATCTTTATGTCGTCATATTATTATATCATCATATGGTTATATAATTTTATCGTTGTATCGTCATATTGTTATATCATTATATTTTCATTATATCGTCTTATCGTTATATCGTGTTATGATTACATCGTCATATATGTTGTCATATTGTCACATTGTTATATCGTCATATCATTATATCGTCATATAATTATATCGTCATATTGTTATATCATTATATCCTTATATAGATATATTATCATATCATCATATCGTTATCGTCTTATCATTATATCGTTATGTTATTATATTGTCATATCATCATATTGTTATATTTATATAATTATCAATTTTCAGATTTGTAAAATTATAAAATCCTAAAATTTTAAATTATAATTTGTAAAATTTTAAAATAAAAAAATAAAAAAATACATGTGGCTCCAATTGAACAAGTTGACATAATTTTTTACCTTTGTAATTTTTTACACTTGAAATTTTTTATTGTAAAAAATAAAATAATTTGAATATTTAGGTGTAGTGATTTGATGTATAAATTCAAAACAATTATTTTAACATGTATATATAAGTTATAATTAAACTTATTTACTAATTCAGTCTTAGATTAGAAAGGATAAAATTGGATCGTTTTAAAGAATTGAGGTGCTAAATTAAACAAAAAATTTAAATAGAGTACTAAATTAAAAAAAAAAACTATTACAACCACCACGTGTCATGATTATAAACTGCCTCGTGCCATGACGATAACCTGACATGTGGCAGTTTATAAATTTTTAGAAAAAAATTAAAAATTAAAAAACAAATTAAAAAAATTAAAAATTCTACATCTTGATGCATGTCCTGTATGAACACGGTATTAACTCCAACTTAATGAAGATGACCAAATTGAACCCTTTTAAATAATTTGGGTGTTAAATTGAACAACTAATAATAAGGTGACCAAATTGAACTAAACCTAAAAGATTAGGAGACCAAATTAGTAATTATGGCTAAGTAATAATAAATACTTTAAGCGAAGGTTAATTTGGAGAAAATTTTTTATTTTATCTGACACGTGAGAAAATATAATTATCATGATTAAGTTTTTTTTATAATATTTCCAAAAATCAACAATTTTAAAAATATATATTTAGGTTAGTCTATAATTTAGTTGTTATCAAGAAGCTCATAAACCTAAATTAAAATTTGAAATTAAAATAAAAGTCTTAATGCATACCGATATCATGTAATTAATAATAAAATCATAAATTATAAAATTATAAATTATAAATTATATTATGAAATTATAAAATAATAAATTATAAATTATATTACATGTGATGATAACAAAACAAGTGATATGACAAGCACATCAGTTAATTGAGAGTCACATCATCAAGTGAATAGAACAAGTTAACAATGAGAATTTAATTGAACTAAATTAAATTTATTGAGTACACAATAGAACAAAAAATTCATCAATGACATAAAACATGATTAAGCCTTATATTAAATACTTCTTTTTATTTATATTAAATATGTTTAATTACAACACATTTACATAAAATGTATTTGTAATTCTTAAATTAAATAATATAATTTAATCTTTTTGTTCACGTAAAATATCTTTATCTATATGTTTATTTTATCTAATGATAAAGTTAGTAAAAAGAATTGTTCGCTATCCTGACAATTTTTATTTTTTGATGCAATATAACAGTGTTATAAACACATGACTCGTGCGTCCCATATTCTTGTGCATTACAAGGAAGCTCAACATATGTTTTACATAAATTGTGATCTCCCAATGAAGAATTAATTGATGCACGATTATGACATTGTAATTTAATGATATACAATATATATTACACTTTTATCATAATCAAATTACAATATTACTATCTAATAATATAATATTATAAATATTTAAAGAATGTGTTTATATTAGTTAATATAAAGTTAATTTTAATAGTAAGAAGATTTTTTTTTCTATTATTATAAAGTAAGAATGAATATATCAAAGTGTACGTGTTTGATGCATCAAATAAATTTAATAAAATTTAATTAAAATGACTAAATTCAAACATTTTTAATATTGATAGACTAAATTGAATCAAAATTCAAAAAATAAACTAATGTCAATTTACATTAAAAATTGAAAGATAAAAAGATATTTAATCATTTTTCATTTCTCTTTTCTAGGTGTATCAACTTTTTTCCCTCTGCCCTTTAGATTACATTAATTTGTTTCAAGATTAAGAAATCAAAACTAAAAAAAAACTTAAGAATAATATATTGAAAGTTAACTTTAATTTCACTTGTTTTTTTATAAACTATCAATTTTATCAATTTTATCATCAAGTATCAATTTTTTCTAAACAGTTCTTAAAATAAAAAAAGTATATAAATAATTTCTTAAATATTAATTTTTTCTTTTAATTATTAGAGAATCTTCAAATTAATTTTTCAATGTTGAAAAAAATATATGAACACTAAATTGATGTATGTTTCGTCTTGATTATTTTTCTTAAAATATTTAGTATATTTGATGTATGCTTAATATTTTATAAACATCTATGTATTTTCTTATAATCATAGTATTTATATTAATGATTTATCACAACAAACAATAACTAATACGTTGACAATTTAAACACACATCATAATTAATTTTATATCTAAAATAACATTTTTAAAAACTGAACTACTCGATTAAAAATATATAATTTATTTCTTTAAAATTGAAATATCAAATAGATATTTTATTCACTTTAATTTTTTTAATGTAATGATGTATAAAACCATACTATATTTTTTTATTAAATATCTATAAATTACTCTCTCTCTCTCTCTTATCTTTTCTCTTATTATATTTTATTTATGACAAATTTATCACTGATTTTGTTTCTTTTCTTTTTTTCTCTTTATCGCTCTCTAAAATCTTTTTAAGTGTTTTTAAAATATAAAAAAAAAATAAGAAAATGAAAAATCATTTAAAAATGTCATCTAAAATTGTAAAATTAAAATTTTCAAAATTTAATTGTTAAAAAATATTTTTCTACATGAAAGGGTGGTCTTTATGAGAAAAGGAAATACATGGATGGTGTTTATTTATATGAATTGATTTGTCAAGAAAATAATGGAAAAGAAGATGAACTCACATGTGTCCATCCAACATCCACACTACTAAACCATCATATTTGTATGAAAATAGAGTTTGCTCATGTGCAATTTCCATTTGGTTCATGTGTCTAATTGATGTTTACATCACTTGTGTGAATGAAAAAACATAAAACAGCATAATTAATTGATTATGCAGCTTGAGATAGTCAATTATGTTTTAATAGACATAATTAATTATATACCAACATTTAATGAATTATGTCACGTCATATAATCAATTATATTTTCTTTATTTAGTTTTTTACACTGAAAATAGCATTAATAATGTATAGTGAAAGTGTTAAAATTAGATTATTCAGGTGGGAAATTGTAGTTAAATTTATATAGGTTGATAGTATGTGTAGTAGTTAATATGGGTTTTGTATTTTTTAAATATGGTTTTGTTATAAAATATGATTTTAGAATAGATATAAAAGAGAAGAAGGAAGAATAAATAATAAAGTATTTTCACATTCACAAAATAAAGTACTATACCAATCTTTATGGATATAATGTGTAACTCAAAAATTACTAGTTTTAGAACTATTAATTAAGAGAAATAACTACAGAATCAGAATAAGAAAGATCAATAATAATCACAAAAATAGTTCATTATAATTTTCAATTTTCAAAAGTTTAAAATAAATCTTTAATAATAAAAAAAAAACAAATCAAGTTAAATAAATATCTTTATGACCAGCGTAATTTATATCTTTAAATTACGCAAAAACCGGATTTCAAAGTTTAATTTTAGACTTACATATTCATCGATGCGCAGTTTTTTATTCATAACATAAATGTATTATTAACTATGTCAGTAATTTTTTATAATTAAGAAAATTGCATTTTAAAACTTAATTTTAGAAAGACACCTATCATAAAGAGTACAGACTTTATATAATTGATGACCATTTTATAGTTGAATACTCAGATTGCAGCCAAACAAACATTTTAATTTAAGATAGACAATGCATGTTTACAAATCTTTTTAATATTAAATTATATTTCCTTTTAAGATAAAAGCATTTTAGTCATTTTTAAAAAAATTCTATCACATAAATGAATCATTTACAAATATCTAGACCATTATACTAAGAAAAAAAATATTTTCTTCCACATTTTGAGAAATTATTTTTTTAAAATCAATTTTATCATTTAAGTGATAACTTTAAAAAAATAATCATTTTTTCAATTGACTTTTTCTCCTAAAATTAAAATAAGATTCCAGTAATTTGACATGAGAGCTGAGTTTCTCGATCCTACTACTACCTTTTGATGTTTGTGGTTCCATGATAATTTGTGATACACTAAAGTACTTCTGGAAAGTCTTCGCAAACCCTTTCATCTGAAAAACAATAGATAACATCTTCGTATTCTGCGTTGTACTTTCTAACTTATTGTCACAACCAGAACTAACACTAACACGTAGTCAAAACCCCAAAACGCCAAACAATGCTCCTTTTCTTACTTGACCGATTCATAGTTTGAGTATGAAAACAAATGTAAAAATACTATAATAAATCACAATTATGCATAAACACCCCATCTTTAGTTGTCAACATGTCATGTTTCTGCCGCGTGGGACCCACATCGCTCGAGTGCCCCACGAGATTTCATGGACTCGCTGGCATCGCTGATCATGAAGTAAACGACACCCAAACACTGCCTTTCCTTTTTATTATTATAACGCTAACACAACCCCTAAACGACACCGTTCATACCCAACGCAACACAGGCACATGTAAAACTTTCCCCTCAATCTTCATCTTCTTCTTCTTCTCCATCATCACAAAAACACAAAACCACTGTGTGGATCTATAATTTCATCGTCCGATTAACGTTAATCTTTCAAACTTTCGGATTTTAATTACTTTAGATGCGATGTCATCCACGTCTTCGTCGGCGCCACATTACAGTTCTTTCCCCTCGCCCTCATCATCCGCCACCACTGGTCCTTACTTTATCACACGCGCCCTCACATCCACACGCGCCGCTTTCGCCACGCGCAGACCATGGGAAGAGGTATTCGCGCTCTACTCTTTCACGCCTCCCCACTCCATCACCGAAGCCACCATGCGCGTGAAACGCAACGTCAACCACTTCCGCGTGAACTACTTCATGATGGTGCTGTTTGTTCTCTTTCTCAGCCTCCTCTGGCACCCGCTCTCGATAATCGTGTTTTTGGTGGCGCTCGTCGCTTGGTTCTTTCTCTACTTCTTCCGGGACGAGCCGGTGGTGGTGTTCGGCTCCGCGGTGGACGATAGGACGGTGGCGGCTGTCCTTGCGACGGCGACCGTCGTGGCCTTGGTGTTCACCGGCGTGTGGGTGAACGTGGTGGCTTCGATTGTCGTCGGGATTGCGCTGGTGGTATTGCACGCTGCTTTTAGGAGCAGTGAAGATTTATACATGGATGAACACGAGGGTTACGATGGTGGGTTACTTTCGGTGGTTGCGGGTACCCCTACAAAACGAACGGGAGGGTACACTTAGTATCTAGGTCACTCTTACGTACATTTATTTTATGGAAACATCATTACCTTAAACACTATACCATGTTTTTTGTTTTGACTTTTGAGCATTTGGGTACAGTGAAGTGAAAATGTTCACGCATTTTTTAACCGAGCCAGTAACAGGGAAAGTTTATGTTATGGATTCTTTCTGGCTCTTCGTGCATACAACTTTTCTCTTCTTTTGCTTAATTTGTTTAATTTGTTTTACTTGGACGGGTTTGTAAAGTTTAGTCAAGGTTATTTTGAGTTCTAATTTCGCTGTATACTTTGTTTGATTTTGATATGCTCTTGCATTGTAATAGGGTCATTCATCTTGTTGTTGTGTAAAAAAAAATTATAAGTTGAAAATGTACGTGCATCTCAGTTTGTAATTATTGTCTCATTCTTAATTCAGTTTACATCGAATTTAATTTTGTCAATTCAGTCTTCTAAATATTATAATCTTACATATTATCCTTTTCCAACATGTGGATGACACATTCTACCTTGGTGTATCATATTGCTAGACCCATCAATAATGGTATGCCTAGAACATGTTGCTGATGGTACTTGGGTTGTTTCTGTAAGAAAGATTGCTCTATCTGCAAGTACTTTAAATGGTAGCATAGTGTAGTTGACGTTTTTTTTTTTTTTTTTTGCTTTGGAAAAAGCGATTCGTACCCACAAACAAGTCCTTAATAATAGATGATAGGATGTTGCAAATGGACAGAGAAAGTTATAGGGAATTTAAATTGTGGAATGAAGGTAATAATTGATGCATCTTTGGAGAGAAAGGGTGAGGTTTTATTTTGTTTGGAGATGTGATTTTTGAATTATGAGTGGCATGTGTTGTTATACACCTGGTAAGCGTTGTCTTTTGGGTCCCCATGTGAGTATAGTTTTCAAAGAACAGCGCAAAAACAGAACCACGGAACGCCAATGCTTTTTGAGTTTTTGGAATCTGTAACTTCTTGATATCTCAAATATCTTAAAGCTTATTTTGGATATTTAGATAGAAGAAACGAATCTTGTCATGTTTATCAAAAAATGAATCAGAACCTTATAAATGAACCACATCCATAAGGCTCTTTTAGTTGTATGATTGATAAGAGAGTTTGGCAATCATTTTCAATCTGTTATCACATCATAAACTCAGTTTGTAGTAACATACTCTGTTTTGAAACCCTATTAATTTAAATTTTATAAAATTATATAGATCTAACTCTTTGGAGTAGACAGATCTCATGTAAAATTGTTTAATGCAAATGATATTTGTATAAAAAAAGTCATATAAAAATCTAATCAATGAAATAATTTTTTAAAATTTATATGATTTTGAATATATACATTTTTTTAATCTTTTAAAATGTCAAAATTGAATATTATAAATCTTTTAAAATGTTTAACATTTTTTATTTAATATCACAAATTTGTTATGAAACAATATAATTTTTATAAGTACTCTAACCAAATTCGATTGTATGAACTCGATCCTAAATTGGTGAAGCTCAAAACCATCTTAAAATAAAAAAGTTTACTTCATAACATCTTAATTGTATTGTATTGACTAAAACTCAAGTTTAATTAATATAATTAGATATCGTTATTTTCTATTATGTTGTTATTATCTTATTATTTTATAATAATTATTAATATAATTGATAGGTCTATTGAATCTGCACTCTACAACATAAAGTATAATAATTTTCCCTCAATACTAAATGTTTTATATACTAATATTAATCTGATATGATTTATATTTTGTTATAAGTCTCGTATCGATTAGAGATAAGACAATTTTATGATATATAAGTAAATATAAATCTTATATTATAAATTAGTTTTGTAGCATTGGCTTAAACTTAGACTGAACTTCTACGTGTCAACAAGCTTAATGTCCTAGACCATTTCAATATGAATAAAAATACTTTTAAATAACAATTAAAGACGTCCTTTTATTTAACTTAAATATAAATAAAATTACCTTCTTACACATTAAAATATTTATTTAAATTGCTCTCGTAGTAAATATTACATTACTCTCGATCATAAATGTTGAGGTGGTATTTTAGTTTAACTAAATGGTATTCTTAAAACAATACCTGATAATAATATCACTTATCCGTTCATTATATTTTATATCGTCAACTTAAACATACTCTAAACTTGAGAGATTGTTTTAACTAGATTCTGGCGTAACTTTATCAATACGAGGTTTGCTTGAACCTTAGAAAGTGGAAAGGTATGGTAAAAATCGAATCCTTCATTTATTTATGATTGGGTTATGATAGGTTGAAGAATCCTTATACACGTGTACATGTATCTTATAGTTACTTTAATTTATATTTTAGTTACATACATTAATTTTATATTTTATATTAAATAGGCTTCTGATTAAAATTTTGTTTAGATTAAAAGATGAGTTTGAGGAGGTGAAAAAAATGTATTTGAGAAAAAAATACAGATTAAAATGAAGATATTTAGATTTAAAAAATAGTAATAAATATAACAAAACAAGAAAAAGAAAAGTTTTTGAATGGTTTGATTGATGTGAATGATAAAAAAGTTATTTTAATAGATGAAATTATAAGATTATAATTGTATTCTTATCTTTAAAATTAAATATAATAATTTTATATTAATTTAATATAAAATATAAGTTACTATTTAAAATATAAAATGAATTGATGAAACTAATTTAAGATAAAATGTGATCGATTAAAATAATACGCGAGTAATTAATTTCATTAAAAAAGTATTTTATTTGATGAAATTATTATAAAATAATTTTATTTATTATTAATAATAATTTTATTATTAATATTAATATTTTGTGTTATTAATTGTCGTAATTATTTTTTAAAATTTTTATTAATATTTAATTTATATTTTATATCTTTATCTTAATTATTTATCATTTACTATCTAATATCACAATTGTCAACATTAGCAATATCAAATTTATTTTATATTCATGCACAAAAAATTACATATTGTTACGGGACTCAAATCTCATATTACCACAATTCTTGAACTTCTTGATTGGATATTCTTCGATCTTATATGTCATGTCCTCGTCTCTTGACACTTCATGAAACATTTGGGGATTACATGTAGAAAAGGCTCCGTGAAAGCTCTTAAAGTCAAATCTCAGTTTTAACCACTAATAAACTGCGTACCTTTAATTGCTTGGATCCACTCTTATTTATAGAATATTAATCTGCTTGGTCTAAGTTATGGACTGAATCTTTATTAGGCTCCTGTGGGCCTGATTAAGACCATACCTCATATTCAACATTTTGTCATAAGGGTTTAACTATTTTATTCTAAGTTAGGGTAGGCGGCACTGCCGATATAAAGAAAGACCGTTTAATTAGTGAGTATATCCGTCATGTAAGTGTTATTTCACCATGTAGAATCCCTCTAAGTTTGATGACTACTTATTAATTAGCGGTTTGGCGAATTTTCTAAGTTAACAGTTTAATTCGAGTGTTGTAATATATCTACTAACTTAGACATCGGTTCACGATGGTCCAACTATTATATATATATATATATATTCTAAAGTCAAACTATTGGAAAATAATGAGTTTCTTCACCTTCATGGTGCTTAAACCTAATAAGACACTTTCACGTAATTTTTAGTGCCACGTGATCCTAAATTCTGATATTTTTCTTTTATAAATGCACTAATTAGAGTCCTTATACGACAAGTTCAAAAAACAAAGGAGGATAAAAGAAATATGAGGTGTGCAACCCAACTTTACATCTATACAATATATATTTTTGATAAATGTTTTCGTATACAATTGAAAAAATATTTTTTAAATAATCTTATACACAAACTGTTTATTTATTTATTTATTCTACTAAAAATGCTATAAAAAATTATCTTATCATACTTGTAATATTTTGTTTTTTCCACTACAAACAAACTGTCCAATTTTGAATGACGGAATCTTCTCCCTTTAATATGCTTGAAGGCTGTTTGTTTTAGGACATTTATAGATATTTTTTTTTCATAAATATGTAGAGGAAGGAAAACTAAAATTATTTTTTAAAAATTTAATATTGGTTAATAATATATAAGGTATTTTATAAAATTTCCTCGTATTAATTGATTCGCAAGTTGATTTTTAAATTATTATATTTATTTTAATTTATAAAAAAACTTTTTATATATTTTTCATATCTTCTTAACTCATCAGTATTTACAAAAACCAAAATCTTGTAATGCTTATCAATAATAACATTGAGAGTAATATAGTGGTCGAAATAAATAGCACAGAAGGAAAACAAATTGTTAAGGTTATATAAGACAATGAATATTTTAAAGATTTAAGAAAATTTTTAAAATATCAACTTAATAAAAATTGTTTTAGTGAAATAAAATGATTATTCAAATGAAACAAAAATTAATAAAAATAAAATAAAAATATCATTTTTTTTATATTACCTACTAAATAAAATGTTTATGCTATTAAACACTTAAATTGACACAGTTAAACATTCTCATGTAAAAAATAAATATACAATAAATATAAATATTAAAAAATAGTAGAAGTATTCATATGTGAGAAATAAAAATTATTTAATTGACATACATCATTTGAATATAATTTTCACAAACGTTGTAGTGATATGAGGAAAAATATATTGAAAATGCAAATGAAGTCATGACAAGCATATGTGGATCTTAGTTGATCCTACCCCAGAAAAATTATTTTTTTAAAATCATATACAATATATATTTTATTTATGAAAATTAAATTATGTATATTTTTATCTTTTTTTCATAAATTATAACATTTAATGTTAATAAATAATAAGATATAAAATTAAGCAATAAAAAATAAAAAAATTATTAAAATATTTTTTATATTCTCTCTTATTATGTTTTGATTACATATTGTATTTTTCTCCTACTTTCATTTTTCTTTGTTTATAAATAGGAAGTTAGACCGACACAAACTCATCTTTTGTATTCTGATTACTCATATGTTCTAATAAAAAAGTAACTTTCTTTTGTCTATATTGACAAGAAAATATTAGTTTAATAAATAGTATTTTTTTATTTCATGAGTTTTTTTTTATGTTTTTTTACGGATATAGAATAAAAAGATATGTAATATATATTGTTTCATAACCGTTTTGTGACGTGATTATCATATAATTTTCTTTTAATAATTAGGTCTCTCAATTTTGTATTAAATTTTGATAAATTAATTTTTTATTTTTTTAAATAGGTATATAGATGAACAATAAAAGAATATATTATTTATTAGGAATGATGAAAGAAGATACCCATAGAGATTAAAGTAAGAAAGCAAGAAAGCAAGATAGATTTTACTCTTCATATCTTATCTTTTGAATTATTCACATAAAAGATAATAATAAGGATCCAATTTTTGAATTAGAGAAAACCTTTTATAGGATTCAAAAGAATTAGATTTGCAAGAAATGAGTTTGGTATTATAAAAAATCAATTTTTGAATTAGAGGGTTTTATTCGCAAATATCTATGGGTACAAATTTTTTTGACATCCCTAATTCTGCTATATTTTTTTTTGGTTAAATATGTTTTATTCCCTCGAGTTTTAATGAAATTTGTAATTAGTTTCTCTTTAAAATTTTTGACCAATCTAGTCTTTCATCATTAAAGTTCGTGAATTTAGTCTTTTTAACCAAATTTTGTTAAATTTATCTGACATTTTAAACACATTTCATGATAGTATTTGAATTATTTACACAGATTAACACATTTTTGCTTCGATGTTAACTCAAATATTATCATAAAATGTGTTTTAAATGTCAAATAAACTTAACAAAATTGGGTAATAAGGACTAAATCCACACATTTCTAAAGATGAAAGACTAAATTGATATAAAATTTCACAGATGGACTAATTTCAAAATTCACTGAAACTGAAACTTGATGGACCAAAAACATATTTAACCATTATTCTTCTTTTTTTATGGAAAGATTGCTTTATAATTACTTTTTGAAAAAAAAAATGAACCTTCTTTTAACATACTTATTATTTTTATATAAATTTAATTATAAACATTTAAATAAATTACTAATATATATATATATATATATATATATATATATATATATATATATATATATATATATATATACTCCATTTTAATTATATTTCTATAGATGACATAAGATCTTCAATGAAATTAAGGTAAATTATATTTTGTAATAATATTTATCTGATATTTTCTAACATTTGTTATTTTGCATTACTTGATAAGGGTATCTCATATTCCATGTGTCCTTTGTTTTATAGCTATTATTTGGTAACGATATCTCATATTCCATATGTCCTTTATGGAGATGTAGTGAGCCTTTTATACCATTTAATATATTATTTAGAAACAATAAAAATAGAATATATAAATCGGTATAAATATCTTACAATCGAATTTAAGATATTAAATTAATTAAACCAATAAATTTAATACTTAAAATTGAAACGATAAAACACATTGACCCATAAAATTAAAATACAATTTCATTTTAAATTTAAATTTTTTCAATTTTTAGATATTTTTTCCACATTATTAATGTAATGTTAATATTTTAAAAGTTTATTTTACTCTTTTACTATTTTGTTTCTAAATTACATGAAAAGTCTTTTAGATAATGATATTTTAGAGATAGAATTTAATGTTCGTACTCTTTTTTCTCCACAACCATGAAATCTGACGAGTAATTTTTAATTTTTAGTTTATATTGATTAATTACTTCTAATTTTCTTATACAATTTTATCAATTAAAATATATAAAATTATTTATTAGTTAAATTATAAAATATCTTATAGTTTGTTTATTAAATATTATCCTGCTATTAAAAGAGTGTAAGATGTAGAAGCAATTTATAAATAATATATGATTAAGAATAATTGAATAAATAAAATAGAAATGTCTTAAATGGAGTTCATCATTTTTAACTTTTAATATTTTTGAAAAAAATATAAACGTACACTTAGCACACAATTCACGAAACTATATAAGCTATTAGCTAAGAGTCAAAGCCGGAACAAAATAAATAGGGGAATAATTCCAATGTTTTGGAAATTGGGAGGAAAAGAAAGAAAATAAAATTTGTAAATTCATTTGATAGTTACAATAATTTTTAAAAATAACTTGTTTGATATTTTTTAAAAATCATTTTGTTTATTTTAAGAAATAATTTTGACAGTTCGTTCAATGTCATAAATTAAATTGATCAATAACATATAATTATTGAAAGTATTTTATTAATTTTAAAACTAATTTTGTTCATCTCTAATGAGACTGGCTATACAAGTTATTTCAAGTTAAACAAAGTTTACACAGTAAAATTTATTATCGAAATACATGACGCGTAATTGTTTACGCCATCACATATAGCTTAAAATTTGTTATATGATAAATGAGACATATTAATAAAAATATTTAAAATATTAATATATAGGTCAAGCCTAGGATCGTAAAACATTAAAATAAAGTACTTATAATATTAGAGTGAATTTGTATTACTGAAACTTTAAATTGTAAGACTCAATAATATTGAAATAAACAATTCATACATATCTGTAATTCAACTCAAAAATCTTCTCCCTAACCGTAGAAAAAATAGCAATTCAACTCTTCACGGTCTTACTGTAAAAAAGTTAGAAAACTTAAATTGTAACTTTAAAATCTTGATTCTAGAAAGAACAGAAAAAACCGAGTCAATTAAAAAATATTTAGGTCTTAATTAGGTAAAGAATCAGATAATGACAAAATTAGGAAGAAAAATATATAAGATGAAAAAGTAAAATATTTTTTTATCAAATATTTAATAATAATTTTAAAAAAACAGAAATGCTGTTGCACACTCTCACGTATAATCCACCTCTGCATAATGTTTATCGGAGAACAAAAACAGAATAAGGGATAAGAAATTAAAACAAAATTCCTCTTCATTCGAATGTCAAATTCTCAACAAAGCATCTCTTCTAAGTTCTAACCAGGCATGGCTTCTTATGTCTAACTCACATGTGCCCTCCAAATTATTGGAATAAAACGATTGTCTTCAAAAAACAAAAAACAATTTTTTAAAAAAAAAAAAAAAATAGTCTTGAAAAAGGAGGATCTAATGAACATTAAAATAACTACCAGATGAGAAACATTAACGAACATAAGAAGGTACATTGGAACCGAGAAAATTTTGCTTTATAATTTATTTGGCGAAGCTAATCCTGTTCTCCACGGTGGTGATGGCAAATGCTATGAAGAACATTTTCAGAGTACGAACCGGGAAACATGGTCATGGGTGTGGAACCTTCCGAGCATAAGACAGTACCATGACAAAATCCTTTGCTGAGGAACCAATAGTTGCTGAAATTCTCTGTGACGTGGATGCTGTATCCAACCACAGCTCAACCAAATTATATAGACTCAATGTAGGGAGCACTGATTGTCCCATACATTTAATCTCAACCTGCAAAATCAATCACCACAAGTGTGAAGTGACATAAAAGCAGCCATTTTTTTCAAAAAACTACAATCATGTAAAGAGTAGTGTAATTCAACTTCCATGGTTATTGTTAAGTACAGTTAAAGTTGCGACAGATAGGAATTATTGCTTATATTAATGGAATAATGCAAGTGTGATGAGCTTCTGGACAATCAAACTGTTTATGTTTTGATATAGCAGACAACAATCAGAACAAGACAACAAAATTTTTTAGGTTCCTGTTGATGTTTTTTGGATGTATTACAAACGGAGAGTTACCTCTGTTTCACTAGTCAAGTCCAGTTTCTTCATTAGGTATTTTTGGATGAATGAGACTGGTACGCTACCATCCCTGTAGCAAACAGAAAAGACATTATATCGTTTTCTAGTTCAGATTGATTTCCACATTTTAAGAAGCTTTAGCAGCAGCATAAATAGAGTAGTGGACATAGTTTTTCTAGCATATTTTTGTCATGTATCAAAAGCTAGCTGAAACCATCTAAACTAGACACATAAAATCAATAGAGATAATACAAATGCATTACACAATCAATATAACTACATTCGTGTTAAAAGTCTGAACTTTGATTTACCCTTCACATGCTCTCGTGTACATAACCAACACAGTTGATGTATAATGAAAAAAATCGCAACTTTTTGTAAATGTAATCTTTTTTTTTTTAAGTTTGTACTAGGCAGAGATTATATGAAATCTAAAGTTTAGAGAGATACAAATACACTTTCTTCAAATTCACTGCTACAAGAAGCTGAAATGAAAATTCTCAAATTCAAGACATTAGAAGAAAAAAAGGACACAAAGCATATGCTAGTGGCTAGATTTATTGATGGGAAGAAAAAAGTATCTAAATATGGCTGGAATCCTTGAAAGCATACAGATTGTTAAAAATCTACATAACCTATAATTTATCCACACTCATGATAGGTCCCTGTCGAACTTCAGTTTTTCATTTTTATTATTCCCAAAACCACCCTAAAATAGCTTACATATTTCCTTGATCTTCACAAATTCTGACAAACGAATTAATCATATTATTATGTTACCCACCACAGCAAAAGTAAGAGGTTGATAAAAATATGTTAGCATGGATCTCACAAAATAGGGGTTCTCGAAAATTGAAGATAAGTGTTTATATAAACAACTCTTTTCAATGTTAATTAAGGAAACCATGTTTGAAGAACCCAGATTAAGATATTATTTTTGTATATAAGAAACTCATGCAAGCCCTTCTCACCGAAGATGATCTAGTTTAAACAAAAGAGTGTTGTTGATCCCAACTCCCAAACCCTAATTAGTAGGACTTACCTTACTATTTTATCTATTTTTATTCATCTCTCTATCTCTCTTCTTATTTCCAATCAAATAACACAACTTTTTAAAGCCTTTTTCTCTTTTATTTATACTATACTAAACTAAACAACTAAACCTTGAATTCTATATCTTATCTATTTATCTTTTTCCAAATTTAAGCTGATAAAAAAAAAAAGTCTTCTCCATTTCACTCCTTGTGTAGTACCAAAAAAAAACCTAGGTGAGGACAATTTGGAATGCGGAGAACTTGAAGATCTGTTGTATGTGTCTGAGTGTTCTAAATTGCTAAAGGGTAAAATCCTCCGGTTGAAAGACTTCAGAATGAGAAGAGTATTTGTGTTTTGAGCAATAACAATCTATTCTACAATCAACAAAATTAGAGGTTCAACAAAGTACCTTTTAGATTTTTTTAGCATTTACAGATTATTATATAGCTTAATGGGACATTAAAAAGATTAGTAAATTAAGTAGACAATTCCTGAAGGTTGTTCAGATTGCACATAACCTCCCTCTTTTTGTAACATTTACAGCAACTTCCCCCACAGAAAGATGCACAGTTATGTTTTTCAAACAATAAAGGGGCCTTGATGTAATGTTTTTCAAATAATTTAGGATAAGGGTACAAAAAAGCAGATGATATCAGGCCAAATTTAAGAAAACTAGTTTCCATCTAACTTATTCTTCTTGATAAGATTTGATGGAATGCGAGGACATTGCTATTATCAAGAAGCAATGTTGTGCTGTCACTGAGCAAAATTTAATATGTTGCTCAAAACTTATTACACCAAGAAAGGCATACTGAGATAAACTTATTCATGAAAATTTCTAGAGATTCACGTATATAGTATGAGTAACATAAGTTATACATTGCTCCAAGCATGACATTCCTCTCATAAAAGAACGCAATAAATCAAAAACTAAAGAAGCAAATAGTGAGAATAAAGGTACAGGGAGTCCGTAAGAACTTACTTGATTCTCACATAGCTTGAAGGAATTTGTGGCAAGGGTGCATCTCCCCTGAAACATCAGTCTGAAATTAGTACTTCAAAAATAACCAAAAAAAGGATATGTAGGAGATATATAATATCCTTAGGATTTGATATAAGTTATTGAGTTTCAAAGATTGATATCTCACTGGTTTTCTGCAGCTACCAAGGAGAACCAGATTGGACCAGTCCTAGAGAGTCTTTTACTGCTTGCAGAATCAAGCACAGCTTGGGGTGATATGCTTGATTCTCCAGAAGCAGGCTCCTTCTTCTTGCGCATTCTGCGCAATTTATTGGGTTTTGTTGCATCTGAAGTAGCAGGATGAGGGATGATCTTTTCTTCCTCAACTTTTCCTTTGCGTTTGTCCTTAATTTTAGTTTTCTGCATCTGAGACTCACTCTCACTTACTTGAGTGGTTTCTAATTTAGCATCAGACCCTTGCACATGAGACTTGAAAGATTTACTCCTACTTGCCACCTCTACTAAACAGTTCAAAGGCTTCCAAAGATCCAATTTTGCATCATATGCTTCGCCACCATTCTCTGATCCTTTATTGGGTGCAGTTTGACTACCCTCACAAGGGGACATACTCTGCACCAGCCAAAGAAAAATTAACCATAAGAATGTTAGCAAAACTAATGGTCCTATGATCCAGGAAATCAAATGAACCAGGATCAAGAGACAAAACAATACATAGCAAGTTCAAAGATAAAAACCAGATTGTTTCTCGTACTACCTGTCCGGAATTCTGAGCAAACTTATTTGAATGTTCAGGTGAGCTTGAACTCTCAAGATGATCTTCCAGCAATTCTTCCTCTTTCTTAATGGGCTTTTCAAAGGAAAAACTAGAGGACCGCAGACCACTAGCTTTTCTTGAAGGTTTTGTTCTTCTTCCTGTCATTGTTGCCTGTGTAGATACCCTTGGAGTGTTGACCACCAAAGACGAAAGAGACCTCTCCTTTCTCCTAGCTGGTATTGGTGTTGAGGTCACAACTTCAGGTGCCTTCACCTTTCTTCCCTTCACGGGGAAAACTTTGGCCCTTACATCTTGCAAACTGTGGTCTGGCCTGGTTATCAGAAACCAAAGTAGCACGCAACAATTCAAAACAGAACATCATCAGCTATGTGGTTTTGTTCGATTGTAGTTTTCAAACAATGTTGAAGTGTGTTTCATTATATGAAAACTGGTGTAGGTAATTCATTACAAAAAAAACACTCCTCCTGAACTACTTCTTTTCAGATAGTTCAGATTACTCTCATGTTTTCCCTTACCTAGAAAACTCATCAATGCAATTATCATAAACCCAATTTGTTTATCCTAGTTCGTCACCATCCTCCTTATGTCTCAAACTATTTCGCTGTTTTTTATATGATCAAGGACATTTGGTAATGAGATAATACATCAATTTTGGGTAATACAATTAAAGCAAGCACTGCAAACAAGAACACCATCACTGCGAATAGAATCAAATGATATTATTTTGAAGACAAAGGAAATTATTAATATATCTACATTTTAAAAATTCTTAATCAAAACAGATGCAAAATCCCCTCCTTGGTGATATGAATTATATCAGTTCTTTTATCAAGTAACTGCATAAGGACCATCCTTCTCCAATTCATCTTGCTCTGTTTCCGACTAGAAGTTTAGATGAAAAATTATTAAATGCAATACAAATTACATTTTATTGTTACCATAATTTTGTATTTGTCAAGCCTTAAACACTTTACATTTATGATAATCTATATTATTATCCATTCGCAATGTCTGTCAGTCAGGAAAACTATTCAAAATAAAGTAATAAACTAACAGCATTACCATATGTATATCATCAACTAAATTACAGAAATATGTCAAATTTGAGGGCATTTAATTATTTCCCTGTATACTATATGCATGTATTAATCTAAAAAATTCTTCTTGCAGGTGATGGATCCTTCTTATGTCAGTTTTCATAAAGTGAAAGATTGATGCAACATTATCTTGACAGCACAATAAAAGCATGAACATTGCTCATTCTTGCCCGCTGCTGCAAGAACATAATACCACCTAAGAAGATCAGATAACGGTGTGGTCTATGACAGCTATTTGTGTCTTTGGTCCCAGGCAGGATCTTTCAACAGATTTTGAAAGACGAACAGTATTCAACAGCTTTATAGCAGATGTCTCGACCCATCAACAACATTATTCATTTTCAAAAGAAAGGTTTCATCTTGTAAAGGCCTGTCTCCATTTTAGCAGGCTTGTGAGTTGTAGCGATATTTAGGGTGTGGGTTGCATAAAGATAAACTCTTACTACACAGCATAACAAACACGTTAAAGCAACAACACCCTCCATGCATGTTCAACTACTTAAAGTATAGCAGAGAGGTATTTCGTCTTCTTCTTTTTTTTTTTTTTTCTTTTTTAAAGGAAGAAGTAAAAGGTAGGGACTGACCTCAGTTTCTCCAGTGGAACACAACCCAAATCAATGTGGCATATTGGACAACTTTCCAATTCCTCCTCC
>Ga0214543_1003942_pt1 | contig 28489 bp, 24 predicted proteins | sample CNSS2metaG_FD_160094 | JGI IMG/M metagenome (GOLD analysis project Ga0214543, IMG submission 160094) | Root nodule microbial communities from cowpea collected in UCLA plant growth center, Los Angeles, California, USA - CNSS2 | ecosystem: Host-associated > Plants > Roots > Nodule | place: USA... | reverse complement strand
TATGAGAAAAAAGAAAAAGGAGATAAATAAATAGTTTTATAAAAATTTGTAAAATTAACCGTTAATTTTTAAAAATTTAATAAATAATTAAATTGTAAAGGGTAAAATTGGAATTATGAAATGTGGACACAAAAGAGGGAATCCCCTTTATATATAGTTATAGATATTGTAAAGGGTAGAATTGGTATTATGAAATATGGACACAAAAGAGGAAAGTTTCTTTATTATGAAATGTGGACACAAAAGAGAAAATTCTCTTTATATATTATATTATAAAGAATAGAATTGGTAGTATGAAATGTGGACACAAAAGAAGATATTCTCTTTATATATTATATTATAGATTAGCGAAAAAGAGCATGTGTGTAGCTAAATATAAACTATTTATAAAATAATTAATTTTTAAAATAATAATTAAGAGTAAAACTAAAAAAAATGAAATTTGGATAAAAATCCTCTTTATATATTATAATCTTACTTTTTATATATATATATATATATATCATTATCAGTTTTATCCTTATTAATATAAATAATTTTATTAATTATATTATTCTTTTAATTTTCTATCTATTTGTTATAATTATTTTTTAAGAATATATCTTTTATAAATTTAATAACATTTTAATTTTAATAATTATTTAATTAATTTTTTTAACAATAATAAGATAAAAGTGAATACACATGGTAAAAATAAAAACTATATCCAGTAGTATTTTTCTTTAATATTCTGAACATTGGAATAAATATTCTTATTTTTATGTTTCAGAGCAAAAAAGTTAACGTGTATGATAAGAAACTCCTTATATATGATCCTTACTTCATTTCTTTTTATTTCTGGTGTTACAAACCACTTGATTGCCTTTATTTTACTTGAAATCCAAACTTAGTCAAATCCCATCATTCAAAATGAGAACGGATAAAATCGATTTCTTCGTCTCCATCACTAAAACCCGTGTAGATTGATTCAAAACCCCTACAAATTACACCCGAAAATAAAAAAATATAAATAAATAAATAGCTCGAATCCAATATATATATATATATATATATATATATATATATATATAATCAAGATTAAATGTTAAAGACAATTAAAATCTAAGATCTGTTAATTGCGCAACACACTCTCCATAGTTAGCTGAAAGTTGCTCCAAGTCATGTCCAACCAAATAATTGAAAGAAAAAAACAATTGTACCTTGGTTCGCTGTTTCTGGCCTCGATTGTCTCGGTCAACTTTAGTTTTAGGTTTTGAGGTCTCTTTATTCAACCAATAAAATTGGGATCATCGTGACTCACGATGACCCCAAGATTCGTGAGCTTTCGTTTTTAAAGACTAAATAAATTATATCTTGTTATATTAGTCCTTTAAATTAAAAATATAATTATTTTAGAATTTTGTCTAACTTCATACAATTATACATTTTTTATTATTTTATCTAAGAATTGAGATGATAATAATAATAATAATAATAATAATAATATATGTTCATAGATAAATAAATATTAATATTAGAAACTTAAATGAACACTTGAAATGTTTAAGAACTTAGGTGTTCTTTAGTTTCAAAAACCAATAATTCTAAGAATTAAATAGCTCATTTAGTATAAGAGAAACGTGCGATGCTGTATGATGGTTATAAGAATATTGCATCCAAGATTCTAATGATAGTCAAACAGAAAGATAGATCAATGTCATACAAAGGGAAAACAATTATGCAAATCACTTAATAGACTGAATTTGATGTAGAAACCAAAAAATTGCATGGATATATATATATATATATATATATATATATATATATATATATATAATACATTTTTTTAGTACCTAACAAATCTAGCCTTCGAATTCGTAGAAACCAATGCCAATTTACAATTTTGTAACCTCACTAATAATACATATGAAATGAATAGCTAAACTGTGGCAAAAATGAGTATCAAGCATATAAAACTTCCATAGATTTTTTTTTTCTTTCGAATTTCAATTATGCAAGAAAAAATTTACAATATGTATATACAATATACAACAAATTTTTTATCCTTTTTTTTCCCTATTACATGAATGCTAACAGCAAATAAATTGAATCATGATGGTTTCGTATCTCAACTATTCCAATCATTAAAGTAAAGGAAAATCAAGGGAAAAAATGATACCGTGGGACATCCTTTGATTATCAACATCCTTTAAGGGCTAGGAGGAACAACTGAACTAGCATCAAGCAATTTCTCAGCATCTTCATCCATTGAGATCTTGCTCCAACCAGAATTTCTCATGGACAAAATTCTTGCTCGCTCAAGTCCGTTACCTCTGAATCCAGTCATTCTTGATGACACCATCGGCATCACAAGAACTGATGAAGCATTGATGGTGTCCTCCCCAAAACCAAGAGATAATGCGCAAGAAGTCTGCAAAGAGATAGCAAAAGTTCATTTATCATCATAACAAGTGGCACCATTCGCAATTAATGTTAATGCAACTAGTAACAATACCTTTGCCTTGACCAACAAATCTGTAATCTTTATGAGCACTGCTTTGACAAATGATCTTGGGTCTTTATTTTGTGCTTCTTCAGTAGACACTACCAGCCTATAATATACAGGCAATATGCATCAGGGAAAGCTACCAACATTAACAAGAGAGTCTGACTCTCAAGAAAAAATAAAGTACAAACAATATGATTCTATCAACAAGTTTTAAGTGACCTTTGGCTGTTTTAGTAGGTCCATGCATAATTTAGAGCAATTTACTGGAATCTTCTTAACATTTTTGTTCTCAAATATAAACAAATTTTAACTCTTTTTACTTTATTGGTTGACCATTTCCCGATAATACTTAACTTGAATTCATCTCTTACTTTCGGTTACACCATCATAATATGTACTGTGTTTATTATGATAAGGGCATTTTAAGAAGAATATTAAGAGATAAATAAATTTTAATACATTTAACTGATTTATTTAATTTTTCTACGTGAAATTAGTATTTTTTTCTTATAAATGAGAATGGAGGTAGTAACTTTTTATGTGTGATATTGTTAAGTTGAAACAGACCTACGGAATAAATGTAAGATGATACCATTAACTAGTAGTAGTATATCAATCATTTTGCTTCCCTTCAGTGATGTTTCATAAATATAGTAAACTATGCGACTAAAATTCACTTTATGTAAAGTCATACAAAAGGGATTATTATACTCTACCTGTTCTCTTCTGTTGAAGTGGCAGAAGACACCATGGAATCCAAAGAACCATCTTTCGGCTCATGACCTGAAAAAAATAGTTACGTATTATCTTCTGCATACTTTGAATTGTATAAAACCTAAAACAATTATAAAGTTATATTACCTTTTGATTCATCTGGTGCCAGTAAAGAAATGCCAATAAATACACACATCATTCCGAGTATAAACATTGTTGTCCGTAACGCATCAAATACCTGCTTTCAGGAAGGTAAGTTTTACATGACATGACACCTAAAATTCATTATGTAAACACATTCAGCTTTCACCAAAGTAATGACACAAGCACTCATCACACAAAGATAAAATCAAATAATACCAGTGATACATGAACCAAAGCTTTTGAAACACTTACTTCCAGATTCTAGAAGGTAATAGGTGACTCTGTCTACTTACTATAGACCAAAGATAAGTTAAATAAATGAAGACGAGCTGCAGTTATCAGCTGCATATCTCAGCATTTGGTAGAAATTTTTGCAAACAAACACCAGTATTTATATTCAAAAATTTTACGTCTTTTCAATTAAAAAAATAATAAACTCATCCGGTTTTGAAATATTGAATAAAACCTGAAATGTTGAAATCAGTTGATTCCAGGGGCAAGGTAGGTGAGAAAAACCAAGGGAATAATTCAAACCAAATAACACTGAATCTGATAACAAAAGAAAAAAAGTTGGACCCTCAGCCGTGGTTCAGCAACAATTTATATTCTCGCATTTGATTGCAATAAACTTTCATTTTATGAACCTAGTTAATTAATGATGTCAAGGGTGGCAACCAAGCCCTATAAATGGAAGACAAGGTTTTCCTCAACATATAGCATTTCTTCTAAATTATTCTCTTGTACCTAACATACACATCTTCAGTTCCTGGCAAATTTTAAACTTTGAAATATACATTTCTTTTGTCATCCTAACATACTCTGCTATATTTCTGTTTGAACATTTGGTATTTTGTTCACATTGAGAATTTTCAATCTATTTGCAACCCAAAATACCTAGGTTCCAAACCCCAAATTGGCACGTTTTACCACCATTTCCAACCATTCTTTGCTAAAAACCCTGTCAATGCTGAATCTCTTTTCCATCCATTTTCATCTCTTCCATGGTTGTTCTCCTCTGCACCTTTGTTTGCTGAGTTTGCCGGATGATTCACTTGTCACCTGTCTTTTGCTGGCTGCTGGGTTTTCTGTTTTCCTATTCTCTTCAAAGGCTCCCTGGGTATAGGGAAAACCCAGCTGCCACTGAACTGAACTGAAATGTCCTCTTTGCTTATTTATGTTATTATACGTGTTTGAGTTTATGAATTCTGTAGGATCTTACAATAATTGTTAAGATCCCATGATTTGTGATGTTAACTCTCTCCCAATACAAGTAAAAGTATAATTTTAACTACCTTGCAATATCCTTATCATTAGTTTCTTTTTGATTTAATTTACACAGATTTTCATGCATTCTCTGCAGTAATTTTAGAACTTGGAAGCTCACATCTTTCCTCTGCGGTAAGCTATGACCCATGGCTCAAAGCTAAACTAGAAAAAAACAGAAGATTAATTTCTTGTTTGTGGAAGAGTGAGAGAAACTTCTATAACCTGGATGGGAAATCTCACTAGATTTAGACCTTACAGAAAAACCAGCTAAAAAATGTAACCAGGGATTGAAACTAAAAGCAGTTACACTGTGACATACGACTTCTTCACAACTTAGAAATGTACATAGAAGCATGATTAAGTTAATTATCTGAAATTGACTTACGTTATCTAGACTAGGTCTTGTTTTGTATGTTGATTGTTGAACCCATGATGTTTCTAAACGATGTAACAGATTGGATTTTCTGAAATATATACTCAAGTGACTCCATTCAACCAAAGTAGGAATTGATATTTAATTATTAATCTTCAATAATATAATTAAAACTTCTACGAGTGCCTGTGCAAAGCAAACTCTACCAGTGTATATCATGTGAAAGAGAAAGTACCTGATATTCCTGAAAATATATAAATCCTGTACAGATTGAGAAGAAAGTCCATGCTATCTGAAACATAGGAACAATAAGAATTGCATCAAACAATGACAGTCCTTCATTCAACCTGGTCATCTGCACAAATTAAAAGGATTGGGTTAGCATTCGCACTTCTCATCACTTAACTTCAAAGAATAAAAAAAGCCAAATAAAAAATCACTACCCAAGAAAAAGCCTTACCCAAAATCCAGCAGTACTAAGAAATAAAAGAAGCATGGAATATGTGAACCAGCTGTGTAACTGATAACCATTGGACATAGCCAGTCGTAATAGGTTAGAACTGCAAAAAAAATTGTATTAGGTACAATTCCATGGACATTGTGTCATGAAGCAAGGCAACATGTTGGAGTAGCTCACTTACAGTGATTTAGCAAACAACACTGAGCATGAACCCACGGCACCTGAAACTATGGCATATGAGAAAGGCAGTAGCATGCTCCAATAGGGTCTGAGATCATGTGATACTGCAAGCAGAAGTTCCCCTCTCCTGCATATTCCACGTGTTAATTACAAAGAATAACAATTGTTTGATTAAACTACCAACAAATATTTAAATCCTACAGATTACTTGTAGATGGAGTGATGCAACGCAACAACTGAGACCAAAGCTAGAAGGTATAGAAGGAATGCCATATTGGTATATTTTTCCGTCAACTGCTCTGGCGTATAAACTGAAAAGCAAGTACTTAACTGAAATTAGTTTGCAACATTGAAATTTATTGAAGGAATTTGTAATTGTGTGTAGTGTACATACATGACTATTCTTATTTATAATAAGGAACAAAGTCAATAATAAAAAATGAGAAATATTTGCTAAAATATTTCCCTATATCATATCATATCATATCTTTATAGTCCCCCCTCAAGCTAGAACATGTGTATCTGAGTCACATTACTAATGTGATCAACACAAGACCCATCGCGAACATGTAAGTGAATTCGTTGCTAAAGTTAACGAAGTTAATAATGACAAAGCTTCCGCATCAATTTGGTGCAAGTGTGCGAAGATGACTTGCCACGGAACTGGTGGCACATGGTGTTGGTTGGCTACGACCTAAGAAGTACGGGTACAGACACACGGAGACGAAAATACAACTAAATTAGAAACTATAAGACACGGGACGGGACACGCATATTTCTATAATTATATATTCGTATAAATTATATATTTATGTAAGTCATATATTTACATTACATGATTATAAGATTATTCAAAAATACTAATCATACTTCATAATCAAAAAATTAAGTCAAATAAAATCTTAGGAGTTTAATAAATTTATTTCATTTTCTTTTAATTTCAAAAACTAAAAAAGCAACAAAATATTGAATTATACATATGAAAAGACAAACAAGGGCAATAAATGCATATAAAAGAGGAATTCATAGGGATATCCTATGGCGGCAACCCACTGTTGTTTCTTGCTCTGACGACCTCACAGCCACCGTGAAGTCCTTGGTCCCTCTGCCATCCCGGACTCTGGCAACAAGTCCATTGAAGGCCTATCCACGGATATGAAGACACCACACCACCCCCACAGGGAGAAAGCCACTACCACAATAATGTCCGTCAATGACGACAAGAGGAGTGACAACAGTACCAGCGTCGATGCAAAGAACTGGGCCGCTTCACTACCAGCACTATCAGCGACGCATAGTGGGAAGCGAGGAAAAAATGCTTGAAGGATGCTGCAGCAGCTTCTAGTGAGCAAAAAATGTTTGGAGTGCGGGGACTGCCAGATAGCAAAAGGGTTCAGAGGGCAAAGTGGCTGCGGAAGAACAAAATTGCTTAGAGGACAAAACAACTGTCAGAGAGAAAAAAATGCCCACAGAACATGGTTGCTGCCGGAAAGTAAAAATGCTTGAAGAGCATAGCGAGGAGAAAAAATGGTCAAAGGGCACAACAATTGCAGGAGAGCAAAAATGTCCAGAGACTGCAAGAGAGCAAATTTGCTCTGAGGGCGTGCAGCTGTTTACCCGAGAGTGAAAGAGTGACCGCATTCAGGGCCAATGCGTCTAGAAAAAAGTCATGACCGAACAACGAAATAGTGACAAAACAGACTACGGAGGATGGTATCTGTCTGATACCCTATTGAAAGGAATACTTGTAATTGTGAGTAAACACATCTTTTACAATGAAGAAATGAGAAATATTTTCCAAGATATTTCCCTGTTTGATGTAAGAAAATCACTTCATTTTTTCCTATTTAATGTCATTAAATCATATCTTCCACAAAAATTGATTTATAATATGATTGAATTGTTTAACAGCAATGAATGGTAACATTCAGTAAGAACAGAGAACATACTGAACAAAAAATTAAATTACGTTGCCACATACAAAAAGCCTTGTATAAAATATGCTTCTTACTTTTTGAACATACAAAACCTAGTTGCTGTTTGCCATATTAACAAGTCATTGTGTACATCTACCTATCAGCTTCATACTAATCAACATTGTTTCCACAGGTATACTTAGAAGCAAATGTTTAATTGAACTAGACAAATGTTACATACCAGGCGATTGATGATTGCCAAATGCAACAAGAAAAACATTTCCAAGAACAATGAAAGCGGTGGCAACCAGTACCCTGATAAAAGTCCACTAATTAAACCACAAGAATTCTCATCACTAAAATAGAGTTGGCAAAAAAGAAAAATTAAACTGTAGTCTCAGTTCAAATTTAGCATACTTGACTGTCACCATTTTGTTCAAGACAAAGTAAGCGAAGGCAATGTTAGATACAAACTGAACAGAACCAAGTGCCGCAAGAAGTGACTGCACATCAAACAGAAAAATAAGAATGAGTAATCACAATGAAGGGAAATACATCCATCAAAATCAAGCAAAAGAACTTGCAAATTTTACTACATCCAACCAAACAAAAAAAGAACAAGACTACTACATACTATCATAAAGTACACGATATGCTACTGAACAAAAAATCCCAACATCAGGGAAACGTACCTGAGCAGCATATCCAAAGGAAATGAAATTAAGACAATTTCCAAGAAAGAAAAATACGATACCTGCAATGAGAGCAAAAATCAGGAACCAACCACCCTGATAAAAGGAGCAAAAAAACCCACATAAAAATGAAATTGGAATATACCAATTCTCCAACTCTGGAAATATATAATAGGCTTCAAAGTCATCTTTCCATTTACCCCATCACTTCCATGTAAATGTCTTTCTCTCTGCAAAAGAAAAAAAAAATAATATTAGGTTTCCCAAATAATTTGATAATGCAAATTGCAACTTTCAAGAAATAGCAGTACAGATGTAATATATCACGAAACTAAACAACTCTAAAACTCAGAATCAGATGGATTTATCTATAAATTCAGTGCTTCACTATTATAACTAATGTCCGTAACCCAAAAAATCATGCATACAAATCCAAAGAAATAATGTAACAAGATAAAAATGAATACAAAAAGATACATGACTTCATTACTTCAGTAAACATTTATAAAATCAGCTGAAATCTGAAAAGGAAGACAACAGCAAAGCCAATTTATGTACCTCATTAGTCATTATAATATAGACAGAAACATGTCTATAATAATAATAGAGGAAGGTACTAAATAAACGGTTCCATCCATAAAAAAGACTTCGGGCATACCTCATTGTGCCCCAATTTGAGAAGATTGGTCCCAAAGTTTATTGCAATACTTCCAAAGAGGTTGATGAAAGCTCCAACAATCCACTCCCCCATGAATAAAATAGTGTTGCACCACGAAGGAGAAACCACATGCAGCAGAAAAACAATTTCAAGCACCGTCTACCAGATGTTAGTTCTCAAACTTTGCACACAATGCAAAACCCGGGTAGAAAGGAAAACAGCCTTTCTTCTATACGCCAAGAGTCAGGACAACAATACTCCTGTGTCACCACCAAACACAAAAATAAAACCATCAAATCAAAATCCACACCTTCAACAATACTATTAACTACTAATACTTCGAAGATCTATGTGTAAAATTAATGAAGCTTATAAATGGGTGTAGGGAACAAAGGCATAGCACGAAATACACAAACTTACATCAGAAAACATAAACCCAATAGATTCAACTTCAACCCATAAAAGGTAAGACTAATTTTGAGCACTGAAAAAAAAATATTTTACAGGAGAACACAAAATCTAACCAATTGAGGGAATATACGAACCAATGTAACTCCTTCGACCTTCGGATCTTTCAACATTTCATTGAGACCAAACATTCCAACAAAACAATCAAAAGGAAAGAAAACCCAAAAAAGCAGCTCCTAACCTTGAAGAACCCAGATCTGCTGTGTTTGCAAGAAAATTGAACCCCCGAGACCGATCCAACTAAACCATTGCAAGAAAAAAATTAACTAAATTGAATTAAAGTCAAAATGCAATGTGTAGGAGGGTCCATTGGGAAGCGCGAAAGCTTGAAAAGGGTGGTTGATTACCTGAGAGACAATCTATCAATTCCCTCTTCTGTTGGAACAGAAAATTGAAAGTGAGGTTGGACGCGTGGGTTGAACGGGAATACAGAAGGAAAGGTAGATTCAGAGGGAAGGAAATAAAAATTTAAATTAAAATCATAATAATGTGGGTTAAAAAAACTATAAAAACTGAAATTGTGGATAAAAACAAAAAACGGTATTATGAAAATTATTATTATTATCATTATAGAAATAAAATAAAATAAGAAGGGAAGTGGGACTTTTGTTTTCTTGGTCCAAAATGAAGGGGAGATTTGTCATACATTCGAGAAGGTAAAGGAGGAGAGAGAAAAGAAGAATTAAAGAAAGGAAAGAAAATTTTATGAATTATGAAAAAATAATAAAGAAAGAAAGAGAGAGGAAGTTGTCGGGTCGAGGTCATTAAAGAGAAACAACGTGAGACTTGAGCGACCGCTGTTACCGCCGTCTTATAATTTCGGTCAAATTGTGTTTGATATAACTTACCACAAATGCATTATCATTGATTCTTCTATTTGAATGACCAATTTAACGTTAAAATTTCACATTTTATTAATATATTATATATTTGTTGAGGACATCAAGAAATACTAATACCAGGTAGGTCGAAAGATGAATTGAGTGAGTAATAAGAGTCCAAATTTAGCTAATTTTGAGATAATTTTGGCCCTTTATTTTTGTCTTAATTCTATCTTGTTTATATGAAATTCATTCCAATGTAGTTTGTTTTACAGATCTAAGTGTAATCAAAGAGTCAAAAGTGGAAAAATAAAGGTTAAATTATTTTGTTTCCTCCGTTATGAAATTTCAGTTTGGTCCTCAAGTTTTTCGTTGTCTCAATTTGGTTCACATTTTCTTAAAAATGACTCAATTTGGTTCTCACCGTTAACTTTGACCAGACGGTGTTAAGTCAATGTCACGTGTCAATTTCTATTTTTTTGAATTTTTTGAATTTTTTTTAATTTTTTTAATTTTTTTTAAATTTTTTTAAATTTTTTTAATTTTTTATTTTTGACACGTGTCACTTCACAGTTATGCCACGTGTCAAAGTGACTCAATTTGGTCCTTATATTTGTTTTTAGTTTCAATATAGTCCCATTTTTTGTAAAAATGAAGCAATATTGTCCTCCTTAGATTGAGATTCAATTTAATCTTTGTATACAACTTATGATGATATTCTTAATAAAATTGACGTTTTTATTAAATATTTGTAGAAATATTTTAAAATAAGTTTTTTTTTTGTTTTATTATTAAACAAAGTTAAACCCCAAACTTAATTTCAAAAATTAACAATTTTGTCATCATATATAAAGGCATCAAGGCATCAAGTGTACCATATTATACAAACTTAGTAAAAATTAAAAATCAAATAACTTGTCACACACATAAGTTTAGGAACTAAATTTCAAGTTCAAAACAAAATCAAAGTCTAATATTTTGTATAGAATTTAAAGTTAATTTAAAATATTTATAGAAATATTTAATAAAAACATTAATTTTAGTAAGAATATCACCATAAAATTTATAAAAAAAAAAGTAAATTTAGTGTCAATTTAAAGAAGGATAATATTGCTTCATTTTTACAAAAATTGGGACTAAATTGAAACTAAAAACAAATATAGGACCAAATTGAGTCACTTTGACATGTGGCACAAATGTGAAATGACATGTGCCAAAATAAAACAAAAAATTAAAAAAAATTAAAAGAAATTAAAAAATATTAAAAAAATATAAAAAAAAACCTTAAATTGACACGTGGCGTTGACTTTAATACCGTTTGGTCAAAGTTAACGGTGAGGACCAAATTGAGTCATTTTTAAGAAAATGAGGACCAAATTGAGACAACGAAAAATTTGAGGACCAAACTGAAATTTCATAACAAATAGAGGGACCAAAAGACTAATTTAACCAAATGAAAAAAAAAAAAAAAATTTAAAAAAAAAAAAGAGAAAAAAAAAAACAATTAAACAAAAAAAAAAAAACAACAAAGATTCAAGCAATTTTGGACAAAACTGACAAAGGTGCAGCTTAGTAGAAAATTGAGGCTTGAGCCACACAAGAAAACTCAATACAAAGGAAAATCTCAAGCACTAAACCAAAGACTAAGCTATGAAGATTTCCTTCCTTTGAAGTTATCTCAAAAGCTAAAGCATCAAAATAGGAGGCTCATGCCATCAAAGTAAATCCAACCAAGAAGGAAACCTCTAAAGCTTGAGCTACAAAGTGCACCGCTTAGCATTGCCCTAGATAGTTATTAAAGTTTAGTTTCACCCTTGTTTGTATAGACTTTTTGAGAGTGGTTCTTTTGAGAGCTTTTATATACACTTTTTCTGTGTACTTTAGAGAACAATATCAAAGGATAGAAGGATGATGACTTTTCATTATATTGAAATATTTTCATACATTATGAGGAGCTAAATTTTTCTGTGTTGAAGCTAAGATGTAACTCTTTAGAACTCTCTTGTATTGGTACTGTTTTATCTATTAAAGTATGCTTTCATTACATGTTTGTGAGTTAGTTTATATTTGTTGTTGGATGAACTGATCACTCGTGTTATTTCACTACTTTGAGATTGAGTAGAAACTAGTTTCAAGTTGTGGTCCAACTAACTTTCCTCCTACTTTTAGAATTATAAATGGATTTAAGGCTCTAGCTAGTTATAGAGTATGAACCTTAATGCAAGTGATTCATTTTAGTAGTCATTAAGGGATATGCTTTGTGGAACATCCCAACCGATATTATGGATTTAAACAAAATAAAATAGAAATATTCATTAAGCATCATTTATTAAACTGACTTTTCCCAAAATCGCGAGAAAATTAAACATTTAATTCATCATAAAATACCTCAAATCCGTAATTTAATAAAACTCAAACTACAAAGTTAAGTCTAATAATCCAATGCTTTCAAAATTTTCAAAGTTTGTAAAGCCATAATAAAAATCTGTAGAAAATTTCCCAAGCTAGCCCAGCTCTGGTTCTATTTCTCACTAGATCCACTTGCAACATCATATGCTCTTGTGTACCGTGTACACGATCATCGCCAAACATAAGCAGATAGGGTGAGCTTACAATTACATAAACATATATATATATATATATACACACACACACACACACATCATACAAACCATACAAATACACCAAAGGAATTTCTATCCTTTGATTTTACACCACATGGCCACGACTATGTTACTCGTGTTCTACGTCTTCTGATGAGTGTAAGACCCATAAAATTTAAATAATTAAATAAATAAATATTTAATAAATACGGGTAGGGGAGCCTTTATGGAATTTAATGGAGATTGTTATGACGTGGAAAAATACTAGCTCAAGTGGTTGAGAGTACTTAATTGTGTGAGAGGACTTGGGTTCAAGACCCTTGGTGCTCAAGGGAAGACTCATAATTCAAACTCTAAGCAAAGGAAATTCCAGGTTAGGGGAGTTGTTACTCGTTAATTTTACGTTTAAGGATAAATCACATGATATATAGACATAATTATGCATGAATACCTGCTATTTGGGTTGATTTTCTGATTTTTGGAAATTTCCCAAAAACCGCTTGGTGGGTGATGAACTGCCGCCAAGTGGCACTTGTATTTTTGCTTGGTTTCTGGGTTCCTACAAGGAACCGCCTGGCAGCGAGTCTTGTGCCGCTAGGCGACGCGTATGGCTCAACCCAGTTTCTGGGTTTTGATGAGCTGCCTGGCAGTGATGAACACCCACCAAGCGACGCGAACCAATATTGGTTCGATTTCGGTGTTTTGGGGTTCCTGAGTTAACTCTGATTGGGGTAAAAGATAGTACTAATGATTGGTAAATGGTTGGAGATCAGATTTTCGTGGGATTATATGTAGTTGAAGTTTAAATTCAATGAAAAACTATATGAACACTAATTTAGGGCTAATGATTTGGGGGTTTTTATAGTGGCACTAAATTAAGGGAAAAAGGTTAATGGAATTTCACTTATTGGAAGTTCTAGGAATGGATAGTGAACCTAAACATTAAGTACAACCTTTTGAGTCGTAAATTGAATGAAACCAGAACAGTTGGAGTTGAATGGATTGAGGTTCGCAGGTGCAGAGAAGAATGTTGGGGTTCTTGAAACAGTAGGAACCGCCTGGCAGCACGTTGGTTACTGTCAAGCGCCATACCAGTGATGTGTGGTGCTCTGATTCACGAAAAATGTTGTTTTTTATATTTTTTGCAGAACAGGAACCGCCCGGAGCTAGCATAGTCCCGCCAGGCGCCACCTTCCTCACTTATGGGCGCTAGGTGCAACCAATTTTTCTAGTTCGCACAGTTTTCGTAAAATGGCATTTCCCGGTTCGTTAACTGTCCGATTTAGGTGAAATTTTGACAAGTGGTCCATAACATGTGGTTCCTAACTTTGAACGGTGGAGATTTGATTTGGATGTTAGGAGTTAGAGATATACGTTACTCAAGATTCCTAATTTTGGAGTCTTTAAAATACATGAATAAGCTCTTGATAATTCCAAGTAACATATAATGAAGCATGATTAGGTTATGAGGTACGTTTATATCAATTTGAATGTTCCTTTTGGTTTGGCACATGTGGAGAATTGGTTTTTGATGAAGGCATGTGTGTCAATGTTAATTGCATTGGTGTATAGAATTATGTGCTTAAATCGTTAGAGTGTTACTGCTATATTTGTTTAAGCATGCGTTATTCATAAGTTAGAATTGAATGCTATCATGGTTTAAAAGGGGAATATATATATATAAGAAATGTGAATGGTTTGTTTTGACTTTTTTTGGGTGCTAAAAGACCAGTACTACACAAGTACTAGTGTAGCGCCTGGAGGTGGTGTTTGAACGCCAAGCGATGGCTACAAAACCAGTAGAGAATTGAAGCGTGTTGCGCCTGGCGATAAGGGTTGTCCCGCCAGGCGATACTTGTGGAAACAATAACATTAGAGGCGCTTGGCGCCTGACGGCATGTGTCTCCCGCCAGGCAGTCTGGAAGCCTTTTGCGTCTAGCGACTTGTGTGCAGCGCCAGGCGATTTTTGATAAAGCAGACGTTGATTTTGCTTGCTTTGGATGTGCATGGTCTACGAGGCTTTGGGCAATACCTCAAGGGTCAGATGCTAGAGTATTCCTGGAGTTGTGGCTCAGGATGGAGGGTAACACGAGCATTCTTTGAGTTGTGGCACGGAATAACGAGTGTTCCCGCATGTGTTCTACAAGTGGTGGCTTGTTGGTTGGACAACAAGGATAGCTTGAGATTATCAACCAAAGACGTAGAACATGGAGTACATGGTGGTGGCCATGTGATATGAGATCAAAGGATGAGGATCCTTGGAATTGTGTGTGTTTTGTTATATAAATTAATGCATATGTTTTATTATGTTAGCTCACCCTATCTATTTGTGTTTGGCGATGATCGTGTACGCGATACACGGGAGTAGTCGATGTTACAGGTGGATCTGGTGAGGCATAGAGCCGGAGCGGGGCTAGTTGGGAGATGACTTTCTCAGAGTTTTATATTTTATGAGTTTTTAAAGAATTTGTAATATTTCATATTACTACCCGTAGACATTATAATTGAGTTTTAAATTTTATGGATTTGAGTTAACTTCGGATGTAATAAAAGTTTTATATTTTTCCATGTTTTGGAAAATGGATCTTAATAAATGAGCATTTAACATTTTATCTTATTTTTATTAAATAGATTCGTAATATTCGGAAAGGATGTTACAATGAGTACATTGAGATGTCTTGCTGCCACACCTACCAGCCACAACTGGTAGAGCACGTGCGAGAAACCATGCTACGGACCACACTCTGTAACGCTAGGTGGAGTTCCCAATACGAATAACATTTGTAATGTCCCAAGACTTCCAAACTCGTTGGTCTCATACCAAGGAGGACAATCTATCTGGACCCGCCGTACGAGCCACAACTCGCACACTCACACCAGCAACACTCGCCATCCCAAGCCACAACTCAAGAGATGTCATTCTGAGCCACAACTCAAGGAATGCCACGTGCTTAACCCTATCCCAAGCCACAACTCAAGGGATATGTTCTGATCCACAACTCAAGGAACCCCAGCAAGCCGACCATCGAGATATCACCAAAACCTTATAGACCACGCACATCTGAAGCAAGCAAAACATATTTTTTGCCTCTGGATTATTGCTTGGCGCTACTCCTAAGTCGCCAGGCGCAACACGCTTCCAAATCGCCTGGCGGGGGATATGTACCACCAAGCGCCAAGCACTTCTGGTGCCACTGCCTGCAGATGTCGCCTAACGGAACAACCCTCACTGTCAAGTGCCACGCGTCCAATACCTCCCTATTTTGTAGCTTCCCCTTGACGGTTTGAATCATGCCGCCAGGCGCTACACCAGTACAGCGAGCCTATTGGTTTTTTATCAGCTTGCACCATTTACCAACTCTCTTACTACCTCAACCCTCATCCAAAATTCATAAGCTTAGTTGAATATTAACAACATGGCTCCCCATTATCCTATCCGATCTCATATACAATTAATTAGCTCCATGTAAGACCTGAGAAATTTAAATAATTAAATAAATAATTATTTAATAAATGCGGGTAGTGGAAGCCTTTATGGCATTAAATGCTAATTTCATGACATGGAAAAGTACTAGCTCAAGTGGTTGAGAGTACTTGGTTGTGGTGAGAGGATTTGGGTTCAAGTCCTATGTAAGCCAAATTATGTGTTATTTAATTGTATTATTTTTATGATATGTTTGAGCGTGATAAGAGAGTATAAATTTCTAAATTTATAGAGTGAAGAGCCAGAAACCCTAATTAATTAAGAGGCAGATTGAATGGTCATTGAATATTCCTTAAACTCTCTTTAATGGAATTTTCGTTTTGCTACCATTAAGCCAAATTAAAACATAGTTAAGGGTTTCATTAAGGGTGAGAGAGAGTGTTAATGAGGTTGCCATTGATGCATAGAGTGAGGAGAGAACTTTCAGAATATTTACGGGCTGTAGAGAGTGAGAGGAAGTGCTGAAAGGTGGAAGATCAAAGGAGGCTTTGGGAATAAGAAAGGCTAGCTAAGTTTTGCAAGTGGAAGCAAGGAATACCAGGTTAGGGGAGTTCCATCTGTTATTAAATTGTAATTTTTGCATGATCATGTATTGTATGAAATGTTTGAAGTGTATATCTCTGCCATGCTCGAGTTCTTTTGGCGTTTCTGGATTTTTCTAGAAACTACCTGGCGGCACACGAACTACCGCCAAGCAACACATGTGTTTGAACCCAGTTTTCTGGGTTTCCCTATGAACCGCCTGGCTGCTATGTGCGACCCGCCAGGCGACGTGTACTGATTTGTCCAGTTCGTGATTTGTGGTGGTTTCTACGATAATTGTGATGCTCGAGTTGATTCTTTGTGTATGTGTGGGTGAGTTAAATGTGGATAAATGCCTGTGAGTTAAACAATAGATGAAATTTTTATGAATTGAGATCCAATTGGGGGTTAGGGTTCATATGGGATTTTGAAATGATGAAATATGTGTCGGGTTAGGATTAATGTACTGGTTGCATGAAAATAATATTGCTATGGACTGGCATGAACCAGTGTGATGTTAAACGTTTAAAATTATGTCAAAACACGTACGAGAATTGGTAATTGAGGGCTTTAGGGTTCGTGTAGGTTCAAGAAAATCTGGACAGAACCTAGAATTTGTATGCACCGCCTAGCGGCACACAAATTGCTGCCAGGCGACACATCAGGCATAGACAGAAGCTGATTTTTGCTTCACGTTGGATTTCTAGGCGTGGCTATCTGGAAATTTTGTATGTATGTGATTAAATTAAGCATGTGTATGAGTGTGGCATAATTTAGGCTAAAAGAGGTTAAAGGGAGTGAAATTGTGAAATGTGATGTGGTACAGTGGCTACTTTTAGAGGCTTTGCTTGTATATAATGGACTGTAATTCAAAGTGGCATGTTAATTTGGTAATAAAGTGTGTGTGTGTGTGTGTGTATGTGTGTGTTGTGTGTGTGTGTGAATTACATCAATAATTGAATATGGTTTGGACCCAACTTTGAATTTCATGAATGGGTTGAATTGTGATCCAGTCATAGAAGTATGATTGGATGATTGGAATTGTGCTATGATTTTGTGTGTTGTGCGATTGGGGTCCATTTGGACCTGTTCTAAAGGCCAAAAACAAGTAGCATCACGCTACAAGTATGGTGCCTGACAACACGGGATGAGCCACCATGTGATAGAGACCCCAAACAGTGGTAGATGCCACTAGATTCACGTGGCACCTAGTGGCAAGGGAATCTCCGCCATGCGAAGATTATTAATGGGGGCACTGGGAGGTGTTGTCGCTTGGCGACGCGGGGAGACCGCAAGGCGGTCTGGAACCAAGTTCCGCCTAGTGACGCGAGAGGTGCGTCAGGCAGTTTTGGGTGCAGAGTTGGATCGTGAGGAGGATTTATACACAGCTTTGGATAGATGTCATGATGCGATGCTTTGCTAGGGGCACAATTACGAGTATAATTTGTATTGGGGTAACATGTGATCACTCGAGGTTGTAGCCTAGTGGTTTTGGAAGTCAAGGGAAGTGTGCGAGATCGTGGCTCATATGGCGGGGTTCTGGAAGATTGCCCTCTTTAGTGAAATTGATTGAGTTTGGTAGTCTAGAGATAAATACGAACTGTAGTTTGTATTGGGGAACTTCACTTGGTGTCGCGGATCATGGTCGTGGCAAATTATTCTCGCGTGTGGACTATTAGGTGGTGGCTTGTAGTCGAAGGGGCGAGTAGACACTCATGCAGCAAACATCGAGCAATGTACTCATAAAAGGGTGTAGAATCGAGAGGCGTCCAATAGAAGTTTTAGAAGTGGATGATTGAGGTTTGGGGTGCTAACACGGGTTATGGTTAGGAAATTCTTTATTATTTCATGTTGTAATTGTTTTTATTGTATCTGAGCTCACCTTATTTGTGTTTGTGTGGCGATGATCATGTAACTTGTTACATGAGAGCAAAGGTTGATGCAGGTGAGCAAGTGGACGCTTAGAGTTGGAGTGGAGCCAGCTATGGGAGTTTTATAATCATTTTCTTTGTGGATTTTATGAATTATTTTGTGAGGAAATGCTAAACAGTATAGGAAAACCAAAAAACCTAGCGGGACTTTCATAAAGGTGGCTTCTGGACTTCACCGAAATGAACTTTTGAAAGTCATAATCGACAAAGGAGGCTCTGGCGAACACTATGGAGGTGGCGCCGTGACGTTCCAAGCAGCAGAAGGCGGCGTGTGGACTGCACGCGCCTGTTCGCAGCGGAAAAGACGTGGCGCGTGGCGGCGCGTGGACAGGTGTTGGGTTCCGGCACCGGTGAGGGTGGCTGTCGCTCGGAGAGGCGCTCCAGATCCAGTGGTCGCCGGCGAAAACTGAGGTGGCCAGAGACGGCGGCCGACAACGAACAATGGAGGTCGGCAGTGGAACAGTGGCAGAACAGTGACAGACAACGACGATTTAGAGAACAATGGCAGTGGGTAGCTTTGGATAGTGTTTTATGGCAGTGGACAGCTGCAGACAATGATGAATAGTGGCGGATGGTGGTGGACAGCCGCAGCAGCAACAGGTACGGTGGACAGACCAGACGGAAACTAGAGCAGGATCACATTGAGATACTTCAGACATGAGTCTTTGAAAGACTTGACTCCGGCAGCCGGCGACAAGCAACACAAACACAACGAAACTTAAACCACCTGCTCTGATACCATGTGAAAATAATATGATAATACACAATTGGAGGGTCTTAATAGATCCCTCTCATAACCTTCTATTTATAATGATAAAACTGAAACAATGGAAGATGAAAGATCAAAAGACTACCCTAAATACCTAGGTACAACTCAGAGTGCACTAGACTTATAAATACAGCTGGAAGTAGCTCCCAACACACAACTCCCTATTTTAGACTTAATAATTACTCTAACATAAATTTAATAATTATTTCAACAGTTTTTATTGTATCTGAGCTCACCTTATTTGTGTTTGTGTGGCGATGATCATGTAACTTGTTACATGAGAGCAGAGGTTGATGCAGGTGAGCAAGTGGACGCTTAGAGTCGGAGTGGAGCCAGCTATGGGAGTTTTATAATCATTTTCTTCGTGGATTTTATGAATTATTTTGTAACAGATACCATAAACCATTTATATTTGTGATAATGGAACATTGTATGGTTTCTTTTTTATAATTTGGCGCATTGAAACATATTTAAATTTTTCACGCGTTTTGGGAAAGTACTTAATAATAAATGCGGTTTATTATTATATTTCTTTCTTTTTATTTTAAATAAGTAATTTTCGGTTAGAACGTTACAGCCTCATCCAAAATTTTCTAGGCATATTTCCTTTGGCACAAATGAATCCCTTAATTTTTTTTGGCAACCACAAAACCTAGGAAGTACTTTAGCTTTCCTAGGTCTTTAATTCTGAAAGTTTGATGTAGGAGAGTTTTGGTTTTGTTGATGATGTCCATGGAGTTTCCGGCCAGAATAACATCATCTACATACACAAGAAGAGTAATGAAAGTACTAGCAGTTTTATGAGTAAATAAAGAATAGTCAGATATAGATTGAATAAAACCAAGGTTTAGAAGAAAGGATGACAACTTTGCAAACCAATGTATGCTTGCTTGTTTAAGCCCATATAGAGATTTAGTTAGGCGACAAACTTGCCTTTGTTTAGGAATACTTGGTCCAGGTGGAGGAGTCATGTAGACTTCATCATTTAGGTCTCCATTTAGGAAGTCATTATCAATATCAAGTTGATGTAAGTGTCGATCTTTAGTAGTTGTAAGGGCTAGGATGATTCTCACAGTGGTTAGTTTAGCAATAAGAGAAAAAGTATCAAAATAATCTATTCCTTCGAGTTGGGAGTACCCTTTAGCAACTAATCGAGCCTTATGTCTTTCTATAGTGCCATCAACATTATACTTGATTTTGAAAACCCATTTACACCCTATAGGGCGTTTTCCAACAGGTAAATTAGTGAGATACCAGGTTTTGTTGTTTTATAAGGCTTGTATCTCTTTATTTATAGCATCAACCCACTTACTATTTTTGCTAGCTTCAATATAGGATTAAGGTTCATGGTTGGAAACAATAACCATAGAGTAGTTTAAGTGATCTCTGGACAGGTTATTATAAGAAACAACATAATCAATAGAATAAGCAGTTTTATAATTGGATTTAGAATGATTGTTATTATCATTTTTGTAGTAATTATCCATAGTAAAAGAGCCATTAACTTGATAGTCCTTTAGGTAATCAGGAACTTGTCTGTCTCTTATGGATCATCTCAATTCCTGAATATCATCATTGATGTTGTTTTGTCCATCAACTTCAGAGTTCTATTGTAAACTTCCTTCGATCTCAGATTGATGGTTATCTTATCCAGGTGTTGAGACATTATCCAATATCCTATCACTTTTAGGATCACTTGTGCCTTCTTTATTCCTATTTTGTTCTGTAGAATTTCTGAAATCATTGTGTTCATCTTTGGCAGAAAATTGAGGTCTTCAACAAGATACTTAGCCTTTTTAGTGTCACTTTCGAGGGAGCTGCAAGGGAAAACATTTTCATAGGACAAAACATTTCTGCTTATGAAAATTTCCCTAGTTTTAACATCAAGGAGAATATAACCTTTTATACCATTCTTGAAGCCAATGAAAACACATTTTTTGCCCTAGGATCAAGCTTGTTTCTATTAAAATTAGAGGAAGAGGCAAAGCACAAACATCCAAAAGTTTTCAAATCAAGATATGTAGGAGGCTTTAAATTTAGCATTTCATAGGGAGATTTATTTTTCAAAATAGCACAAGGCATTATGTTTATCAAATGAACAACATGGTTAACAACATAGGACCAATAACATTTACGGAGATTTGACTGGAACAGTAAGCTCCTAGCCACATTTAGAATGTGTTGGTGTTTCCTTTCAACAACAGAGTTCTGTTATGGGGTTCCAACACAACTCTTTTGATGTGTGATGCCATAACTATTATACAAATCAGCAGATTCAAATTCTGGGTCATTATCAGACCTAATGCTCTTAATGAGTTTGTTGAACTGATTTTTAACATAAATGATGAAATTCAGTAAAAGAATTCTAGTTTCTATCTTAGAATGCATAAGGAACACCCGAGTATGTCTAGAATAATTACCAACAATAGTTAGATATTTATGACCATGCACAAAAGGATAGAGATAGGATCCCATATGTCAACATAAGAAGAGTTATCAGAAAAAGAAGTTTTGTGAGGAAAAGGCAATTTATGTTGTTTAGAGTAATGACAAATTTCACAAATGTCTTTATAAGAATCATGAACATAAGGATAGATTTTACAAATTTGCTTGAGAACATTCTCACAAGGATGTCCAAGTCTATAATGCCAGGTATTAACATCCTTTTTAGAACAATTCAAAATAGAATTAATAAAAACATGGTCATGTAAGGTGAAAGCATTTTCATCAAGGTAGTATAGCCCTTCCATCATGCTAGCATGTCCAATCATCTTGGATATAAACTTGTCATGAATCTAACAATGTTTAGAAGAAAAAATTAGCTTGTAGTCTAAATCTTTAATAAGAGCTTGAACATAAATTAGATTGAAAGAAAATTCTGGAATGTAAAGAACATTGAAAATAACAAAAGAATCTGAAATAGGTTTAGTTCCAGCAAACTCATTTGTGACAGTAGAGTTATTAGGTAATTTTACAATGATGGGTTTAATTCTATAGAAATTGGAAAAATGGTTTAGATCATTAGGTAATTTTACAATGATGGGTTTAGTTCTATAGAAATTGGAAAAATGGTTTAGATCACGGGTTACATGATCAATTGCCCTTGTATCAAGAATCCAAAGTTTACTTGGTTGAGGTTTATGAGTAGAAACGTTGTTGTTTGTGCCTTGGATGTGGCTGATATCATACTTTGAATCATTTTTCTCATCAAGGAGTTTTAATAATTTCTGAATCTCATCAGCACTTAGAGAGGTTCCAATAGTATCTTCCTTCAAAACTTGGTTAGTAGGTCCTTCATTCTCAGAATTAATGTTGAGGTTGCAGACATGTTGAGAACCTCCATTTTTGTCATTGTGAGATCCTTTGTCTTGCTCACTTATCTGTTTGTACCATGGAGGATATCCATGTTTGGAATAACACTCTTCTACAATGTGATTCATTTTGTGGTAGTAGGTACACTACTTTCCCTAGTTGGAATTTCTCCCTCTACCTCTCCCTTGTGTACGAGAGATAGGACCTCTTCCTTGGCCTCTCCAAGGACCCTATTCTTGAGTTTTATACCCTTTTGTCAACTATGTTCAACAACACTTTATTTTCATTACTCAAATTTCCGTAACCACCATTGTTCCTTTCTTGTTGCATTATTAAAGAAAAGACTTTGTTTATGCTAGGCAAAGGTTCCATCAACAAAATCGAAGTTTAACATTATTGTAATTATCATTTAAGTCTTTTAGAAAACAAATAGCATGCTTTCTTTACCTCAAGAAAGACTTGAAAAGATCACACTCATAGGGTGGGAAAAACAACAACACAACTAAAATACCAGATAATGCAGCGGATTAATTTCCCCTAACTTGCAAGAAACTATGAGGATCAACAACAATAAAATGGCAACAATAATCACAATCAAAGAACACACCAATTTTAGCGTGGAAAACCCCTCAATTCAAGGGTAAAAACCACGGGTCGTCCAAACCAAAGAAATCTCTCCACTATAATCAAAAGAGTGTACAAATGAGTCTTAACAAACTGCACAAATAAGTGCTAACATGCAGCCAAACAACAAAGCATCAAATCTTACTAATTGAAGAACAAAGTGAGAAAAATCCCTAAAACAGAGCTACTATGCGAAACCAATATCTCAAACCTGAGACTTGCAATTGACGATCAAAACGATCATAATGAAGAATCTTATGTTCTGAACCTTGTGTCAAAGTTTCAACCTGATCCAACGGTTAACAAACCCGCAATCGTCAATTTACCGAGACTACACGGTGTGAAAAATCTGTAGAATTTTCTCCCCTTTCTCTCTTCTTCTTGGTTGCGTTTTTGGTCACTCAATGCTCTCACACTCTGCTGACTTGGAAGCTCTCTCACTTACCCTAAGTGAGTCAAATGGGTCCGACCAAGTATATGGGCCTTAGCATAGTTGGGAGCCCAAAGTTTGTGAGTCCAAACCCAACCTATCTCCCCCCTCACAACTATGTGGAGGTGACCACCAATCTGGCGATCTCATAGCAAACTTCAAACTTTGCTCTAGGCAGTGTCTTAGTAATCATATCAGCATCATTGTCATCTGTATGAACTTTTTCCAACTCCAACAAATTAGCATCCAAAGCATCATGTATCCAATGATACCTCACATCAATATGTTTGGATCTAGAATGAAAAGTTAGATTATTACCAAGATGAATAACACTTTGACTATCCACAAATAATGGATAATTGGTCTACACAAAACCAAGCTCCTGCAAGAATTTCATCAACCATAGCAACTCCTTGCATGCTTCAGTAATAGTAATAAACTATGCCTCTGTAGTAGACAACGCTGCACACCTTTGTAGTCTTGATTACGAAGCCACAACTTCCCTTGCAAACTTTATCAAATAGCCCGAAGTGGACTTTCTGGAATCAATGTCCCCAGCCATTTCTGAGTCTCTGAGTAACCCATCAAAGTAGGTTTATCACCTCCAAAACAAAGCTTCATATTAATTGTACCATGAAGATATCTCAAAATCCATTTCACAACATTCCAATGCTTTCTACCCAGATTTGACAGAAAATGACTAACTATACCAACAACATGTGTAATATCTGGTCTTGTACACACCATCGCATACATCAAACTGCTCAACACAGATGCATAAGGAACTCTACTCATATTGGTCTTCTCAGCTTCATTTGAAGGACTTTGTTTAACACTCAGTTTAAAATGTGTAACAAGAGGAGTACTCACAACTTTAACATTTTCCATTTGGAATCTTTGCAACACCTTCCTAATGTATTGCTCTTGTGATAGATAAATCTTCTTTTCTCTTCTATCACGTGAGATACCTATGTTAAGAATCATTTTAGCAGCTCCCAAGTCTTTCATGGCAAAAGGCTCGCCAAGTGTCTTCTTTAACTTGTCAATTCTGGAAATATTTTTTTCCAATAATAAGGATGTCATCAACATACAACAACAGGATAATAAAGTCATCATTAAAGAACTTCTTGACAAAGACACAATGATCAGAAGTAGTCCTTTTATAATCTTGATCAGACATAAATGACTCAAACTTTTTGTACCATTGTCTTGGAGCTTGCTTCAAACCATATAGACTCTTTCTTAGCCTACACACATAATCTTCCTTGCCTTCAACATGAAAACCATCATGTTGTTTCATGTAAATCTCTTCCTCCAAATTACCTTGAAGGAAAGTTGTCTTCACATCCATCTACTCAACCTCCAAATCAAGAGTAACAGCTAAACTTAGCACAATTCACATTTTCACCACTGGTGAGAAAATCTCATTAAAATCAACACCTTTTCTTTCTGAAACCTTTCACCACTAATTTGGCCTTGTACCTTGGAAGTAGAATTTGAGTATTGTTTCACCCTGAAAATCCACCTAGTTTCCAATGCCCTTTTGCCCTTAGGCAATTTCACCAAGTCGTAAGTATGATTATCATGCAAAGATTTCATCTCATCTTGCATTGCATCCAGCCACTGTTTCTTCTCTTCACTATCCAACGCTTCTTCAAAACACTCAAGTTCTCCACCACCAGCCAAAATTACATACTCATCTAAAGGATACCTAGAATATGGTTTTCTTAGCCTGTTGGACCTCCTGGTAGGGACTTGTGGTAATTCAGGTGTATCACCAAGATCAATATCATATTCCTCTTGAGCATCATCAATCAGAACCTCTACTCCATCTTCAACTTGTTGATCATCAACATCACCATGTTGGTCATCATCTTGAGCTTCAGTCTCAACATTATCCAGATTGTGAACTAGAAACCGCATCGGATTACCCCAATGAGATTGTGATCCTTCTCGGGTGTAGTCTTCTCCACCTTGTTGATATCTTCAATGGTTTGATTTTCCATAAATTGTACATCACGACTTCTCACTAGCTTTTTCTCTACAGGATCATAAAACCTGTAGTCAAATTCATCTTGACCATAGCGAGTAAAGATACATTGCCTTATCTTTTTATCTAACTTGGATCTTTCATCTTTAAGAACATGAACAAATGCCCTGCAACCAAAGACACACAAATGATCATAGCTAACATTCTTAACAAACCAAATTTTTTCTAGCACCTCAGTATTCAAAGCAACTGCGGGATTGAGATTAATAACATGCACAGCTGCAAGCAATGCCTCTCCCCAAAAGTGGTTATGCAACTTTGCTTCCGAAAGCATACATGTAATCCTTTCAACCAAGGTCTTGTTCATTCTCTCCGCTAGACCATTCAATTGAGGAGTTTTAATAGGAGTCTTCTCGTGTCTAATACCCTATTGCTCGCAATAAACATCAAAGGGTCCACGGTACTCACCACCATTATCACTATGGATGCATTTCAGCTTCTTACATGATTGCCTCACAACCATAGCATGAAATTCCTTGAACTTTTCAAGTACTTGATCTTTCCGCTGAAGAGTATAGACCCATATCTTCCTGGAACAATCATCAATAAAAGTAACAAAGTAAAGTGCACCACTAAATGACTTTACCTTTAATGGGTCACAAACATCAGAATGCACCAATTCAAGCAATTCTGACTTCCTTGAGGGAGGATGCTTCTTTAAAGATACTCTAGTTTGTTTACCAGCCATGCAATGAGAACATTTCTACAATTCTGCATTTCTCAATCCCATAAGCATATCCTTTTTAGCTAAACGGTTAAGCTCTTTCTCACTTATATGACCAAGCCTCTTGTGCCACAAAGATGCCTCTATATACATAGCATTAACACTGTCTTTAGCAACCAAAGCTTTAGTCTAGTACAATTTATATTGTTTCTCTCCTTTAGCCATAACCAAGTTACCTTTAGTGAGCTTCCATTTACTATAACCAAAGTGATTCTCATAACCACAATCATCAAGCAAATGCACATATATCAGATTAAAGCGAACATTTGGAGCATGTTTGACTCCTCTTAGTAATATCTGCACTCTCATGTTGGTTTGCAAACAAACATCACCAACACCAATAACCTTTGAAACACCATCATTACCCATCTTTAACACTCCAAAATAAGTGTAAGATGTAAAGAACTCATTCCTAGGTGTAACATCTAATGTAGCACCACTATCAATAATCCACATGCTCTCATCAAATACAAGATTGACTAACTCAAAGTCACGAAGAAGAACAAGATCACTACCTTTAGTAGTAGTGACACGATCATCATCATCATGGTCATTCTCTTTCTACTTGCCCTTCTTGTCTTTGTTCTCATTTTTCAACTTAAAATAGTATTTTTGAATTGTGCCTAGTTTTATGACACAAATGGCACTCTATATTCTTGTATCTTGACTTGGACTTGCTCCTACTTTTCTCTCTACCATTTTTATGTTCCTTTTTATGACTTCTCCCCTAGCTTATATAACAAGCATCTTAGACTGAGATGAAGAACCATGTGCCTTCCATCTCATCTCCTCATTAAGAGCACCACTCTTTGCCATCTGGAAAGAAACAACGCCATTTGAGGCAAACTTCGTAATTGAAACCCGAAATACCTCCCAAGACTCTGGTAGAGTATTAAGCAGCCATAATCTCATAACTTCGTCATCAAACTTTATGCCCATTCCTGACAATTGATCTAAGAGCCCTTGAAATTCATTTAAATAATATGAAATTGAAGAATTCTCCCTGTATCTCAAATTCATCAAGCAATTCAACAAATATAGTTTATTATTACCAGACTTAGAAGCATACAAAGACTCAATTTTCTCTCACAAGGTTCTGGCATGTGTCTCATTAGCAATGTGATTATAAACATTGTCTTCTACATACAGCCGAATAAAATTGCACACTTGTTGTTGCTCAAAATGTCATTCTCACCAGTGCAGAAAGGGCCTTTGGCAGCGGTTATTTATCATATTCTGCACTGGTTCGCGAACCAAAGCATATTGGGGCGAGGCCAAAAGAGCACAGCTTTTGGCCTCGGTTAAGGCCCGAAGCCATAGAGTGCCCTTCTGCCTCGGTTCAGACGAACCCGAGGCCATAGAGCCCACCTTTTGGCCTCGGTTTTCTGTGCCACCCTAGGCCATATGAGCTACTTTTTTTTTTTAAATTCGAAACCCTTTTGGTGGTTTCGGCAGTGTTTTCCGGCGAGGACAGGTGCGTGAACGAAACTGATTCGTGCAGATGCGATTGCGAGGTGAAGTGGTGGCCGCTGCTCCGATCTGGTCTGTGTGTGGACGTGGTTGCAGGTCTACGGTGGCCATGGTGGTGCGCGGAACAAGCTTCGCGGAGGCGTGGTGGTCTTGCGGATCTGCTGTGAAGATAGAAAACGATGGTGGCGCTGCCATAGAGTGCGCGAGGTGCAGAGATGATGGAGGTTGGATGCGTGAACGGTGTGCGACGGAGTTGCGGTGGTTGCCATAGCTGCGCCGTGGTGTGCGGAGCTGGCGCTGCAGAGGTTGGTGGTGCCCAGCGAGGATGCGCAGATCTGCAATGGAAGGCTGTTCTGGTTGTTGCTGCCGCTGGTTTTGCTCCTGCAGAGA
>Ga0214543_1003941_pt1 | contig 28491 bp, 20 predicted proteins | sample CNSS2metaG_FD_160094 | JGI IMG/M metagenome (GOLD analysis project Ga0214543, IMG submission 160094) | Root nodule microbial communities from cowpea collected in UCLA plant growth center, Los Angeles, California, USA - CNSS2 | ecosystem: Host-associated > Plants > Roots > Nodule | place: USA... | reverse complement strand
CTGAAAACACACAAAAAAAAATATATATATATATATATATATATATATATATATATATATATATATATATATATATATATATAAAAGAAAAAATAAACATACAGAAGTTGCACAAACTAACAGAAATAGAAATTGACATGATCCTTAGTTATAAGTAGGTACATTGGCCACTGCATAGGATGCTGAAAGGCACAACTGTTTTTTTAGAACACTAACACACAGAATATAAGCACAACAACGCACAGAAAAGTGAGTAAACAACGTGTGAGAACGAGTCCTATCTTTATTTTCAGCACGAGAAATGCTAGCAACACAAACTTTGAACAATTTCTTATTTCCCCATCAAAAGAAATATGTTAAAAGAGTGTGAATAGCGTTCCTCTTGTGAGCATAGCATATAGTTGAAGAGATGAGAAAGTTAGTCAGAATCTCCAGGTTTAGGAGGATGATCAGGAGGTAAAGGTTTTGGTATGTATGGATTCAGAGGGCTTCCATGCTGAATAGGTCCAGGATTTAAAGATGCCTTTGGTCTAGAATTTGGTGGTGGATCAACGGGATAGTAATCGGTCAGAATCACTCGACTCATATCATCATTCTTGCTCATACCACTCTTAACATTCTTTCCATTTTCCTGAAATTTTTCAAAGGCAACAGTTTGATTATTCTTCTTGTTAGTGCACAGAGTTTTACAAAATCAACAAGTAAAATTCATCTTAGTTTTACTTGTGAGGTAGTTAATTAGGGTTGATTCTTTAACCAGAAAGGTCAAGGGCAAGAGCTTCTTAAGTCCAAGCATTCATACCTTCAGTTTCCTGCTCACTGCAACCAGTGTTGCCTTATCACCATAATTGGTCCCTGTGAATTCTGAGATGGTATTAAAAAAATGTCAGGTTAATTTAATTATACATTTAGTTCTCAACAATCTCAACAGTATAATCTGCATGATATATCTCCTTAGTCAAAGTGATAGAAGAAAGTTAAAAAAAGTAATATTAGTTGATGCATGCAATACTTTGATTCAATTATACTGTCACACACAACATCAAAATGCAGATAAAGATATATAAGAGGAAAAATCATCAGTGTCTTCTACTAACTAGTATATGAGGAGTAACAAAAACAGTGCCTACTGCAGAAAATCGTAAAGAAGATGTTTTCCAAGAGTTTGTGGAATATTGGAAGCTGCCATCACTGATGCATGCATACTCTTAACTCTTAAAAGATATCCAAAGTAAAAAGGAAGAAAAAAAAGGAATAAATCTAAGATTAGCATTACTGGAAGAGATCTAAGTAGTTTTCTGAAATAAAAAAGGAAAGAAGATGTGTGTACCAGGTGTTGCAGTAGTAGGAATTAAGATGTTGAAGAACACCACAGTTGCTCCAACCACCAAGAGCAAAGAAAAGAAAGCAGAAACCTTCATGTTAGCAACACAATTAACCTGAAGTGAACAATGTCCTTGAAGTGGAGTAGTGATATAAAGGAAGAAAGAGGTTTTAGTCACTGGTGGTTGATGAAACCAAAGTCCACTTCAAAACGCGGAAAGATGAAACCTACCTACTATTATTCATGAACTGGTTCCCAATATTTTATAATTAGACACTTTTGTGAAGTTGCTTTCCTCTGATGATAGCGTGTTTGGGGGCTCGAATTCCACAACAAGCATTGGTGAGTGCATTAAAGACTCATCACTCATCACTCCTCAGCCTCTTCGTTCCCCACTGCGATAGTTACAGCTCCAGCAATGGCAATAAAATCTCCACAGGCATCGCAGTTAATAATGGTAATGAAAGTTCCATGCTGCTCTCTATAATTCAAACTTGCCACATTATTTTTGGGGTGTACCAATAAATTCTCTAGACACTTCCCAATCTGTTCACACCACTTCTCTACTTATTTTTTTATAAAAGAAAACATATTTTTCATATATATTTTTAATCCGTTTAATATTGAAATTCATTTTTTTCTAAAATTGATTGTATTTTATTTTGATTCTCAAGTTTTAAAAATAAATGAATACAATTTTTTTTAATTTAATTAGTTACGTTTTGAGTTATTTTTTATTTATTTATCTTTGATACGTTCTAACTTCGACATTAAATAAAAAACACGCTTGATATATAAGAAAAAATATATTACTTTTAAAGTTTTGAAATTAAAATACATTAAAATTTGAGATAAAATCAAATTTCAATTTCACTACCATGAAGAAGTAAAAGTATACTTAATCTCCTTTTTTAACCTTTTTCTCTGTTACTCTTGATCTTCATTAACACGAAAACAATTGACACAATAACGTGTGATGAACAATAAGTAGAATGATGTCATGTATGTTGTTAAATGTTAAAATACACATTTGGTATAAGTTTTTAAAATTTAACAATTTCAATCCAACAAAATATATCATCCATTTAGTAACAAAAGAATGCTGACACATCTTTTTTTATAACAACGTTAAAATTTATAATTTAATTAACGTTAAAATTGGTGGTTTATATAAATAAGTAGGTATCATTAATTTGAAAGAAAAAAAAAGCATTATCATTGATGGATATGTTAGAAATTAAAAAAGGTGTTAAGAGTGTACCCGTGGATGTTTAATTTTAAAATTCTAATAGTTCAATCGTAATAAATTTTGATAGAACCAAAATTATATACTAACTAACCAAATATGGGCTAAAATGTTCTCATTAAATTTTCAACGAGAAATTGGGTATATAAATATGGTGTATGAACATTTGTTCATTAATTTTCTGTTGTGGCACTTGTTTATTTATGGGAAAATATTTGAAGATTTCCGTGTAATAACTACTAGAAAACAGCGATGGAAACCTTGTAATATCGTTAACCCTTACATCAAGGTAATTGAATATTTTTGTGAAATCTTAGCTAAATCTACATCTTTAAACCCTCCTATGAGTGTACAAATTAATTTTATTCAAACTAATAATTTAATTAACTTATTTAAAAATTAAAGTTGCCCTAAACTATATGTTATGTTCAGTTAATTCTTTATTTCCATTAATAATATTTAGATTTATAAATACATGAATGAAATTTAGTAATATTAAATCATCAATCATAACTTATGTTATTATCTTTAATTAGATAAAAGTTCATTTTGAAATATGGATCTCAAAATATTTAGATTGATAGTTTTTTACTTACTCATAAATTAATAGACTATTAAGCTGAAATAAATTATTTGAACTAAATTCTACTTTTTAAAAATATATATATATATATATATATATATATATATATATATATATATATATATATATATATATATATAATTTAAGTATATCACTACAAGAAACTTTTAAACGGTGATCAATTTTGATGATCAATAATTATTAATAACTATAGTGACCAATTTATATACTAATTTACAAAACTAAAAATTATTGGTTACTAAAATAGTTACTATTATGAATAAAAAATTATAATTTGTTACTAAATTGATTTTTAAAATTAACTACCATGATTTTAGCTACTAAAGGAAATTGGTCATTAAAAATTAACTACCTAGATTTGGGCAAGTTAGTTTCTAAATTAGTCTCTAATTAATTAGTGACTAATTAAGTGACTAATGACAATTTTTTAATTATAATATTGACTATTTTAATAACTAATAATTTTTTATTTTATAAATTGATATTTAAATTAGTCACTATATGGATAACAACTTTTGATAACTAAAATTAATTATTAATTAGATATTTTCTTGTAGTAATATATATAGATAAACCATGTTCACAAATATCCACGTATTGTAAACAATAGAGTTGACTTATGAAGAAAGGGACCCCTTCATGATCTCAGAACCATATATTGTGATATGTACCCATTGATTCACTCTGAATTATTTGGGTCCAAAAATGGGTAATTATCAAAAACATATAGTAGTTGAATTTACATTCCAAGAGTTCAAATAGCTTCAAGTGTTCTTACCAACACAACAAACCTGAAAAGAACAATCTTTTTCAAGTGAATTACTAATAAATAACTCTTCTTCTTGAAAGGAAAAAAGGAGCAGTGTTTTGAGATAATAAGTTTGAATGGGTGGAAAAAATAAGTTTGAATGGATGGAAAAAATGAGATTTTGAAACAAAACCTACCTATTTTAAGTGATTTACTTTTACTCTGTGATGACATGACGATGTGTTTGGGAACTCTCATTTCACTACAACCTTTAGTCACTGCATTAAATTCAAATATGCTCAATTCAATTTCAATGAGAAAAAAAAAAAAGCTTTTGAAACAAAAGATTCTTGTGCATTCAATGTTTGTTATATGGAAGCTGGAGTCTCAATAAATGAATGTATTACTTGGAGAAGCTGGACTATTTGATTAGTCTTATCTTTTTAAGATATGGATAAGCAATGCCCTTAAGAGTTATCTACATTTTGTATAAATCTTTTTAAATGTAATTAAGAAAAGGTTAAATCATTCTTCAGATTTCTATTTTTGTGATGAAATTTTAAATGAATCCTTCATTTTTATTTGATTTAATTAAGTTCATATTTTAAAAAAAAATTATTACAATTATATAATTTTTGTCAGTACTATGTGTCATGTATCATCACATGATTTTTTTTATTTCACTATTTTTTAATAGAATAAGCACTCAAATCTTGTAAACTACCTTCAGAATAAATTATGATAATATTTTCTTTTATAAATTATGTTAACAATTATATTTTTTTATCATTATAATAACAAGGTATAATAAATATAATATTTTTAAAATTTGTTGAAGACGTGTTTTATTAAAGAAAAACAGATCATAATATAACGTTTTCAAAATAAATATATTAATATAATCTATTCAGATCATATTTTTTCGGAATTTAAAATTACTTTTACATAGATAATATATATACCAAAATTCATATTAATTTAAAATTATTTGATATTTTAATTATGTTAGTAAGTTTCTAGATTTGAAAACTCTATCGTATTAGGTTGTTATGGTGTTATGTTTTTTTAGAATGAAATATAAAATTATAATATATTTTTAATTTTTAATTCAAATCATAAAATCATAATTTTTTAATTATTTAATTTTAAATTAAAATAATAAAATTATAAAAATGCATAATTATATAATTATAAAATTATGAATAATAAAATTTTAAAATAATAAAATAATAGAATGGTATATGGTGACATAAACAAAAATAATAATAATTGTGTCGACCGGTTAACCGTTATATTATTCAATTAATGGAAAGTTAACCGGAACTTAATTGATAAATTATATTTATTAAGTATTTAGTAGTAAAAAAAATTATCAAAAAAACTTGATTGAAAATTTATAGAAAATTAAAAGATAATTAAGTTTAAAATATAAATCAACTGTAAAGAGATAGTTATACATGTATAATTTCACAAAATTTGGAAAATGATCAGTTTCATTTGAATTTTATTTTATCATATAACTAAGAAAAACAAACTAGATAAAAAGAAAAAGAAAAAACCTTCACTTTATCTCTGTTCTACAATAATTCTTTTTAGATTAAATATGTTTTTGTCTTAAAATTAATTTATTTTAAATTTTTTTATTCATTTAATCTTTTATTTTTTTAATCAAATTTTATTAGAATCAAAAATTTGATAGACTAATTTGTAAAAATTAAGGCAACAAAAAACATATAAAGAAAGCTAAACTACAAATGCAATACCCCTCTTCTTGATCATCTCTTTCGGTTGTGTTTGATTCATTCTCGGGAATCAATTGAAATCGCACAACTGTTTTCTTTTTCTCCTCGGAAGCTCAACACTTACACTCATTTTCAGTTTTCCTCTTCAGTGCTCGCAAAACCTTGAAATCTTCAAAGCTTCCTCCCTGAAAAAAAAAAAAAAAAACAATTTCGCTCTTAAGTGCTCTCGAATCTTCGTCTTCAAACCAATTTCGCTCTTCAACTGTGCATCTCTCAATCACAACATTCCATTGGTAAAAAGTTTTCTTTTGCCCTTTTTTCTTTCCCATCTTCTCACGCCCTAAATCTCTTATTCGTTTAATTATGTTTGTTTTCATTTTGCTTCCATATCTGTGGTACGTTTGATACCGGTTGCTTTGGGGATTCACTACCTGTGGTGTCTTTGTCGCAGGTTCACGTCGATTGTTTCGGTGGTTAGCGCGTTCGTAGCAGCTCTAAGTGTTCGCAGCTGCTTTGCAGGTTCGTGGCAGCTTCGAAGGTTCACGATTGTTTCAATTTCACGGGTGTGCCTTTCCCTTCCAGAATCACGGTTGGTTTCTGTTTTTTCTCTCTTGTATAATTGTACTTTTTTTTGTTTGTTCAGCGTAGTAGTAAAATGAGAATTTTGGAATGTGAATAAGGAATGAATTGTTGATGTTGTCTTCGTCACTGAATCTGAATGGTGGGTGAAACTAAACATGTTTGTGTCTTGGTCTTTGAATTATAACGCAACACTCAAGCCTTCACTTGTGGCTAGTTTAATATTTGAGTATCTATATTTTGGATTAAATTATGGAACCTCTAATCAATAGCAGCTGCAAGGGGTTTTAGTTTCATAGCAATAGGGGAAGGAAAACATTTTAGAAGTATGTGCAGATGTAGTAGGTTCAGATTGAACCTTCTCATCCTTTATTCTGCAAGTAAAGGTAAAAAAAAAATTCAGCATGTAATAATCAACCGTGAGATTAGGATTTATGGAAGATAAAGGTTGTGGGGTATACCCTTTTGCATTAGTACTTTTGTTGTTGCTATTGCTGCTATAGAATTGCAGATTAGGATGCTAGGCCTAGGTCTCATACTCGCACCCATGTGTTTGACAAATCGATGTGTATTTTAATTTAGATGTTTAGGCATTTTTGCAAGCTCGTGAATAATTTTATTCACCACTTAACTTGACATAATGGAATCTCTCATTTTTAAGTGAAAAGGTTAGTTGAATTATATTATGCGATTGTCAATACTTAGGTAGAAATTGAATTGTCAATATTTAGGTAGAAATTGAACGTGTGGTCAAACTGCTTATGGATTGGCACATGGTGGGTGATGCCATTTCAGTTTGTTTGCTTCCTCTTATGAGCTAAGATATGGTGCGAATTTCTGAGTTTGTTTTGGTTAAATAGAGCAACAGAGATTACAAGTGCAGTGAAATCGCCATGGACCCGTCTATCATGAAGTTGCTAGAAGATGATGAGGTTTACTCTATTCTTCTTTCCTTATCTTCTTTGAAAGGAGAAAAACTGTGGTCTTAGTCTTACTGATTTGGGACTTTGCTTATCGGACCACTGTGTTTAAATGTTCACAGGATGAAACAATGCATTCAGGGGTGGATGTGGAAGCCTTCCAGGCTGCTCTAAATAGAGATATAGGAGGAGATGTGTCTGCTTCTCAGTTTCCTGGTTCAGATGCAGGTATCTGCCAATTTCATTCATCATTTTCTGTTCAATACTGACCTCTCTTTCTCACTCATTTTGGTAATATTTGATTTCTTTGTTATTTTTTATCATTTCATTCAAATTCACTGCTTCTTCTGTCCATGTTTGAGTTTAATGTTTTTATACATCTAAAACATAAAAAATGATATAAAAACATTTATGTTTGGCCATAGTGTTTGCACACGGAAGTATTTTTGGTTGTCAAAGAAAGTTAATTAACTAGGCCTCAATTGATTTCTCCCTTCAACCTTTGTGTTTCTTCTAATGGAATTTGGCCAGCTGTAGTTACAGAGCTCCAAGATATATTTTGTGATAGCCTAAATAAATCTCTATCCTTCCCGTATTTGGGTTTCTTCTGTGGTCAGCTATACGAATATGCAACAGTACCCACCAAATAAAAAATATAATAAGAACCAGCTTGCCACCAAGGTAGAGGTTCCTGTAGTTTCTTGAAACAGCTACAAGAATTATCCCATTGCTGGATGTGTGGGGGCAGGGAATCCCAATCTTTGAATCCTCTCTTTTATTAAAGTTGATATTGGAGATTTGAGTGATTGGCATGTAGCTGCTGAAAACTTCTATGGATCCCATTGCTAGAAGTAGGCTGGCTGGAGCTTCCATCTCTTGGAACCCACTTTGCCATTAGAGTTTAAGTCATAGACCAACCAACCCTCATGAATTGATTGTGTGACTGTTGCATCACCATTAGTGGTCATGACTTTGTTTCTTGCAACTGCTTTCATCATTTCCTTCTGGATAGTAACTATAGGACTTTAATTCTGAAACAAAGCTGCATGTGGCATTTGTCTCCCACATAATTGACTGAAAAGTGGTCGTTCTTCTCTGAAGCTTATTGAAAGAACAAGCATGGTATGAGTTAAACCTTAATAGGAAATGTGTTAGTTTATTTTCTAAATTTAATATAGTGTTTGGGTCACAACTTTTTTATATTGCTTTGTGATTTCTGAAGTGAAATGCTCATTCTTTATGTTTATGGTGCTATATTTGCTGCAGTGTTGTCTCAAGGAAGCAATAATACATCAAGTCAATCTTCATCACAGTGGCCTACTTCTAACCATGACAACCAAAGTGATGGTCAAAATCAAGAGCCTAAAACTGCACAAGAGCAACATTCATCTGAGATGGAGCCGAAGCAACATGGGTCTCTTGGCGAACACCTTCAGCATGTTGCTTCTCAGGATGTAAATAATATTCATTTATCACAGAAACAATCTCAAGATGACAGTCACCAAGCACCTGCTGTACAAGTTCCCCTCCACAATTCTCAAACTATCGGAATTCATAATTCTGGAAAAGATTCAGTCCTTAATAAAGAAGTAGTAAAGAGTCATAATCCCAGCAGTGAATCTCAGTATGCAAAGTTGCAGCAGATGAGTAATCAACAGGCTACAGTCTCTGAGCAGCCAAGTAGCCAAGTAAATCGTAGTAATAAGCAGGTACCATTTGGCCTGTTGCTACCCATTTTGCTTCCTCAACTTGCCAAAGACAGAGCCATGCAACTTCAAACCTTGTTTACAAAATTGAAGGTGCGTTTTCGAAACCCAACCAGCTATTAGGTCCTTTTCCCCCTCCCTCTTTCCATGGGACATTTACTCTTTTTTATGATAGCCCAAAACCAGCTTATGAACAAATATCGCATGCAGTATGCATTATTTGTGTATTTCATCAATTTCTTTTTATTTTTTCATTCTAGAAAGATGAAATACCAAAAGACAGTTTCGTGCGGCTTATGAAAGGTATCGTAGGGGACCAGATGCTTAGACAAGCATTAGCAAAGGTGCAAATGCAACCTCAGGTAGTAAGAAACATGGTTTGTCTTGTGGGTGGTTTTTATAATCCAGTTAGGTATTGATGTCATCATCATGCTTAGATTCATTTTTTCATACTATTTAGGCAAGGCCCAATCAAGCATCTGCTGGGCAGCAGCTTCCTGTAAGGATGCCAACTGTTAGTTCAGGTGCTAGACAATTGAATGATCCCCATGCTTTAGCACAGATGCATCAAAGAAGTATGAATGTTGCCGTTGACCAATCTCGCATGAGTTCTTCAGCTGGCCAAACCATGGATAGCAATGCTAGAAAATCTCAGGAATTCGATGTTAAAATAGAATCTCAAGGATTGCAGCCAAACCAGTTGACGTCTTCCAATTCCAACTCAATAGGTCAAGAAACAGAAAGAGCATCAGTTCACATACAAGGGCTCAATAAGCAGCAGCAACACCATCTACATTTTGCATCAGCATATGGAAACACTGGTGGTAACTATAACCCTTATTCTGGGACAACAAGCAGTTCCACTTCGTCTATCAAACCGCAATCACATGATTCACACATGAATCAAATTCCTCATCAAAGTATTGGTTCAAATCACTTAGGTGGGTCAACACATGGTTTGAGTGTAATTGGTATGCCAAAACTTGAACAGCAGACTTCTTTCAATGATCCCAAGAGATTGCCAGGTGGATCTGTGTCTTCTGCTGTAAACAATACAGCATCTCAACAAACTTCAAATGCTTGGCAACCATCAACAAACAAAGAACAAAATCTGGGCTTAATGTCATCTGTTTCTTATGTGAAGAAGGAACCTGGTGACTTGTCTACTGAGCAGCAAAATAGGCATAATTTGTCTAAATTGCATGGGTATTCTTCTGTTAATTCGGCTCAGCTTGAACAGAGTGGTGCCAGTCAAGGAGCTCTAAAAGACGAGTTTTCAAGAGGTCTTCCAGCATCCACAAGCATGCCACCTACAACATCTACTGGCTTGCTACCACACAGTTCTGCTTCCGCTTCTGCTGTGAACCACCTAGACTCCAGTGTCTTGGTAAGTTGGAGACTGTTGTACACGATCTTGTCTTAAGATATAATGGTAGTTTTTTGCAGACCAAGTAACATTCAAATGTGTTTTTGTCCTCATGTGCACAATGCATCCTTTAGTACTAAGTTATGCTGAATCTATGTATGAAATATCAGATTTCTCAGATGTTTTCCATAACCTTTTTTGTTAAATTGGTTTTAGCTAAGAATCTCTTTCACCAGTATTTTTTCAAACCCTTTTTTAATAAAATTGCAAGTAAGCATAGATAGTATTCAGTGTCTTTTATTTGGGTTAGCTTAGTTGCTGTACTTAATTTGGGTTAAACAACTCTGAAATTCACCAATTTATGCACCCCACTTCTCCCCAAAATATGTAATATGAAGAACCAAACTGGAAATAAAGTGGGATAGTAGTACCCCTAACTGGAAAAACCAAAAATCCCCTATTCATAAACCAAAATTAGTGATTAGTAAATAAGAACCCTGATTGATATCATCTTCACGATTCTGTACTTTATCACTGTAACTAGGTCAATCACGCATTTATAAAATATATGGCATCTCTATAAATGGTCAAGCTTTAGTTAGCTTCTCCTACAAAGGTCAAACATTTTTTTTTTAATTAAACTCTAAGGGCATCCATAAATTGACAGTTTGGCACAGGATGTACCAGAGCCAAGCAAGCCAACTATACAATAAAATTGTCCTGGGTTTTTGTTTAAAATAACTATAATTTGGAGGCTGATTTAAATACTTTTGATTATTGCTAGATCTTAATTTTGAGAATTGTTAGGATTACTAAGCTGTGACGTGGTTAATTTCATTAGTTCCATCCTGGGGGTGCTTTTATATTCATTTGGTCTTGGGTATGTTCGTTTCGTGTCATTTTCCTAGTAGGAAAGACAAATTAAATTTCTGAAAGTTCCACTGTCTGTGCGCATAGGATTGAACATGTATAAAATTCAAACTCAACTAAGATGATGTCATACTCTGCTAGTTCATTTTTGTCCTAGTTTAGTCATTCTGTATGACAAGTTTCCAGGCTCAAGTTAAAGTCATGAGCTACTTGAGTCCACACAACGAGCTCAATTGGGTTAAGCCTAGTAAACTCACAATATTTAATGAGCCAAATGAGTTTTAGAAGGAGCTTCAGATTGCAGAAAACTCACTCAATATATGTAATATACTTACTGTAATGCAACCAACACTCATGAATAAAAACTATTATGTAATACTTTGTGAATCACTCATGTACTTTCCCCCAATGGTTTGAGATTTTGTTATGGCTTGTCTGTGACATGTCATGTATGTTCTAGAGGTCATGAATTTGATCCTTTGTGTCCGTAATCATTTAAGAAGGCTAAACTCAAGTGCAAGGTATGGTAATGACTGGGCATTATTAATGTGTCAAGCATGAAAACCTTTATGTGGGGGAACATTTTGATGTAAATCCATTCATGTATTTTTACCTTACAGCTTAAGCTTGGGGAATAAATGTGTTTCGATGATGTATATGCTATGCCAGTTCATGAGCAAATGAGGTGAGAACTAAGTGGCTTATGCTTAGATCATATTTTCAAGAAGTCATATATTTTAGCTCACGATCCTCTCGTTAGATCTTAAGCTCAATGTATTGAACTAAAACTGAGTTGAATCATGAGCTTCATGTAAAAGGATAGGTTCATTGTAGTCCCTTGTCTGCTTTAATATGCACCATTAGATCCATCAGCCCCTATTTCGAATTTTGCTAACGTTGAGGTTTAACTCTTTAACCTCTTATAGGATGTGTAAGAACCTTTGATTCACCAGTTTTGTTAGGGAAGGTTATGATGTATCAAAGATGTATTGCAAATTGCAATGGAGGGTAACATGTACATATTGTTGTGCTTGTTTTTTCAGTTGATGCTCTTGTGCTCCCAATTTGTTTTTTTTTAACAGAATCTATTATTGAGAAATAATAACTTTTTCATGCTTTTTCTATGCATTTTTTTTTATCTTTAAATACCGAGATATTATTTTTGCACCGAGCATACCCTAGGTTTATAAGTATGTCTTCAGATTTGTTGATGTCTAATTTCTTAAGTCCTACATCTGAAATTAATCAGCTAAGCTCTCAGATTCCATCAAATGCTTCTGCAATTGCTGTAAGGCCATCCCTTAAAAAGTCTGCTGCTACCCAAAAGAAACCACTTGAAGCACTTGGTTCCTCACCTCCTCCTTCTAGGTCAGCCATGCCTTTCTCTACTGGTTAATTTCTTAACCTAACTAATTTCAATATATACATAATGTTCCTTTACCCTACAGTAAAAAGCAAAAAACTTCTGGGGGATATGCTGAACAAAGCATTGAACAACTTAATGATGTCACTGCTGTTAGTGGAGTTGACCTCAGGGTATGATACTACATCAATGTTCAACTAAATCAGATAGTCAAATAAGTAGGGAATGCTAACTCCTGTACTTCTAATGTTTCTTTTACAGGAAGAGGAAGAGCAGTTATTTTCAGGGCCCAAAGAGGATAGTCGAGTGTCAGAAGCATCTCGAAAGGCTGTGCAAGAAGAAGAGGAAAGGCTGATCTTGCAGAAAGCTCCATTGCAAAAAAAATTAATTGACATCAGTCAGTGTCCAACTTGTGTCATACCTCTGTCCATATGTTTTAATTCTTTCATTTTGAGCTGATCTGGATGTGTGCTAGGCATACAAAACCTTATGGTTACTTTATGTTGTTACTCTGACAGTGGCCAAGTGTGGCTTGAAGGGTATGAGCAATGATGTGGAGAAATGCTTGTCACTGGTGAGACTCTAGCAATTTTTCACTATTCAGTGCAATTGGTTTACGTGTAATCTTACCACTGAGTAAAATGTTCAGAGTGTGGAGGAAAGAATGCGTGGACTGATAAGTAACCTGATTAGATTATCAAAACAGGTTAGTTGTTTTCTCTAGCTGCTTGCACAAATAGTCTTTTATAATTGTATAAAACTTTTGTACTCACAAGAATTTTTCTACTAGAGGGTTGATTTTGAGAAAACGAGACATCGGACTGTTGTCACTTCAGATGTTCGGCAGCAAATCATGACAATAAATAGGAAAGTAAGGGAAGAGTGGGAGAAAAAACAGGCGGAAGCAGAGAAGCTTCGGAAACTAAATGATGTAAGTTCCAAATATTGGAATCGTGTTTAGTTTTAAAATGCAATTAAAATAAAATTGCTTAATAAAATATTAATGCAAATATATTTGGTCTTTCTAAAACACAAATTTCAATGAATTGCACCACAAAATATAAGTTTTAAAACATTAATCCTTTTAAAAACAACTTCAATTTAACAGGTCTAAATAAAAAAAATTAAATATATAAAATAAAATTTTAAACAATTCTTCAATGGTTAGTATTTCTCTTACTAGTAACCTTATTTTGATCATTTAATTTTTTTTTTTTAAAAGTACTCAAATAAAAGTCACTAATAATGGTTAGGAGTAGCAGGTACATGTACTTAGTCTATTAACAAGAGGGTAATTAAAATACTCGCACTGTATTCATGAGTACGGGTTTTTTTACCATCCTGTCGTCTTTTGTATACTTTCATTTGTAACTTGTGTTACTATCATTTATATTGCTATTTCTAAATATAGGTTGACGGCAATACTGGAGGTGATGGTGACAAGGATAAGGACGACGGCCGTTCTAAATCAACAAAGGTATTTATATCTCATTCTTATACTTCACCTCATCAACTTTGGAAATCTGTTCTTTGATTTATAATGTGCTGCAGGTGAACAAGGAAGAGGATGACAAGATGAGGACAAATGCTGCAAATGTTGCTGCTCGTGCTGCTTATGGGGGAGATGACATGCTGTCGAAGTGGCAACTTATGGCTGAGCAAGCCAAGCAAAAACGTGAAGGGGGAGTGGACGTGTCATCTGGTTCTCAACCAGCTAAAGATGTGAACCGCAAATCTTCATCAACATCTGAAAGAAGTACAAAGGATAACCAAGAAGGGGAGAAAAGAGGTTCAACCCCTTTTCTAGCAAGTTCAGGTGAGTCTGCTTGAAGGTGTTTTTCTGTTATTTCCATTGTTAATTTTTTTAATTGCGAGCTAGCAATCAATTTTAGTTATTCAAGACTCAAATGTTTCTTAATATATGGGTTAAAAAAGTTAAGATAGAATAGAAGTGGATTCTGTCCTTGTCCGAAAACTTGAACGTATGTTCTCTCTATACTGTTAGTTGAGAATGTTTTGATAAATACCTAAATGTAGATTGCAGAATGTCCCACACTTATTTGGGGCTGAAGGGTCTCAGACTCCCCTCTTGTATGGTGTATGCAGAATACCTACTGATTAATGTTGCCAAGAAAATGGCTTCAAGTAACTTTATGTCGGAGAAATGCGATGTTGGTTTGAATAAAGTACTTTTTATTGGTTTATGCCACGTTTGATGTTGTTTCTCCCTTTTGATTCTTTTAACAGTGGCCAGAAAACTTGGGAAGAGTCATGCCATGGCCCCTCAAACTAGGGTAGCTCGAAGCATCTCTGTGAAGGATGTGATTGCAGTCTTGGAGAGGGAGCCCCAAATGTCTAAATCCCCACTCATACATCGTTTGTACGAGAAAATTCATTCTGAAGCCCCAGTTGAACAAGGTTAATCGAAGTGCCTAGGTGATCTTGTTTATTTTAATTTGTCGCCGAGCTTATTATGCTATTATCATCTTACGCTTCCCTAGGGAAACTGAAACGGTTCCATCCAAGTTAAAATTTGCTGGTTTGACTTACACTTCATATATAACCCACATAGTTTACCTTTTGAATTTGATTTTTCTCCTGTATCCATGATCTCCTTGTGAGGGATTTACCTAGTTTTTTGGTTCCGTTGTGCGTATTGTTTTGTATAGTCACTTAATACAATTGAAATTTTATTGAATTAAACGGAAATTTCACTGCGCAGGCCTTTTATCACACAGCTGCTCACCTAACACCTTGTTCTGCTGTTTAAATTTACTATTGGACTAATATTGTAGCTGTGATTAGTAAGTGCAGGCCATCGAAATTAGCCATTATTACTTGAGTAATGATACTGTGACACACTTTTTCTATAATCATTTCACGCTATTCCATTATTTTTCACTCTTTTCCTTTATAAACACAAAAGTTTAGTTTTTACCCTATAAATATGTTATCAAATGAATGTAATGTATGTTAAAAGAATATTACTCTTATTCTTTAGCAGGGTCAACAACCATGCACGTGGAACGCTTTCACCCACAGCTGCATAACTTTTTAATTATTTTGTTGGAATCAGAAATTGTATGCTCACTGTTCGTCCCGTTGATTAATCGGGCTACATCGAGGGGAATTAATAATGCCATTTCAATGTCTCAATCTTAAAAGTAAATAGTCTCGTTTGGTTGAAATAGTACCGGAATTATTGTCTATAGTTTCTCATTAAGCTGCAAATTTGGTGGGTATTTTAAAACAGATTAATTGAGTCAGCATGATATTAATCGATAAACGGCTAACACAAATAATGACAATACAAAATTATCTATTTAGATCCCGTCGTGACGTTACTCTTTATGGCATTGTGTTCAAAACCACAATGATTACGTAAAACAGTGATGGAATTAACTTATTTCGTGATCGAAAATATTCAGAATACTTCTCGAATATGTTCAATTAAAACCTAACTTTTTGACCAATGTGGTAATAAGATTAGAACGCAACCAAATAAGTGATGAAATAAGAATGAATCGCGTGGTGTGTTGGAGTTGGATAACGATTATGGCAGCGAGTGTTGAGTCAGCATGATCGACGTGGTCACGGATATACACCTTTTTGCGCTTTGCTGTCACACACGTCGGTGACCCCTTCACCCTTTTCTCCGCAACGACGGGACCCACACAACCCAAAAAAAAAAATGAGATTGTTATTTATTGAAATTGAAATTAAATTTTGGGTACCAAAGCATAAAGTAAAATCAGCGCAGAATATGCTTTGCGCTGTTACGCAGATTATCCTTTCCTTTTTTTTCTAGCTCTTCTTTCAGTTCCTTCCTTCTTAACAATTCCTTCCTAAATTCTCTCATTAATTTTCTCCAAAAAAACAACCACTTTTTCAACGGATCCTAATCCTTTACTTAAAACCCTCACTCACCAACTTCTTCAGCGTTTTTCGATATTTCCACTAGAAACAACGAAAACGAGAGAATTGTCATGGAGCTTCTGACCGTGGTGGATGATTTTTTTGTCACGGCGTCTCTGGCGCTTCTTCTCACTTTCATCGTCTTGAAGCTCGTCGAGGTCGTCAACGACATTCACGCCACACCAAAACGTCACCTCGCTCCCCAACCGATCCCTCCGCTTTCTCATGCCGAACGCTTTATGGTTCAGCGCGCTCAAAGCGAGAGCAAGCTCCGTTTTAGTACTCCGGTTCACTATGTAACCGAATACAAGATAGAAAAGCCCACGCTCGAACCGCTTCCTCAAAGTAAGGCTGTAGAAATCGAATGTGAAGAAGCTACGGTCGAACCGGTTCCCCCGGTTCAGCCCGCTGAAAGCAAGGGCACGATATGTTGTATTAGTCCGGTTCAACCTGCCACGTCATCACACATTGAACGCGTGATAGAAGAGACTACGGTCGAACCTGTTCCTTCAAGCGAGATCACGGTTTTAAGTCCGGTTCAAGCTGCCACGTGTGTAGGAAGCGAACACAAGGTTGAAGAGGCTGTGGTGGAACTCGATTCCAACTTTGTTCTCGAGTCACCGGTAAAATCACACACAGACATTGTCGTTATAGAGGAAATAGCAGAGACTAATGAGGGAACAACACAAGAGTTTGAGGAGAAGAGGGACGTGGAAAGTGTTGAAGATCCTTGCACTGAAATTGAAGTTTCTGCTGTAGAAAACGGCGTGAAAGAGAATGATTACAATGATGATGATGATGATGATGATGATTGGGAAGGGATTGAGAGGAGTGAGTTGGAGAAAGAGTTTATGGCGGCTACGGAATTTGTTGCTAACGAGGGTGATCGATTGGAGAATGTTGGAAGCAACGTGAAAATGGAGTTGTATGGGCTTCACAAGGTTGCGACGGAAGGGCCTTGCCGTGAACCTCAGCCAATGGCTCTCAAGCTCTCTGCACGTGCCAAGTGGTATCACATTTCAACTTACGTGCTCCCTCTTTTTTTCCAGTGTTGCCAGTTAATGCTTCGTGTGATGTTATTATGCCTTGTTTGTTAAATTGCCTAACTTGCTTTTACTTGTTCGTTACTCCTTTGTTGTTCGTAGCAATAATTAGGGTTTGAATTTGCCTCTAACTTACCCAGTAAAATGTGTTTAAACAACCGTATAATAAATGATAACAGGGTTTCTGTTCGAAACATTATGGGCCACGGGTAAAGAAGAATAGTATCTAGCTGATTTTTTTAGAGATCAGTCACCGGCATTGTCATCAATAACACAGTTAACAAAAGTATTGATTGGTGCAATTAAGAAATTTTATCAATTATCTTGATGCACACAAAAATTTATACATGACAGAGTGCGTTGTTAGATAAGAGATATCATTTTTGGACTTGCCGAGATTAGCTATAGAATTCACTTTTTATGTTAGGAAGACAGGTGGTCTGTTTTTCTTTATGTGAGCATCAAGATGTTTTTGAGTGGTAAGGAAGATACTAATTCTTTCCTCTGCTCAGAAATTACCAAATTGGGTATAGAATATACCTTTTGTTTTATATTAATAATTAAAGTGTTCTTTTAATCTATACTCTGACTAAAATTATTTAAGAATGGGATTCGATCCACATTCCCTCATGAATGAGCTGCTAATGTGCATTTCAATCACTCCCTCAAAGTACAAGAAGCAAAGCTCAGTTTGTGTTAGATTATGGCATTGCCAGCTAAAGTAAACACATAGAGTCCTCGTACATTTGATTAGGTAAGACCGTCTTTGTCATACTAATATTTGGATCGATGGAATGAAATGGAATGGAGTGAAAAAGAATATATTGGAATAAAACTTTCACTTCCTTCTATGGATAGATTGTGGTAGAACAGAACAAATTTCTGACTTCATCTTATTCCTCCCCCAAAATAATGAAAGCAAATAACGAAATGAGATGGATAAGATTACCAATTTAAATAATGAAATATAACACCATAAGTCCATTACAATTCCATTTCCTCCATTCATGATTTTCCATCAATTTGAATATAGCCTAAAAGACATAAGAATTACCATTCAAGAGGGAAAGAAAAAATGTGTCAAACACTCTAACATGGTAAATCAATGTAAACAACACATGCGGCCGTGTTGTACAAGTTACATGGTATAGCTTGATTGCTAGTTATAATAAAAGGGTTGAGAGCTGCTTTTTATGAGTGATCGACAGTACTGATTCCGTTGTGCAAGGAATGCTTGGCAAAAGCTGGGGAGCATGAATCCAGAGGTTGCAATGGAGCAGTATATCAGCCTTCTTTCGAACAAATTTCCTGAATGGATGAAAGATACTTCAACTGTGAGTTTGTGCTGTTGAGGCATATTATGTTTTAATATCTTAGCTCACGAGCAATAGAATTGAAGCAAATCCTTTTGCAGGGAATTAGTGGTCATGAACCCATAAAGCCTGAAGTTTCTGAGTCCGCTGCTTCTGATCTGAGCACAACTTTGTCTCATCAGCAACTGATCTTTGCTAATAGGTAGTTGATAATCGTACTTTTTCTTATTATCTCTGATTTTGTTGGTATATTTTGTTTTATGATGGTTTCATCTATCTTTCAGGGAACTTGAACAAGAGTCTTATTCCGAGGAGCGTAGCCCACTTGCAGGGTCAGATTTAAATAACAATGTAAGATCTTAAAATCATTCACAATTCTACATTGACTAACAATGAATAATAGCTTAGATAAAAATTTAAAACCATTCACACTTGGACACATATTATTTTCATTTTGTCAAAATAATTAGTCACGACACTTTCTCTGAGATAAGGAGCTTACATAGCAAGTAATCACAAAAAATTGTAGAAGGAAAATTTAATATCATTGTTGTGTGATTTACTTGTGTCACTTCGCTGCTCTGTGTCATTCTTTGGCCTTTAGCAGAATTAGTTCTAAAAAACTGCAAACAAGTAGAATTCGGCATGACAATGGGATGGGATCGGAAACTAGTTTTACTCTTCCCATTTCTGATTCCACAAATGACAGGGTGGGTTTGGATTTAAAATTTCAGTGTTATTTTAGTCGAATTTTATCGAGTTTAGCTAAATCTAGTAGGGACCCATCATATACTCTTCAGTAGTTTTAATTTACTTATTCATTTTTAAACAAATTATATATTAAATTATTAGATATATTTTAATTTGAATATATAAAAAATTAATAGATAGAAAAAAATAAGAATGAAATTATATTTTTAGTTATTGTATAATTTTAAATTATTTATTTAATTATATATATATATATATATATATATATATATATATATATATATATATATATATATAATGTGCAATTTATGTTGGAATGTTTTTAATCATTGCTTTTTAATATGAATAATTCTACATGGATGAAAAAAAGTTAGGCAGATGGATGAGTATATATAAATAAGTTTGAGATAATTTGTTTTGTTTTACTCCTTACAGCATTTTCTTCCTTCCTTCTAAATGATTTTGCATCAAAATCTTCGATAGCATATTTCAGTAATTGAAACTCGTGAGTAAATTGCACATACATAAGTTAGCTTAATTAGCTTGCAAAATTTTTCAGGTTAACAAATGATAGGATTTCTCTGGTAATTTCCCTCTCCAATGAAGACTGATTCCAACTGTCTAAGTTTGTTTCCAAGGAAGAGAGATTCTTGGGTTGTTTGTTCTCCTTTGTTCCTTAAATTATTTGTTGATCGTCATTGTTCTTTAATATCAAGTTGTTAATATATTTTTTGTACATAAATAAATGTGTGTATTGGATCATATACACATACTTCTGGTTGTTAATAACTAATTTATTGATATATAATGGGATTGATAAGTAGATGTTGTTAGGCGATCTGCTTAAATATCTCAATTTCATAAACCGTATATGGTATTGAAGTTTGCCAGTGTATAAAGAAACAGAAAAATATGTTTCTGTATCTCTTAAAATATTTCAAAAGTTAGTTTTCGTTTATAGTTTTTATTCTTAGAAACTTCTTTTGCCCGAAATGTTTTAACATTTTCATGAATATCAAAGTGAAAAAAATCATTTCCATCTATATTATTATCAAAAGAGAAATCTGGAACATCTTTTACTTTTTTCCGGGTCTACAAAGTTTTTATTTCTTTGACATGGTGTTAAGAGAATTACATTTTTATTGAGAAAGTGGAAATTGTTTTCTAACTCTACATTAACTGGCATTTTAACTTTATGTTACTTTAATTGTTTTAAAATTCAAAATATTGCTAGAAACATATAGAGTTAACTAAACTCTTTTTTATATATACTTGAGTATAATATTCCGGTTATATTATTTTGACGATGTCATTTCTAGAAATTCATCTTGAACCGTAGGCTCTTTACATCTATTACTTTTTTTTACTACAATAATGTTTCTTAAAAAAGTGGATGTGTAATGTTTTTAAAATTTAAAAGCGTGTAAGTGTAATATTTTTAAAGGGTTTGTAATGTTTTAAAAATAAACGAGAATTATGTAGAAGTTTTAAAATGCGTTCTCAATGTAATCTGAAAGAATTTCACGCAATATTTGTATAATTTACTTATAACCATATTACTATTACATTTTTATTATAATATAGGTGTCAGTAAAAAGTTTCTAAACGTGTTTTTGTTTCAAACGTAAGAATTTTAAAAAAAAAATCAACTGGATCAAAATTAACATTTTAAAGACAATAATGCATTTTAACTGTGAAAAATTATGTTTTAATTCTTTAAATTTCGAGTAAATTTAGTTTTTGCCTTTCAGATTTAGACATTTTCAGTTTTATTTTTTTTTCAAACAATACTTAAACATGATCAAAATGATAAAGTGTTTGATGATTAGAATGTATAGTCAAATAGAACATTATATGAATAATTTATAATTTATTACATATTTAAATGGAGTCATCAAAAGGATGGACGGATTAAAAATAAATTTTTGAAATAAAACATTAAAATTTAGAAGACAAAATAAAACAAATCTATTTCAAATTTCATGAACTAAAAATATAAGCCAGCAGCCCAAACTTTGCAACAATGTTAGTCTCCAATGGAATTTGGGCCTTCTTATTCTTCAAAAGAACTTTGTTTCCGCTATTGCTTCTTGCACCCAAATAATTATTAACTGCACCTCATAATGAGAGGGAGGAAATAACTGAAACATCTCTATCACAGTGAGTAGTATCTCTACGATCATCGCTGTCGTTGCCATCATTTCATTATATGATTCGAAAAACTTTCCAGAACACATTTCTTACAGGAATGTTCCAAAGACATTATATATATATATATATATATATATATATATATATATGTAAGTATAATTTTTTAATCCCATTCAGAAAAACTTATTCAAGAATATTTTTTATATGTTCTGAAAATTTCATTCCAAAATCCAGTTAGAAAATTTTATTCTAAAAATTCTGTTCTGAATTTTTCTTTTTCAAAATTTTTAAAAAGATTGTTCTGGGAAGTTTTCAAAATATATAATCCAAAAGTCACTTTTCTAAGGGATAAAATTGTCATTTTAAAACAAAGAAATTATGGTGGGTGTGAAGGAAGTAAAAGCCCATTGTCTTTAATGCATATATCAATAATTTATTTATTTTTTTCGTAACTTTTCATCTACATGAACCGTGAATCCAAACATATTTTTGAAGTTACTTTCTTATTGCATGAATAGTATTTATGCGAATCCAAATACAATATTAGTAGCGTAAACTCAAGCATGCCAAAGTTGAACAACTTTGCAGTGCCTTTGAATTTGTACTCAGTGTTCCATTACATTATCTCAAAACTATATACCGAAGCAGTGGTAGATTTTGTCTTTATTGGACTTTGTCTAACAGATAAATATCTGTATTTCTTAATTCAATCATGCACAGAAGAAAATATCCATATTTAAAATAAATTTTATCAATATTATGATTATAGAAAGATTAGATGGCTGAAATAATGCAAGTTTAATTTTGTTTCAAATTCTTAATTTTTTTTTGGAAAATTTATGTTTTATCTCCACAATTAACTTAAAATATTTTTTATTTAATTTAGCCTCAAAACATGATAAGAAATGGGTTCTGATAAAAGCAATAGGGAGCGTGGCTCTTGGGAATCTCCTCTAATTTAATAGGGATAATTTATTAGGCACCCGCTATTAACAAAAGAAAATAACTAAGGAGGATGTTACAAAGTTTTAATTTTATTTTCTAATATCATACAAGGTTGTACTTACAATGAAGAACTACAACTAATTTATACACTATCAAATTCATTACATTAATTTATAAAAAAACTCACTCATTTCTCTTATATTTCTATTTTCTTTAATTAAGTTTAAATAAACACATCCTCATTTCTAATTTTCTCTTTTTCTTAGATTTTTTAATGCAACATTTTTTCATCTTCTGCTTCAAACAATGAATATGTATTTTAGTGTTAAAAGAATGCAAATGATATGATATGTATTAGACACTACAATTTGTTTTACTTCTAGAAGATGATTGAGGAAGAGAGAATGAAGGGATTTGGTGACTTGTTGGTTATTTTAAGGGATTGAGAGGTGAAAATGAAGAGATTTGAATAGATAGTTTTTTTTTTTTTAAAGTTTGTGAATTATTTGATGAATGTGATAAATAAATAAAATTAATAGATTAAAATGTAAGATGACAATTTTACCTTTATGATTCAAATTAATATAAAATATAATATAATTAGTTAAAATTAATTTAAACTAAAATCTGAATTATTAATTTTTAAAGACTTAAATATATTTTTAATTTCTTAACTTTCTGTGAAAATTGGAATTAGTCATTTTTCAAAATTTTTTGCTAACTTAGTCTTCCATCTTTCAAAATATATGAATTTAGTCTCTTTTAACCAAATATTGCTAAGTTTTGTATAGTTTCAAACGTGTTTTTAACTAACATTCAAGTACATCGAAGCGGAAATTGTTATAAATGTGTTGAACGGTGTAAACAACTCAAATACTATCATAAAACACAATTGAAACTCATTTGAAGAAACACTAATATCAAATTTCATTGAAAGTTAAGGAACTAAAAACATATTTAACTCATTTTTAAATAAAAATAATAGGTGTAATTAATTCAATATAAAATTAAGATGTGATTGGTTGAAAATAATTTTAATTAATATTATTATTAACTATCATCATTATTATTTTATTTATATGTTGTATTACCTTTTTTTTCTTTAATATTATTTTTAGATATGGTCTCCATATGAAGAAGAACAAAATTGTTTCACTTTGAAAAAAAAAATTCATTTAATTGAACAAAATTAATGAAAGATGAGACTCAATTGAAGATAAGACATTAACACGTGGCACTAACACTCACACCATTACTAAAAACACACACATTTCTTGTTAATTTTCTTTTGAAATTTTTTTCTTTGGAAATATTTATATATTTTTTAATAATAATTTATAAGAAATTGTTACCAATATTTTTCACACAAAATTTGTTAGAAATGTTTCTGAATTTTATAATTTTGTAGGAAGTAATTATCCACGAAAGAATTATCTTTCAATTAAATTTTTAGAAAAAATAACAAATGAAAGTCTTTTTTGGTAAAATTTTATAACATGCAAATATGAAAATATGTAAAATTTTATCCATGAAATATGAAAAATTGTAATAGTATACGTAAGAGTAACATGGACACATGACACTAATACTAGCTTGAAATGTGACATTAACACTGACTTGACATATGACACGCCACATGAATTTTTTTATATATTTAAATTAAGAAAAAAAAATAATATGTGACACTCACGGTTAACATTATTTTAACTATTTAAACTTCGTTAAAAAAATCCAAATTAACTAAAAATGATGAAAATTAAGACTTTAACCAACAACCAAATAAAAAAAGATCACATTAAAAAAATAAAGAATTTTGGAGAAAAAGGGAAATAGAAAAAAATATGAGAATTCAGCTTTCAAAAAAGAAAGTCTCACATGAATAGGAAAAAAAAAATTCTATTATGACAAATAATGTTATCTGATTTTCATTAGTTTTTGAAATGGATTTATGGTAGAAAAAGAAATGAGTCGTTATCACCACACCTTTGTGTCCAATCAAACCCTTGTCCTGAATGTATTATTGAGTGTATCATGTTATATAAGACACTACGCAAGAAGATTAATGCATGTGAACTGTGCAAGAGTCTTTATGCATAGCGTATATATAAAAAACAATGATATTTAAACTATTAAATTTTAACAATTTTTTTATAATACGAGAAGCTATATTTTAAGTGATTTTAAAATATTAAAAATTAAAAATTAAAAAATTACTTAAAAAATATCATCTAAAATCATAAAAAAAAATTGTCAAAATTTAGCAGTTAAAAAATCATTTTCCAATAATCACATCTTAAAAAAGCACTTTCCAAATGAGTTTAGTTCATATATTATAATCCATGCAGTTAAGCTTCGTTCCATGTCAATTATAAACAACATGGACCCTCACAAACCTAACTCTATTCACCAAAAAACCATTTCTATTAATGCTTCAAAATGGTTTTTCTCCATTTTCTTTTTCTTTTCGACTGTGACTTATTAGCTACCATATATACATATATCATTTCTGAATATTCACACTCATTCTCAGATCTTAACTACTGTTCCTTTATGTCTATTTATTTAGTATTGCCATGTTAACTTATCAAACATTTATGTTACCTGCTACGCTTTATGTATTTGTTGCAGCTATGATAAATCAGCACTATGTAATATATTATTTGAACTCATTGCGACTGTGTTAGAAATTCAAGTGTGAATTTAAATTTTATATTGGCTAGAAATGAAAAAGTAGAGCACTATATAAGAATAAAGACTTATAAACTCATTGTCTTAAGATTTTTGATTAAGAGTGGTGTCAATCCTTTATGTGTGGGTTGGACTCATGTTTCATTGATGTTGTATCTCTCCAATAAAACTCCCTTTGTAAACCTAAGAACTTGATCTTTTGACCAAGTTGTAGTCGACTTTATGTTTGCAGGTGGATTGGTCAGTCAAGTCTCCATAACTGCCACAGTTTGGACAAATCTCCATGATATGTATTATCATGTTTTGTGTTAGTGATCTGATAAGTGTGAGCATGTTTCATGAGTGTTCATAAACTCTGAGTGTGATTTGATGAATGTGAGTATGTCTTCATGAGTATTCTTAGACCTATGAATAGGTTTTCACAAACGACAGTAATGTTGTGATCTTAAATTTGTTGAGTAGAATATTTAGGTTCTATTATCGAAACTAAAATATTTCTGGTATAAAATTCGAAGTTCCGTCACGATTTTGTTTTTAAAAGACATTTCGGAAAGTTAAAGAAATAAAAAATTTTAAAATTTTTTAATCTCTGACTCCTAAACTATAAGATTTTTTTTTCGTAAGATAAATTATTTTTCAAAATAATTATTTTCAGTTTTCCTGTGTTATTATTTGATGCATAGTTGTGGTTTTGTTTGGAGAAGTGCAGAATGGTGTGAAAATGAGTTGCTGAAAAGTCATGCAAATTATTATGATTGGTTGGATATGTATGACACGAGTGGGTGTTAGTTTCAAACCTGTTTTTGTCAGTAATGGAATATTATGTAATTTGTTTTCCTAGTAATCAGTCATCTTAGTAATCAATATAAACTTTATTTAAGAATTTATTCTCTGTATATCAATTAATCATAAATTATTATTAGTCTAAATAATGCAACCAAAGTTATGATTGAAAACGATTTCTTAAAAATCGGAATGACATGTAAACGACCCTTACACTTTATGCATATATATTATCAATCCATTTATTTTTTCTTTTTGATGGTGGAATTTATGTAAATATTCCTCACTTTCACTTTTTTCATTTACCCTTAATCATGTTTGTGTCTTATTAAATTTTATTGTCCTGAATCAAAGATCACAAATTCAATGAGGCAAGAATCATAAAGCAAAGATCATATATAATGCTAACTTTTTTTTCCTTTTCTTCCTTCTTTATTGGTGATTCTTTCATTTTCTGTGGCAACTCAGCCTTCTATGTTTATGATTTAGACTGGTTTGACAAGTATTGACAATTTAGAAAGAGATATGAAATGATGAGGGGAAAATGGTCTTAGTGTTCACATCATTCTCATTAATCACTGCTTCGTTTCTTAATGATGTTGACTTAAATAAGTTCAGCATGGTAGTAAGATTTGACACAATTTATTGTGTAAAAATTTGTTGTTTCTTCACGTAGATGGCTTGAGCTCAAATCATTTTTTTTATGAAATTGTGATGTTGATCGAACTTTTATCTATATAGACAGAGTAAATATACATTTTGAAGTTGTGTAAAGAAAAAATAGTGTTATGAATAAAGAGAAGAAAAATCTTAAAAACACAACTACAATGTGAAATTAAGTTTTCCGACCTCAGATCTCGTATCGACAATTCGATCTGTCAGAATGAAGAACACTGTGTTCCGAACTTGGTGTAAAATTTTCAGCACAATCCAACGATGAATGGATTTGTAGAACACTGTGTTCCAAACTTGGTGTAAAATTTTCAGCACAATCCAACGATGAATGGATCTGTAGTGTCGATTTTTTATGGCATCTTAGGGAAAAAAAACGTGAACAAATTTTTCCTTCTACCTCTCTCTCTCAATGTGCTAGGGTTTTAAGTGAACTCTGACGCTCTGTTCGCATGGAGTGATCCTTGTAGAGCAATGACTCTTGAGGATGGATTTGAAAAATTAATTGTGTTTGTATGTATAAATTTGTAAGAGAGGAATTACAAATACTTGAGGAATGGATCACTTTTTCTATCTCATCAAAACAACGCAGATTTACAGATATGTATAATAATTACAATAATATCCTCATAAATCATATATATATATATATATATATATATATATATATGTATGTATGTACCGTCCAGGGAATGGCCGACCTCAACGTGCTCATCAGGATTCCGACTTGATAAATATTTTTCATAAAACAACGAGTTTTAGTCATAGGCCGAGGTGACGAGCATTTGGACCGAGGTGGCCGAGGTGACGAGCATTTGGACCGAGGTGGCCGAGGTAACGAGCACTTGGGCCGAGGTAGGGGTGTCAAAACGGGCCAGCCCGGCCCGTTTTGACCCGGCCCGATTTTGGCCCGTATTAAACGGGTCGGGCCGGGCTAGCCCGACAAGGTAAAACGGGCTACTTTTTTGGACCCGGCCCGCGGGCTGGCGGGCTGGCGGGCTGACAGGCTGGCCCGCCAGTTTTTTCTGGATCTGTTTACTTTTTGGCCCAAAATTTTCAAATTGAACTAAATCAAATTGAACTTAATCATTTTAACAATTCATGTGAGTAACATGGGCTCACTTCTCCCCGTCAGAGACAGCCAACCTTTGTGTTATTTCTTTTTTCCTTCACTGATTATTTTTCATTCAATCTTCTATATTTCATTTGTTTACAGCAAACTAAAAGGACAAATAAAATTTTGTTTAAAATGTTCGGAACCCATCCTAAAATGTCTTTCCAACTTAATATCTCACGTAATAATTAAGGAAAACTTGTATTTGTTACTGTCAAAATTTTTAAAATATCCAGAACGAAAAATTCTTTTTTATTTATTTGAGAAATGGATCTTTTCTTTCTTCTGAAGACATCAAATAATCTATTATTGAAGAACGAATTAGGTGTGAGTTGTATGCCAGCGTAATATAAGGGGTCACGCTCTCTCTTAGGAAAATGCCAAAAATGAGTTCTTCAAAATAGAGTAATGATAAATTGGCTGTATTGCTATTTTTAGTAAAGGAAAGAGTAATTGAAAGGTTTGATAAATGAAAGATAAGAAGAACAAAACAAAGAAAGGAGTCGAAATGAAAAAGAGATTAAGGATATCAGTATTTCACAAAACCCAGCAACACAACACCACTCACTACTTCTTCCACTCCAAAACCCCTTCACACCTCGCCACCCTTAAACCCAACACCACCGCACCAATTTAGAAAACAACACATCTCGTTGTCTACGAAATTGAAATTGGGGGAAAATTTTAA
>Ga0214543_1003936_pt1 | contig 28495 bp, 20 predicted proteins | sample CNSS2metaG_FD_160094 | JGI IMG/M metagenome (GOLD analysis project Ga0214543, IMG submission 160094) | Root nodule microbial communities from cowpea collected in UCLA plant growth center, Los Angeles, California, USA - CNSS2 | ecosystem: Host-associated > Plants > Roots > Nodule | place: USA... | reverse complement strand
TATGTAGATATATAATATATAAAAAAAAAAAATAAAAAAAAAAAAAATTTTTTTAAATATATATATATATATATATATATATATATATATATATATATATATATATATATATATATAAAGAATATTTTAATCATTGCTTATTTTATACATAAGCGTAAAGCATAAAATATGATATAATACAAATAAGTAATAGAAGTATAATAAATTAGCTAATTGTAGTAATAAAACTAAATTAAACATATTATATAATATAATAAGCTAAACAATAAAATTTCAAATAATATAGTAATAATAAAAAATATATATATAATATATATATATATATATATATATATATATATATATATATATAATACAAACTGCCTACATATAAATAATCTAAAATAATATATACATATATTAAAAAATTCATTAAATTTAGAATGTTCGTCATCCCACTATCTTACGTTTAGGGTTGGCCGCTTCGCAGTTTGGGAATGACAACTATGAAGGACAAAATATTGTTAAATTTCAACTATAGTGGGAATATTTGTCTTTTTCCTGAAGTTACTCGTGTATAAATGTATTTGGAAGACATGGAACGAGGAGAAAAGTGTGGGAAGTTCAGTCTTGTAAAATATTATTCCTTTTTGTATGAAATTGTTTAATTATTAATTATTAATTACATTTATAATCCTATGTATTTTATTTGTTTACTAATAATTGTGCTAATGAATGAAATGATATATTTTTAGAACTACACAAAGGGGAATTAAAAGCGGTTCTCTTGATTCATTGTGAAGATACTCTGATTTCCTTCCCACTATAGGGCGTGGAAAGGCTTTTCTTATCTCCTGAACTAAGATATGTTGCATAAAACTTATCTAGTCAAAGTTGGATTTAATTAATTTGAACACCGATGTATGCTGAATCTAGTGCCCTTTCATTTTTATGTTTGAAAGGACCGACTGATATACTCAGGGTCCTTTTTTCGCTGTTTCTAATCTGCAGAAATATATTATCTTAGGATTTTGTTGAGTTAAAACTTCGTGATGCTGAAGCTGGTATGCTACTTTGAAAATGAAATTTTAAACTGAAGGGTATTTGAAAATCTCTTTGCCTTTTCCGTTATTGTTTAGTGTTTCTCTCAAATACCTATGTTTCCTAACCAGGTAATAAGCAAGGTGGAAAGGCGTACTGTTGCGTACCATGAATCAGGCCATGCTGTTGCAGGTTGGTTCTTGGAACACGCTGAGCCCTTGTTAAAAGTAACTATCGTTCCACGTGGCTCAGCCGCACTTGGATTTGCACAATATGTTCCAAGCGAAAACCTTCTCATAACAAAGGAGCAGCTTTTTGATATGACTTGCATGACACTTGGTGGTCGAGCTGCTGAGCAGGTAGTTTTGTCATTTTTCTTAACTTTCTCTCTTGTATATGTTTTGCTCTATGGCTATTTCTTTCTATCTTGAAAGAATTTTATGTGGTTCAGTGCATTTATGTCTTTTAGGAGTAAATCTTATTACTGTTTTTCTATTTTTTGTTGTTGAATGGTTTTCTCTTATCTGATGCTAAGCGCTTTCCAAATATCAAAAGGCATGAAAGTGATGTTTCGTTCCCCTGTCACTGCAGGTTCTTGTAGGGAGAATATCAACAGGAGCACAAAATGACTTGGAAAAAGTTACCAAGATGACATATGCCCAAGTAGCAGTTTATGGTTTCAGCGACAAAGTGGGTCTCCTTTCGTTCCCTTCAAGAGATGACTCATTTGGGATGTCCAAACCATACAGCAGTAAAACTGCTGCAATCATCGATAGCGAAGTGCGCGAATGGGTGAACAAAGCATACGAACGAACGGTAAATCTAATCGAGGAACACAAGGAACAAGTTACTCAAATTGCTGAGTTGTTGCTTGAAAAAGAAGTACTTCACCAGGAGGACTTGCGGAGAATTTTGGGTGAGCGACCATTCAAGGCTATTGAACCCACCAATTATGATAGATTTAAGGAAGGCTTTAAAGAAGAGGAGGAAAAGGTAGCAACAGAAAGTACCATTGTAGATGTGCCTGAGGAAGGTGGCGGATCTTCTCCGTTAGAGCCCCAGGTTGTTCCCAGATAGTTGCTAAATTTTTGCCTCTTATTGTACATGACTTTGTTGTTTTTTCAATGTTTATAAGTGATAAAAAAAACTCACATGTTAACTGCTAAATAAATATCTATATTTAAATTTTTTCTACATGGATGGTTATTAAACTGTTATGGCTGCCTTAAATTGTATCAACACAAACAAACAATTATACCAGAAAAAAACCAGAGGAGAAAAGAGAAGGAAATGACAAAGCAGTGGTAAAGGTCCACACTCCAGAGAAGAAGAAAATAACCACACCCATACAATTCCTCAATCCCCCCTTAAATACCCACTCACTCCCTCAATCGTGCATGTATCTTCACGAATCGTTTACTGCACCCAGGGTGTGTCATCATTGATAGATGCTGGTATAATGGAAGGAGGATCCCTACCATATAACACCTTAAAAGGAGTCATACCCATGGAAGTGTGAAAAGACGAGTTATAACATAATTCTGCCCAAGGCAAAAATTGAACCCACTGATGAGGTTGTTCAGAGTTGAAACAACGCAAATACATCTCAAGGCATTTATTAACAGCCTCCGATTGGCCATCCGTTTGAGGATGGTATGCCGAACTCATTTTCAATGAAGTTCCATGAAACTTAAAGAGGTGTTGCCAAAAGGAACTAATGAACACCTTGTCCCGGTCAGAAACGATGGAACGGGGAAAGCCATGCAACTTAACCACACTAGCTACAAATACTTCAGCAACTTTTATAGCAGTAAACGAAGTTTTCAAGGGAGCAAAATGAGCATACTTGGACAAACGGTCAACAACCACAAAGATCACAGAATATCCGCGAGATGCTGGTAACCCAATTATAAAATCCATAGCAATGTCTTCCCACCCCTTATTTGGAACGGGTAAGGGACTTAACAACCCAGCTGGCGAAGTCTGGACGTGTTTGGCACGTTGACACACCTAACAAGCACGAACCCAAGCTCGAACATCACGGCGCATGCCTTGCCAAGCAAAGGAAGCTGCAATGCGAGTATATGTCCGTAGAAACCCCGCATGACCCCCAATTCTGGAAGAGTGAAATTCTTGAAGGATCAAGGAAATAACATGGGGCGTATCATTAGGTATCCATACCCTATGATGTATAAATAATAAGCCATCACAGAAAGAATGATGAGGGTAATCTTGTGGATCTGCCTTGAACAAATCGACTCGTTGTTGGAAGGCCAGAGAGGTCAATAAAGCGGCACGAATATCATCCATTAAAGACAACTGGGCAATAGAGATAGCCATGTGAAAAGAATGAGATAAGGCGTCGGCTGCTGCATTTGTCGGGCCTGGTTTGTACTCAATGGCATAAGAAAAACCCAAGAGTTTTGGAAGCCACGCTTCTTGTTCTGGAGTTTGGATAGTTTGATCTTGTAAATGCTTCAAGCTACGTTGATCTGTGCGAATCACAAAGTGGTGACCAATTAAATAATGGCGAAATTTTGCTACCGCTTCAGTGATGGCATAAAGCTCTCGAACATAAGAAAATTGTTGTTGGAGACAATTAGATAATTTCTTGGAGAAATATGCAATGGGATGACCATCTTGAGCTAAAACAGCACCAATCCCCACGGCAGATGCATCTGTTTCCAGAATAAAAGGTTTAGAAAAGTCAGGGAGAGATAACACTGGTGCTGACACTAAGGCTGTTTTCAGATGCTCAAAAGCAGCTTGCGCGGTAGGGGACCACTGGAACCCATTCTTCTAAAGAAGATCAGTCAATGGCCCAGCAATCGCAGCATAATGCCTAATAAAACGACGGTAGTATCCCGTGAGTCCAAGGAAAGCACGCAGTTGCGTAACTGAAGTGGGAGTGGGCCATTCACGCACCGCTTGCAGCTTTATAGGTTCCATTTCTACTCCTCGTCCAGAAACCACATGTCCTAAATAGTCCACTTGCAATTGACCAAAAGAACATTTTGATAAGTTTACATAAAACTTATCATTGTGTAAGACTTGAAGAACCAAGGATAAATGCTCCAAGTGTCGGGACCAATCTGAGCTATACACCAGAATATCGTCGAAGAATACCAAACAAACTTGCGAAGGAAAGGCCGAAATAGATCATTCATGACTGCCTGGAAAGTGGCTGGAGCATTCGAGAGACCAAACGACATAACAACCCACTCATAATGGCCATTATGAGTACGAAAGGCAGTCTTAACACGATCCTCTAGACGAACAAGGATCTGATGATAGCCTGCTCGAAGATCCAATTTGGAGAAGTAAAGAGAACCGCACAATTCATCTAATAGCTCATCCACAGTGGGTATCAGAAAAGAATCTTTGATAGTAACGGCATTCAAGGCACGATAATCAGTGCAGAACCGCCAAGATCCATCATGCTTTTTGACCAATAGGACTTGAGCGGAAAAAGGAGAGTTGCTGGGCTGAATAAGGCCCTGCTATAACATTTCGCAACCATACGTTCAATTTTAGATTTCTGAACAAATGGATAGCGGTAGGGTTTAACTGAAATTGCTGATACACCCTCTCGTAGAGGAATAGCATGATCGTGGCGGCGGGACGACGGAAGACCCGTGGGAACTTGAAATACTGAGGTGTACTGATAAAGGACTTGTAGCAGGTCCGAGGGAGTGTTAGGGGGAAAACAGGGCATTATAGTATTTTCCAGCTCAAGGGAAGAACATGAGAGCATGTAGGCTTCAAATATCTGATCAATTGAGCAAAGCCTCCGGAAGTGATTGTATTGCGCGATTTGAGGGACAAATGAATTTTCCCCTTGTAAGGTAACAAAATCAGAACCAATGGTAAATTTAATCCGTGCCGCGCTATAATCAGCAATATGCAGACCCAACGTCGCCAACCACGATGCACCCATCACGACCTCAAAGCCACTCACCTCTAACACATAAGCCGGAAACGTAATAGCATGACCATTAATAGAAACAGAGAGGCGAGGTATGTAGCCTTCAGTTTGTAGACAATATCCATCTCCTACCATAACCCGAAGACGAGGGGAAGGTTGAACGGGAAGACGAAGAAGGTGAGCGAGTCTAGGTTGGATGAAGTTGTCTGAATTGCCCCCATCTAAGAGAACGCGAACCGATTTTCCTTCGATAAACCCACGAAAATATATAGTAGCATGACTGGAGGATCCCCGAAAAGCATGGAGGGACAGATGAGAAGGGTCATCCTGAACGGGAACCTCCGCAAGGGTTGAGTCGACCAAGGGTGTTTCGGATGGATCTTCTTCCAAGTCAAATAACATCAACTGTTTGTTTGGGCATTTGTGATTCCAAGTATATTTGGCGTCACAGGTAAAGTAAAGACCCTTCTCACGTCACAATTGTTGCTCAGCGGGAGAAATGCGACGAACGGGGGGTGAAGCTTTAGTCAACGGGGTGGGAAGAATTGGTGGTAAAGCATTGGGCGAGGAAGAATTGCTTTTCTGAAGAGAACTGGTGCCAGAATTAGGGTTCGCCTTGAAAGTGGAATAAGAAGTGGGCCGGTTGTGTGGAACCGAGAGGCCCAAAGTTGCCTTTTCATCAAATAATCGTGCCAATGACACTGCCTTCAACACAGTACATGGAGATTGGGCCAGAACATCTCAGCGGATAGGATCCTTGAGCCCACTAATAAAACAATCTAATAATGCAGTCTCCGTTAAACCCTGACTACGATTAGCGAGAAGCAAGAACTCATTGTAATATTCCACAACAGAAGATGTTTGGGACAGCTTAAATAGGCGTGCACGAGGGCTATCAAAAAGTGATGGCCCAAATTGTAATTCAATCGCAGTGACTAAAGCCGACCAAGTGGGGAGTTGATTAGCACGTTGGAGAAGCTGAAACCATGGAATAACGACACCTTCAACGTTGACGGAGGCAATTGTGAGACGATCAACATCCGGAGTGTGGTAATAAGCAAAATATTGTTCTGCCCAAAATATCCAATCTAACGGATTTGAGCCGTCGAATCGGGGAAAATCTAATTTCACGTGACGCATATGTAAAGGAGGAACAACAGCAGAGGGAGAGGCAACCCAAGATGATGAGTACAACGCTCCAACTGGTGGCCCAGACGTTAATTTCTCTAATTAGTGAGCAATGGAATCTAAGGAAAGTTGTAAGGCAGATAAGTGGGATTCAACCTTGGTCAAGCGAGAGCCCATGGCAACATTGCTCTGGTTATGTGCTTCAATAGCATCGAAGGCCTTCCGCATCTCTGATTGCAAGTCCTTGAGATGAGTGTTCTCCGCCATTGGAGCTCAATGAAAACACCAATTGTTATGGCTGCCTTAAACTGTATCAACACAAACAAACAATTATACCAGAAAAAAACCAGAATCTGATGTAAGAACCTCCTCCTTGTATTATTCCTCAAGCGGAAAAGGAAAAATAATAGTAGAGAAAAGAGAAGATAAAGACAAAGCAGTGGTAAAGGTCCACACTCCAGAGAAGAAGAAAATAACCACACCCATACAATTCCTCAATCCCCCCTTAAATACCCACTCATTCCCTCAATCGTGCATGTATCTTCACGAATCGCTTACTGCACCTAACAAACTTTGGTGCCACCTGTCCCTTTTCATCATGGATTGCTACCTGTCCCTTAGTTCCACTACTAACCTCTCTAATGGGTATTACATAAACTCTTCGAGTTCACTCTTACTTAGATGTAGAATCGACTTTGGTAGACTTCGTAGGTTTTGTGGTAAACTTAGCCAAACTACAAGTTCTAGACCGAGTTGGCAAGTTCAGCTTGCTCCAATTTTTAAAAGATACTTTGGCTTGCAACCAAAGAAGGGAGAATACCCATAATTAGGGTTTTTCACTTTGCATCTTTTTGTTGTCCATTCTTTTCGTATTTTTTGTTCTGGTCGTCATCGTTCATGATGTTGATCACGACGCTTGGTTCTGGGTTCAATAGTTTCAGGTCACTTTTGTTGTCGAGGTCGACGCTCTATTTCCAAATGTGGCTGTACAATATCTACTTTTTGCATGTTTGGTTTCCATTGTTACAATTCTTCTATTCTCACACGTTATCGGAACTAGCAAGTTCAACACGTTGAATTTTTGTGCTACGCGATGACGACATGATGTTAGTTGTATAGATCGATATTATTATGGATTGGTTGGTTAAATAAGATTACGTTATTAACATGTTACATAAAATGCTAATTAGATATTTTGACTTTTGGATCAAGTTAATCTAACTTATCTAGGTAAAAGTTTATTAAAATGTTATAATTAAGTTGATGTTTATGAGATAAACAGTGTTACATTATTATTTATTTATTATGTATTTGTTACGTTTTGTTGACTTCTACAACCCATCTTGACAAATGCAATACAAAGGAGATGTTTTGACGAGTACAACAAAGATGAGTAGAGGTCAAGACAAGGAGTATGAAGACCAGCACATATCAAGATATAGAATACATGTTGGTCATATAAGGACATATTGACTTTTGTAAGAATATTGGTACCATCATGGAATTGAGTTGGATTTTGAAGAGCATGTGGTATTGACAAGAAGCATGACTAATAATGAGAGACAATGGATACTTGAAACACAAGAGAACTATGATAATGTTGAAGAGATGAACTCCTAGGGAGAAAAAAAAACAAACAAATGAGGATGAAGTTAGAGGAAACCACAAATGCCGCATACAATGACAAGATGGGCAAGGAAATGTGGCGATGATTTAAGTCACCCCATCTCACACCCATCAATATACCCCTAGGACAAAAAATGAAAGCATTAAACGAATGGTTTGGTTGATTCTCTTAACTTCTTACTTGCTCAATACTCTTAGTGCCATAATCTCCAATCCCATCTAGCGATGAATTTTCCATTAGTGTCGGAGGAAACTATCAATGTTGCCTTGGTGCAAGAAATTGGGAAAGAACATAAGCTTGTTTAATTTGTGCATCAAACTCTACAAGAGTAAATAAATGAGGTAATAGATGATTGAAAAGGCAGCTTTAATGCTTATCAATGCGACAATGAGGTTACGATTGTATTTCCAAAGTCATGAAATCTAGTTTGAATGCACTATATGGTTCAAAAAACCGTCAGAAAGCTTAATCTTGTTAGAAAATTGATTAAATGACTAGTCAAACAATGTGAGTTTTATATTAAATATGAGTCAAGAGGTTTCATAATAAAAGTACAATTCTGAGTGGATTTCACAATCGAGTCAAGCCTACTAAAGAAGAGCTTAAGAATGAATTATGGACTCTTTATACGGATGGTTCCTCCAACACAAAGAACGTGAGACTAACTGGTGTTGAAGGACTAGCTTACTCTTGGAATAATCACTGCATCTCTAATTTAAAATATCATTTTCCTTTAAAATATCTAACAACCAAGTGGAGTATAAAACACCAATAACCAACCTAATCTTAGATTAGGATATAGGAGTGTTAAAAGTGTTATGCCACACTGATTCACAGTTGAAGGTGGGACACCTGATGGGAGGATTTCAAGTCAAAGACAAGCTTTTGCTCTAATACTATCATGTCATAACTAACTTGCTAGCCAACTTCGAAACAATAAAAATACTTTGTGAAATTGGCTAGATATCGAGGGGAAAGACATCATAGATATTAATGACAATGGTATAACAATTAATTTAAATCTAACTATTGTTTAAAGACTATGATTATAAAAAAATTTATATTCAAGCATTATGTTGTTAGGATTTGAGAAGATCTTGAACCTTGTACTATTAGTCCAGAAAAAAGCTACTGGATATTGATTTTTCTTCATATTATATTTATTCTTCAATTTTACTTGTGAATTTAATTACGAGTTTTAATTAGGTTTATATGCTTAATTACATAAATCTAAACTAAAAAAGAAGAAAACTAAATTTGTAAGAGTTTTTATATAAATATTCAAAAAATCAAACTCAACTTATAAAAGTTATAAAAACAGCAAAAAATTCAAATCTAGCAAACTATGTGCTCGTTTTGAAGTCCTAAAAATGTAAAATATATTGTTACTATAATAATATAAAAATAATATTTATTAAAAAAGTCATGATCCAATGAGTAGTGAATGTCTATTTTTAAAAAAAATGAAAAATGAAAATAATTATGTATATTGAGTTGAGTCCTATTCATCAAAAATAAAAGAAAATGATTTAAAAAATGAAAATAAAACATATTGAAAATATTTTTAATGTACAATAAAAGTATAAATGTACACAAAATGTGTCATCACCTTTTCATGTCTTTAACCATCCATTTCTATCATTATATGGAACTATATATTTTATACTCTTAAAATATTTTGTAATATCTAAAATTTTAAAACTATTTTTCTCTTTTTTTTTTCTTAATTTTTTTTTCTTAATTTTTTTTCCTTCTTACAAATCTCTATTGAAACTTCTTCCTTATTTATTCTTTTTGTTTTTTATTTTCTTGTCATGGTTCTGGTTTGGATTTTTATTTCTTTTTATAGTTCATCTTCTCGTCTTCATTAGATTCCTCTCTAACCCTGCTTAATTTTTTTTTCTATATCCCAAAGTCATCATCTAATATGTGATTTCATAATCAAGTAAATAGTTAGACACATTTAAACATGTTATTATTTAATATTATCAAAACATGGGATCTTAAGCTTGTTATTAAGATTGAAACTTGATTCTTATATTAAAAATATGAGGTTAAATATGTTTTCAGTCCCTAATCTTTCATGTGATTTCATCCTTATTGAAAAGTTTGGACCAATTTCATCCTAATACTATATTTATGCATGGATTACATCCTTGTGGGCGAACGTCGTTAAACATTCATTGACGTGGCAAACAACTATGCATAATCGATTAAAATGGTTTGAAGATGTGACTCTTTTAATGTTGACACGTGTACTTTTTGAAGAAAAAAAGAAAGAAAAGTAATGAAATATTATTATGAAATTTGATGTTTAGTAGCAGAAGAGTAGTTCATGTGATTAGGGGAAGAAAATTGAATCTTTTTATAGTGAATAGTTTGTGGTATTGAGGATGATTTGGTGGTGTGAGTAGTGATTCATTAGGATTTTGGTGGCATTGGTGGGCAAGTTCAGGGTGAAAGTGTGGTAACTTTGTTATGGATGTTTAAGGATTGTTTGGGGGTTTTCCTTGTTTAGGGTTTTTCATTATTGTTGATTTGCTTTGTGGATTAATGATAAAACATTGTTATGTTGTACCTTTGGATTTGTGCAGAGAAGTTGTGGATTGAAGTCTGTAGCAACATCAACTTCATCTTTGTAGTTAGGAGAAAAAGTATTTGGTTGTGGAGAAAGATTATTATTTCTGAAAGCAAGCACATTGAAGAAAAGAGGAAGATTATTTTAGAGATGTAGAAATTGAGGAGTAAGTACAAAATTTTATTTTTTGTATTGAATTTTGTTATGATGGTCTTTTTAATGGTTTGTGATTTTGATTGTAGATTCATTCTCACTGTAATTACTTTCAAAGAGGTGATGAAGTAAAAGGTGAAATGGAAGCAATTATAGGAACAAAAGAGGAAGAAGAAATTGCTTCTATTATTGACAAACTAGTCTCGAAATTGGTTAGGGAAAGTGCTAAGTTGAACAATAAATGAATGGCAGAGAGAAAAGTGCAAAAAATTAGATGTTTTAGTTTTTCTCGTATCTTGAGCATTTACAATTATGCTTTATTTTATATTTATGCTCAAGAGAAATTGTAATGTGTAGTTTAGTTTGTAATGTTTCCCTTTGTATTGGTTTTTAGTGGAAGAATCTTGTATTGAACTATTATTGTTGAATGAAATTGTATTGGAAGTCTCTAGCATCATTTTACTCCATTTAAGTGTATGTTTCATGCTATGCTATCTTTTTTAAATTAAATATACTTTGTTTAGTTTTCAGTCACAATTGTAATTAGTAATGTATTTGGTTAAGTAAACAAACAAATAGCAGTGACACATAATTGAATAAGAACAAACTTGCATATAATTGAGTAATAAAACTTGTCCATAATTGTTTGATAAAGTAGAAGAAAAATTTTGTGGAACCTTAAACATATGACAACAAAAGTACATAAAACAACCACAACATTACAATAACATATGCACTAGCTAAATGCCAAAAATAAAAATTCATCATAACTTTTGACACTCATTCCTTATTTGCATTATTGATGCTAAATATTCTCCCACACTTATGCACATCAATGAGTGTTTTCACTTGAAAACTATGAGAGCCACCAACTTTACTAACCAAAATCACAATCACACATCTTTTCTTGCAAAAAGCTCTTACTCGAATATGGCCATTCTTCATAAACTATGCTATCCTCACATTCAAAACAAAATGCTCCATTATGGGTTGTTTGAACTCTTACAGTAAACAAAATTTCATCCCTAACTTGAATTTGAAGTTTTTACACATATCTTCAAATCTAAACTTGGAAAAATTTTCATTACCCCCCACATCCCTACCTAACTATTCACTATTGTACTCTTGGTCTATTTTATGCTGGTCATCAATTTTATTTGTCTCGAAAGAAGCAGAAGCAATGTCATCGGTCCTTGCTTGCTTTCCTCTATTTCTCCTTTCACTACATTTTCCCACCTTTTATGTGTTGGTTTTAGAATAAACTTAAATGAATTAGCTTTGGGATCTTGTGGGTAGTTAATGAGTTAGCCGTTGAGGGTAGTTAATGAGTTAGTCGTTGTGGGTAGTTAATGTACTAGCCATTGTGGGTGGTTAGTGTACTAGCCATTTATAGCCGTTGTGAGTACAACGGATAGAAAAATGAGTCTATGAATTGTATTGTGAATTATATGAATGAATAACAACAACAATAACAACAAGAGGTGAATCTAGTTTTTTCACAAAGGTAGAGAGTTGTTGTCTACAAAGTGGTATCAGAGCTAGTTAGCTTAAGTATTTGAGTGGAAAAAAGAGAGAGCTAGAGAGCTTGAGTGTTTGAAAAAAAGAGAGAGCTGCAAATCTTATGTGTTTTAGTGTTTTGAAAAAAGAGAGTGAGATGGCCAATCTTACAAATAGTGTACCCCTGCCCAAGTTAACAAAGGTGATCAACTATGACAATTGGGGTCTTAAAATGAAGGCTTTTCTTGACTCCCAAGAAATTGGGGAGGTGGTTGAAGATTGTTTTGATGAACCAGCCAAAACCACAAATTGGTCAAATGTCCAGTTAAAAGCGTTGAAAGAAGCGTGTGGACGAGTCCGACTTTGAGAAGATTGTAAGTGCCAAATCTTCAAAAGAAGAGTAAGATATTTTGGAGAAAGCATATAAGGGGGATGATTGAGTGAAACAGGTCTGACGTCAAACACTTAGGGGAGAACTAGAGAGCATGAGGATGAAGGATACTGGAGGATTAGCTGAGTACATTACTCGGGTAGAAAATGTGACCGAACCAACTTGCTAGAAATTGAGAGATGTTACCCACTAGTCGAGTTATGGAGAAGATCTTGAGGTCATTGATAAACGACTTTGAGAATGTGGTGTGTGCGATTGGGGAGTCCAAGGACCTACCAACGCTTACGATTGAAGAGCTAGTTAGGTCCCTTGAGGCACATAAGCAACGGAAAAAGAAGAAGAAAACGAAGCCACTTAATTAACTACTCCAAATGAAGAGAGAGACTTAGAACACTTAAGGCAGAGGAAGATACCGAAGAGGTAGAGGAGCGATCTTGATGGTAAAAGTCGAGGACAAGAAGAGAAACAACAATCCGGTCAAGAAAATTAGCATGCAAGAGGACGAGGTCCATGGAGAGGAGGTCAATCGAGCAACTCAAATGTTGAGTGCTTTAAGTGTAGAAAATATGACCATTATGCAAAGGACTGTTACTCAGACAAGTGTTTTAGTTGTGGTAAAGTCGTACATTTTTCCAAAGATTGCTAGTTTGGGAATGGAAGAGAAGAGATAACCAACCTCGTAGAAGAAGTTGAAGAAGAAATGTTGTTGATGATGGTGCGTAGCTCAAGGGTCGAGCACAAGCAAGTGGAGAACTTGACAAGAAGAACGAGTAACATGGAAAATTCCACAAGAAGGCTAAGTATAGTTGATCAGTTGACAAGATAGTCGAGTAGCGTGGATAGGTCGGCAAGACAACTAAGTAGGTTGCATAGGCTGGTGAGACATGTACATAGCCTAGACAGAGTGGTGGAACATGTAGATACCCCAAACAATATGGTGGACCATGAGGCCAACTCGATTAACTTGGTGGGACGCCTAAACAACTCGATTAAGTTAATGGAGCAAATGAAGTACTTAAATAGCTTAATGGAGCATCTGAAAAGGTCGAATGGCTCAGAATTTGAAGAAGAAGAGCTTTTAATATAAAGGTTGGAGATTGCAAAAAGTGATTTGCAACAAAGAGTCAAAAAGGAGGTTAGAGGTAATGCAATTTTACAAACAAGCTTAGAAAGAAGGAAATAGGCTTTGCAAAAGCGATGCTTGGAACTTGAAAAAGATGTTTCAAAATTGGAAGAACAATTGCAAGCTGAGAAGGATCTGAGAGTTGCACTAAAGGAGCAAGATGAGAAATGGTGACTTGTAATGGATAAGGAGATAAATGCCATTGAGTGCAACAATACATGGGAATTATATGATCCCTTTAAAGGAGGTCAGCCTATTGACAAGAATATGGTTACGAACAAATTGTCTGCTAAGATAACAAGGAACCCAGTGAGTAACATGTTAGCCAAAGAGAAGAACAAGTTTGCCAAAGAGAGGAACAAGATGGCCAAAGAGAAGATCAAGTCAACTATGAAGAGTGTACTGAACAAGTAGACTATAGTGAAAGTGAAGTTGTCCATGAAGAAAGCAAAGAACTTGGCTATTCATGAAAGGGACAAGCATAATGAGAAAAGGGCTATTGCACATGGAAAGCCAGGATGAAGACTAGAGGAACTGAGATGAAAGATAAGAGAAGCATTTAACTTTACGGGGGGAGTTTTGTTGGTTTTAGAATAAACTTAATGAATTAGCATTGGGATCTTGTTGGTAGTTAATGAGTTAGTCGTTGTGGGTAGTTAATGTACTAGCCGCTATGGGTACTTAGTGTACTAGCCATTTATAGCCGTTGTGAGTACAACAGACAGAAAAATGAGTCTATAAATTGTATTGTGAATTATATGAATGAATAACAACAACAATAAGAGGTGAATCAAGTTTTTTCACAAGAGTATAGAGTTGTCGTCAACATTAAGTACATGATTCACATTTCTACCAAATATATCTTCCATTTCAAACCCATCGTCCAAGTTTGCATATCGTTCTTCCTCACTATCATCCAACTCTATATCTTCAATTGAGCTATCGTGATCCTCACTATCATCAATAATACTAGCCCCATGTTGATCCTCACTTCTATCATCACCACCATCATCAGTAACACCAACATCATCATCCTCAATTCCACCATCAACACCAATTCTAGTCTCACTAGCACCCTCTTCATCTCCACCAACAATACTAACACTCTCTTTATCCCTAATTTCAACCTCACCACCCTCACTACTATCTCCACCAACCTTATTGACATACGAAGCCTGAATGGTGTGTTACTTGAAGATTTGATGAAACTTTGTTGAAGTAACTTGAAGCCATTGCTTTGGAATCATGCCTACATTGAAGGAGTTATGGAGATTGGATGTTGTTCGAGTTGATCAAGCTTTATATGCATGCCCTCTATATGGATCAATCATAGGGAAAGATTATAATTCACTTTGTAGACCATTTAGCATTTATTAGATGTATAAGGTCTTTATTGTGTCTTTTAATTTGTTGAAATATTTGTCAACAGGTTAAAATGTGTCTTTTAATCTGTTGAATAGATTTTTAACAAATTAAAAGGTTAGATATAGTAGTCCTAAACTATGACTTATTCAATCAATTGATTTATTTTTTAATCGACTGATTTCACTTAAGTTAAGTGAAATCAACCAATTGATTTGAAAATCAACCTGTTGAATTTTGTAATAGTTTGACTATAAGAGCTGTATTTTTCAAAACAGATGTAAGAAAACCATTTTTAAGTGCAAAAATATTTTAGAAATGTAGGAATTCTCTCTCTTTTGTGATCATACAGATTGCAACTAGTGAAGGTTGATCTTAGATCAATTCTTGGAGCATTTTGCTTTGTTTTAAAGTTTGGAGAAGGTGTTTGTTGTCAGAAGGTTAGATCTTTCTCAACCTTTATGTGTGTGCCTAGTGGTTTTCCAGGTCTGCAAGAGGTGTCTTGTTGTGCTGGTGTGATTCTTGTGTGATTCAAGAGTCTTTTTTGTGTGTTTTTGCTTATTTTGAAAGTGTAAGGGTGTAAACTTTGTAAAACTTTTGAAATAGTACAAAGTTAGGCTCAGGTTGCCTTGACAAACTAGATGTACCTCAAATTTGAGAGAACCAGTATATAAATCTTGTGCATTACTCTTTTCTCTAACCCTTCATCTCTTGCATTATCATTTAAAGTTTAAAAAATTGTTATCTAAACCATGTTTTTAACATTGTTGAGTGTGCAGCATTGATCATGTCTGTATAACTCATTGGAACCTGTCTTGATCGTTCTTTTACATTGTTCTTGCTTTAAATTAAAAATCTATATTTCTATATTTTCCCAGTAGTTTTGTCGACGTTTTTTATGATTCAATCGATTGATTATATCAGTACCGTATCAGGTTAATAAAATCAATTGACTAATTCTCTTTTTGATTGGTTGAAAGTGTACATTCCATAGGTGTTTGCATCCAAACTTGATGATTGAATTGATTCATTAAGCCTTTAAAAGTCACCTAAATTTTTAACTAGCCAATTCAACTCCCCCTTCTTGGCATTTCAACCATTTCAAAACTTACAAACCTTACCATCCTTTCCACCCTAACTAGTCTCACTTGCCATCCCACATCACCACCTTAACCACCTGATCAATCTCACCCTGACCAAAATTGACTTTATCACTTCTAATGCCTTTAACGATCTTAATTATTTATTTCGCTTTAACAAATTCAACAAAAATATCTACTTCTTCTCTATTACACTCTGCATAGCTTGCGAACTCCATAACATCCTTATCCAAGCTACGTAGTTTCAAATCATTATCCATGCTTCCCTTCTTTGACTTTTACCACAACTGCAACTCATCATTATATTTGAAGTTCATCACTACCCTTAATGCTTCAAAATATGACCAAACATCATAATGCACGTCACAATAAAATGTTTTCCAACCCTCGTAATGCAACTTAGGAGACTTCATAAACCTCCCAATATGATGAAATGTCATTGAGAATCTTATCTTTGACAATGTTAAAATTCATTTAAAAAATAAATACATATGCCAATAACAAAAATAAAACCTAAACCCAAAATTTATGAACCTTTATACATTTCCAATCAAATCAAATTCAATGATGACTAACAATGATATGATTACTATTAAAATGTCTTTCCATCCATCAAAAGCCTTTTTTTTTACAAAAATAACACAAAATAACTAACCTACCTTTCCAACCGTAGCCCATTAATGCTAACAACAAATCTCCACCACCAACGTTGCTACCAATAACACCATAACCACGTGAATGTAAACGTTCAACATCCACACCAGCACTAGCGAAAATAATTTCAATGTGCATTAACTTCAAATTTTTCCTTTAAAATAAATGTTCCCACCACTCACGATTTAAGAGGCCAAATTTTCTTTTTCAAAAATTACACGTGTCAACATTAAAAGTCACGTCTTCAAACCATTTTAATCCACTGTGCATAATCATTTGCCATGTCAAAAAATGGTTAATGTTGTTGGCTCACCAGGATGTAATACATGCATTAATAAAGTATGTGGAAACTTTGTATTTTTTATTTTGTATATAGCTAGTTGGTGTGATTTAGAATTATTATTGCACTAATTCTATCCTTATTCTCTAGACACATTTCAACACTTAATGAAAACATCATGTTACTTCATATTAGAATATCTAGAGAGAAAAGAGTCATGACAGATAAAGATGTTATAAAAGTTTTCATGTTAATATGAGATTATCTTGACGAATCACAAAGGCGCAGATAAAGTTCATCTTTGCCTTAATATAGTCAATACATCACCCATCCAAGTTATTAATTATAGGTTTAATCACACAGAAAGTTCCCATTTTCGTTAAAAAATCGCAATTGGGTCCTTAACTTCTAAGCCGTTCCAATTGGGTTCTATTTTTGAAAATTTGTTCCAATTTAGTCCTTTCCATTAGGACATCATTGACACCATTAACTATGTGCCACATGTGAGCTCGTGGTTCATTTTATTTTATTTTTTACTTTTTTATTAAAAAAATAGTTGACATTTGTCAAATTAGGTTTATGCCACGTGTCAATTGTTTATGTGAAAAATCTTGATTTGATCCCTATATTTGTTATTTTGTCTCAATTTACTCTCAATTTCTTTGTAAATGGTAGTAATTTCATCCCTTCCAAATTGAGACCAAATTTAACTTTTATATAAATATTTTTATTATAATAGTTTTATAACAGTTACAAAATTCAAATGTAAAATTTAAATGTCTGTATTTGTTATAAAATTGTTGGAAAATTATACATTTGAATTTATAAAGTTGTCTACAAATAATTAAAACAAATTTTTAAATAAAATTTAATGCAAAATTTAAATTTAAATAAAATTAATTTGGTTAAAAATATCTATTATAATAATAATATCATTATAATATTTATATAAAATTTAAATTTGGTCTCAATTTAAAAGGATATAATTACTCCAGTTTACAAAGAAATTAGGACTAAATTGAGACAAAATAACAAATATAGGGACCAAATCGAGATTTTTTACATAAATAATTGACACGTGACAATTTTTTTTATTAAAAAAATAAAAAACCACAAGCTGACACGTGGTAAAACCCTAATTTGACACGTGTCAGCTATTTTTTAATAAAAAAATAAAAAAATTAAAAATTAAAGAAAATTATAAAAAATTTCAAAAAATAAAAAAAAACATCATAAGAACTACGAGCTGACGCGTGGCACACAATGAACAACGTCAATGATATCCTAACAGAAAGGACCAAATTGGACGGATAACCCACCTAAGGGCGATGTGGCCCTCTTCTCCTTCAACACTAGATTTGCGAGCTTTAGCTACCAGCTAGGGCTTCGTCTTGGGCCCTTCCATCAACGATTGGGGTTTCAACCCTGGAACATCCTTTGCCCTAACTCGTTTGTCACCTTCAACCATCACACTCACTAGACAACGTGACCACCACCCTTCTCAATGTCTAATTTTCGTCGAGTTTCATCGGCTTCAACAACCAAAGTTCTATCGTAGCCATTGACCCCTTTACCAATGGACCAAAGTGTTAGTAATTTGGGTCATGCATATATATGATAAATAATTAAATATGTTAGAACCGTTAACTTTTATTAGTCAATTTATTAAAGTGATCTAATTTATTATATCTATTGCTAAAAGTATACAAACGTCATGAAAATATTAACTTGGTACATACCTGCAATATTCTAATTTGTTGAAGGGGACAAATTAGGATTATTGAATTTTAGAAAAAGTAACCGATAGAGGTCACATAAAGGGGTTATGGTTCCCATCTAAGAGAGCACGTTCAATTTTTCTGTTCCTTGCTCTTTCTCCCCATCCGAAGAGAAAATTAAGAGGAAACTCAGGGTGCTCTACAGTTGGAAGATCAGATGCCAAAGTTATCACCGTTCCCAATGGCCAATCCATGTACGTTTTTGCTTCAGTTCTTTGGGGTATTGGGAACTATTTAATTCTCTATGGGGTTTATTGCTATTTATGTTTTCATAATCAACAATTGGTATAAAAGCATTTTGAGTTTATGATTAATTCTAATCCCTAATGAACCCGAATTATGAGAAATTGAGCCCTAATCAAGAAAATTTCCTAAATTTGTTTCCATCTTTCCTCCTTTTCGTTCTGGTGTTCATGGTTCCTAGTTCCTGGTGAGGCATCTTTTGGTTTCTTTGTGGCGGGGCTTTCTCTAGGACATGTTTCTTTCTCGCAAAACCAATTTCGTGGGTTTATGAAGCTCACAATCTAGTTTCGAAACAATCTTCTCCTTTCTGCTTGACTTGCCTTTTCCCTATCTTATAGCTACGGAGGATGCACTGGTGGCGCAATCGCGACACAACATGTAAGTTTTGAAATTGTTGAAATGCTAAGAAGGAGAGGGGGGGGGGGGGTTGAATTGTGTAGTTAAAAAATAGGGTGACTTTTAAAAGCCTTAAACAATTTTTAATTGAATCAATTCGATCACCAAGTATGGATGAAAACACTCCTAGACTGGACACTTTTAACCGATCAAAAACAGAGTTGGCCGATTGATTTTACTAAACAGATGCAATATTGACATAATCAAGCGATTGAATCACAAAAACAGTAGACTAAAATACTGGGAAAAATGCAGAAATGCGAATTTGTGATTTAAAGCAAGAACAATATTAAAGATTAGTCAAGATAGGTTGCAATGAGTTATACAAACATGATCAATGCTGCAGATAACACTAGATCTCACAAGAATGTCAAAAAGATAGTTTAGATCACAATTCTTTAAACTTTAATTTGGAATGCAAGAGAGAAGGGTTAGAGAAAAGAGCAATGCATAAAATTTTTATACTAGTTCAGTCAAACCTAAGCTACATCCAGTTTGTCAAGGCAATCCGAGTCTGACTTTGCACTATTTCAAAAGATTTACAAAGTTTACACCCTTACACTTTCAAAATACGCAAAAACACACAAAAAAGGCTTTTGAATCACACAAGAATCAAACCACCACAACAAGACACCTCTTGTAGACTTGGAAAACCACCAAGCACAACCACAAAGGTTAAGAAAGATCAAACCTCAGTGGTAGCACAAACCTGCCTACCCAAACAACCTTCTTCAAGCTTTAAACACCAAGCAAAATGCTCCAAGAATTGATCCAATATCAATCTTCACCGGCTCCAATATGTATGATCACAAAAGAGAGAGAATGGTTTCACGATAATACAACTCTTATAGTCAAACTATTACGAAATTCAACAGGTTGATTTTCAATTCAATTGGTTCATTTAACTTAACTTAAGGGAAATCAGTCGATTACAAAATAAATCAACTGATTGAATAAGTTCGAGTTAAGACTATTGCAGCTAACCTTTTAATCTATTAAAAATCCATTCAAAAGATTAAAAGACACCATTTAACTTGTTGAAAAATATTTCAACATATGAAAAGACACAACAAAGATCGAAATTCAGTCGAGTTGGCCTTGACCTACATTTGATCAAGTCATCCCTGACCTAAATTTAGCCATATTTGGCCGAGTCAGCCCTGGATGAAATTTGGCCGTATTCAATCGAGTCGGTTCTAACCGAAATGTTTCCATATTCAGTCCAGTCATCCCCAATCGACGAATTCATTTAAGTCATCCTTGACCGAAATTTGGCCGAGTAGGCCTTGAAAGAAAATTTGGCTATATTCGGTCGAGTCGGTTCTAGCCGAAATTTGTCCGTATTAGGTTAAGTCTGCTGAAAAAATTTGGCCAAATTTAAAAAAAAATCCAAACTAGTTTTGCTATAAAAATGGATTTGGATAAAAAATCTAATCCAATTATTTGGATGTAAAATGGATGTGGATTGGATCATTAAAAATCCAATCCATAATCACCCTAGTTTTTGCAATTGGAAATATTACACATATTGAAAACTTTCTTAACAATTAATGTGGAAGCATGGCCAAGCCATGAATGCCAGAGTTGGAAAGAAGATAATAGTTGTGTCATGAAGTGATAAAGAAATAGTTAAAAATATAAAGGTTTTTAGATAACAAATTTAAATTTTGTTGAACATCAAGTATTATTTCTCTCATACTAATAAAACATAGTCAAGCGTTTGTAGTCCAACGGTTAGGATAATTGCCTTCCAAGCAATAGACCCGGGTTCGACTCCCGGCAAACGCAATTTAAGAATTAAAAAACCATAATTGTAAAAATTCACACAACCTGTTATGTATATGTTATCCTGAACAAATATGACATCAATAAAGTTACATTAGTGTTTCCACCATGCATTTAAATTAGTTTTAGTTTAGGTAATTATGAAATTTCTTGATTTTATTTTATTTTCCACCTTTGCATTATTTTTATATTATCTTTAGCAAGGTTAAATTGTAGAAACTAAACATGATACACACCATTTCCTTGGATTTGACCTGAGTCTTCATTCCTTTACTACATTAGGGAGGAACTCCGTTTTGTTGGACTTTAATGGGACTAGAGGCGAGTTTAACAGTGAGACATCACACTGATGTCTTTAGGTCTTAGTGACCCAAACATGGTCCCAAGATTACATTAGTGTACTTCCAAATCAATAAATGAATGTTGATAAATCAATGAAATAGTAATCATGAATAAGAACAATAAAGTGAAATCTAATCCCAACACTCCTTATTTTATTTGGGTCACATTTTATCTTTATTTTGAGTTCATGATCATTGCTACTTTACAACTAGGGATGACAACGAGGAAGGGCGAGGACTGGTTTCACTATCCCATACCCATTCCTAGAGAAGAAAAATCATCTTCATCCTCATACCCAAACTCAATGGGTATGAAAGTTTGACCCATCCCTATCTTTGTTGCGTAAGGGGTATATACTCGTACATGTACCCTCTTTCTTAATTTTTCAATATAAAGTAATTAATTTATATAGAATAATTAGAGTAAAGGAAACATAATACTATCAAATATTCAATATTAAAAGGATGGTTGTCTCTTCAATATTAAATATTTAGAAAGAAATTATAATTGTATACATTTCAAAATAGAATACCAAATCAAAATTTTATAAGAACCAAAACATTTTTTAAATTTGCAAATGTTTAAAAGACCTATTTGTTAAACTTTAAAAATATCTTTAAAAAAATATAAAAGTAAAATAAATATTCAAATTAAAAAATATTTTAAATGTCTGTTTACTTCAATTTTTTAAATTATACTGAAATCTCTTTTTTTATACACTAGTAAAAGTTATAATACATCACTTGATTAAAATGACATAAAGAGAAAAGATTAAACTAATAATATAGATCTTTCATCTTTTGAACTTCAACATATGTTGGATGGTGCAAAAAAAGATTCATGACAATTAAATTAAATTATTATATTATAGTAAATAAAATTTATTTATACAATTATAGTGATAAAATTACATGTATGATAATGAGTTAGAAAATAAAAATAATTATATAAAAAATATCAAAATAATATTCTACATGATAAAAATAAATAAAAAAATAAAAATATTTTAAAAAAAAGATCAAATGTGTGTCTTAGAAACAATTTGAAAGACCATTGAATGAATCACACAAAGAAAATAAATTTATAATTAAGGGTGATAATATGAAAAATACATTAGAGATCTAAGAAAACTTTTCAAATATTAACCTAGTCGAGGGTTGAGAGATAACGTTTGGTAAATATTGTATTAAAGGTAAGCTTACCTTGTCATTGGAAGATTGTTGAGACAAAGATATGTAGCGGATAATGTGGTTTATGTTCCACAACATGAATGATGTAACATCACACAAATGACCATTTCTAGTGAATGGTGTTCCTTGAATGACACGATTATGTTGGTCATTACAGATTGCAATCCATCGCTCACGATATGTAGACCCGTTCTTTGTCATTTCTTCCTCTTAAATCATCCATGTGAGCTTGATCAAGGTTAACGAGTTAGAAAGGATGTTTTGTTTGAACCTGAATTGTTGCATCACCTGATCCAGCTGTTGGAATTCAACTATGACGATGCAAATTACTATAACTATTACACTAGAGATGGAAGGGACGATAACTATTAGCATAAGTGCCCTTGGTGCAAGGATTTAATGACACAAGTGCATGAGATCACATGAGGCTAATGAAGAATTGATGAAGATGCATTGATGATCAAGTTTCGTGTTTTTTAAATCTGTAAATGAAGTGAAGATCATGAAGTTTATATGTTGTATTATATTTGTAGACTATATGACATAGGTTAGATGTTCTTTTAGTCTTTGTGTGCCCTTTTCAATTTGTTAAAAGGTTTTTATAATAGGTTAAAAGGCTTGCTACATATAGTTTTGGTATGAATGTATTCAATCAATTGAATTATTTTTCAATCGACTAATTTCACTTAAGTCAAGTGAAATCAACAGATTGTATGGACAAATCAACCTGTTGAATTCACTTATGACTGAGCTATATAAGTTTGTTTTCAGATGGATGAGGTACAATTTGAGACTTTTCATGAATGCGAAAAATAGTCACACACTTATGGAAAACTTTCTCTCTTTGAATCACATAGTTGCAGTTGTAGATTGAAGATCTTGGTTGATCTTGGAGGCATTTTGGCTTGGTTGAGGCTTGAAGAACATGTGTTTGGTTGGCTAGGGAGAGCCTTCATCAAGTTTTATTGTTCTTGTGCCTATGTAGTGTTCCTGGTGTGATTCAAGGTTTGTAAGTGGGATTCTTAGTATTGGGGATAAGATTTTTGTGGGATTCAAAAACTTGGTGTTTGCTTTATTCAAAAGTGTAATCTTGGTGTGATTTTGTAAAAATTTTGATAATAGTGGAAAACCATGCTCAAGTTGTCTTGGTAAACTGGATGTAGATTTGTGATTGAGTGAACTAGCATAAAAACAAGTGTGTGATCTTTTTTTCCTTATCTTGTTCATCTTTAAAATCTTAAGGAAACCAAGCAAATCAATTTTTGTTAAGTGCGCATGTGATTTTACATTGCCTGGTAATGTAATCAAGTTGGATATATTGATAGGAACTATCTTGATTGAAAAAGCATGTTGTTTGAGTGAGTTTTGTGCATTTCAAATTTCTTCATAATTTTCCAGAATTTTAGTCGATTGTTTTAATATTTTAATATGTTGATTCATACTGTATGAACAAATTAACGTGTTGTTTTTTTTTTATTTTAATTAGTTGAAAGTGTTCTGTTCTACAACTTTTGTTTTCTGATTGCGTGGTCAATTTGATTCAAAGAAAATGGTTCTTAAGCTTTCAAAGAGTTTTGTAAAGCCAATTCAACCCCCTCTTCTTGGTTAAACCAACCATTTCATTATTACAATTGGTATCTAGACCAAGGTTCTTGAAAGTTATTCAAGTTTGAACCTAAAACATTTTGAAATGGCTAAAAACAAGCATCCTTTTGTAGAAGGTGCTTTTATTCATAGGCCACGTATGTTTAGTGGTATTAATATCAGTTTTAGAAAATTAGAATGAATTTTCATTTAATGAATTGACCAAGGTATTTTGGGATGCAATTGTGAATAAACCTTACACTCCTAAGCATGTTGTTGAAAATAAGTAAGTTGACAAGCCATGGCATCTATGGACAAATATGATTGTACATCCAAGAATATCCTTACATATTCATTGAACATGGATGAGTTCTTTAGAGTATCTCAATGCAAAAATGCAAAAGACATGTCGGAAGAAATGATGTGAAGAGAGCAAGGAAGCATGCCTTGATCCAAGAATATGATATGTTCAAGATGCAACAAGGAGAATCTATAGTTGAAGTACAAAAGAGATTCACAAAAATTGTCAACCATCTTATAGGCTTGGGAGAGGAGTTTGATAAAGAGGAGCTAAACATCAAAGTGTTAAAGTGTCTTGATAGGAGTTGGCAACCTAAGGTCACAACCATCTCAGAATCAAGAGATCTATCCACTATGACCACAACTACATTGTTTGGTAAGTTAAGGTGTTAAGATTTCGGCAAGTGTACCAGGTCGTGTAAGTAGTAACTGGTAAGATCAGGATATCATTTCCCAAGAGACTCATGTATACTAAATAATTGCGTAATTAGTGACTAATTTAAACTAAAGAATGAATCCATATTTTGAGTTTCATGTACGAAATTAAATTTTGCATAAATGATTAAAATTAAACTTTGGAAGTTAGAGGCACTTAGTGAATGGAAAAGATTAGAAATGATATCAATTGATATTGCCGGGGTTAGAATTCACCAACTATGCTCTCATGCAACTACAATTTGACATCCTCTATCTTAATAATCAAATTTTCTTTATGCACTAGGGTTTAAGACAACCAATGGGTCAAGCCCCATTCCTAGATACAAGCCCCATTGAGTTTTCTTATTCCAAATCAAGGTTTCAAAAGATATTTCCACACCTAATGAACCAAATATCATGCAATGGATGACTAAATCAATGCAAGCATTAAGTGAAGAAATAAGAAGACTAGCATTCAATGAAAGAGGCATTTATATATTCAAAGCATTGCAATTACATAAGAGTGCAATGGCTACATCTAACCCCAACAAAAATGGGTTTAGCTCTTCATTGTCATGGATAGCTCAAGCTTCAACATTGAAGAAATGGAAGAGAAAGAGATACAAAGAGGAGGATGGAATTGTTCCCACAAGCCATAGCACACCTCCAAGCTCTCCAAAATGAGTTTTCTCGCGCCTCCCACTGCCAAAGATGGTTTCCCCTCGAAAATCCAGAAGAAATAGGTTAAATTTTGCCACATCAACACAAGTTCCACTCAGCGTCGTCCCCGCACAACTCAAAAAATGCGAGCCAATCAGCGCTCAAGGCTGGTTTCTAGCGCTCAACGCCCAAAATGCGATAAGAATGGCGCTCAGCCTTGAATTCTGGCGCTGAGCATTGGAAATTTCGAGAGGACTTGGGCTCAACCTTGATTTATGTTATAGTCATATCTTCAATTTTGGCTTTTTTTTCTTTCTTCTCTAGTTGACAACTTCTTTGACTTGAGATAAAAGCTTTCTATCATTAAATTGGACACAAAAATGGGGATTAATGGTATAATTAGATCTATGTAACCCATATTGTATTTATTCACAAAAGCAAAGTATAAATGAGGATTAAGTGGGTTAAAAGCTTAAGAGGAGTTGATTTTGTTAGCAAAAGATAGCCAAGATAATGGTAAAAATCTACATTATCATAAGGGAACATGAAATTGAGATGTAGAGGCTAAACGAGCAAGAGTCAAGATAGAAAAAGGTGAAGATTATAACCTTGAAAACTAGCAATAAAAAGAGTGATGAACCCGAGGAGGAGGTGGCTGAATCAAGTGACAATGAGAACTTGAATCTACTAGTTAAGAGGTTTGGAAAGTATCTTAAGAGGAAAGGCAACAACAGTAATTAAAAGAGGTACAATTTTAAACAAAATTATTCAAGTAATACTCCTAGTTTCTCTTGTTATAATTGTGGAAAACAAGGACATATCAAAATTGAATGTCCAACCATTAACAAGAGAAGGAGAAGAGTGGTGACAGGAAAAAAGAGAAAAAGGCAAAGAAAAGACGTGCCTACATAGCTTGCGAAGACAATGATGATTCAACAAGTAGCTCATCACAAGATGAAAGTGAAGAAGCAAACTTGTGCCTCATGGCTGGATATGAATCATCTTCATCAAGCCAAATAAGTTCTCTGCCATCAAAAGACAAGAATGACTATAATCAATTGTTGCATGACTTTGAAGAATTGTATAGCGAAGAAAACAAAATTGTTGTCATAAACAATTGATTATAAGGATGAAGGAGTTGGTTAGAAAACATAGTTAATAAGCTAGAATCATAAGTAGTTGACTTAAAAACTGATTTCAAACACCTGGACATGATTTACAGTAATTCAACCTATTTTTTTGAAAATCAATTGGCTACAAAACCTTGTGAAAAGTGCACTATTTTGAAATATCAAGTTAAATACCTATTAAAACCCTATGTAAAGTTCATAAGAAGGAAAGCAAACCTAGAAGCTATTCTTGGCACTAAAAATTGTGTTTTAGGAAAGGTTGGACTAGGTTACAACCCTATTTTTGAAAAGAAAGCCAAAAAGTTTTCTACTTTCTTTTCCAAAAGTGAGCCAAATGATATGTCATTCATTTCTGACAATTAATGTATGAAGAAAGGCCATGTTTATAAGAACTGCTATGCAAGGACATATGATGTTCCAAAAGGGTATATGAAATGGATCCCAAAAGGATCGAGAAAGGTGTAACCATGTTTGACCTAACCTATCAAAGGGAACCATGTAATATTAATTTTTCTTACAAGTCATAAAATATGAAAAGAAGGATCTGTGGTACCTATGCATGTATGGATCTTCTCCAGCCACTCCATGGTACTTAGGCAGCCTCTTTATCAGCTTGACCTTCCTTCCACTCGTTCATCTCGACTCTACCTCATTCTTATCATGCCTCAACCTTCAAATCGTTGCCCTTGACCACGCATCAGCCTTGTTCTCCCCTTGGATCAAAACACTCGCGCCTTAGGGCTTCTAGTTTGCGTTGGAGCTTTTCGTGCCCCCCTTCATCAAAGCAAATAATTAATTAGCCAAATAATTGAAACACACGTTTTGATGAAAAACCTTGGTCAAAAGCTTTAGTTAATCCACTGGGGGCTAGTTTGCAAATAAGAAAAAATTTGAGTTAAGAGCTTAACTACAATTCAGCAAAAGTAAAAGGTGTCTTGGCAAACAAATTTTTATGAAAAAAAAGAAGATTTTTAAAAAGAACAAATCTAAATGCAATAAAATACTCTTAAAATCAAACTATTTATCACATTTTTCTAAAAACTAAATTTTCATTAGCAAACAACAAAAATTAGTTAAATAAAGACATAAACATATTTGTTTAAACTAAAACAAAACTTTTAGAAAGAAAAAATTCTAAAAAATAGGATGTTATCACAGAGATGGCAAATAAACCTGTCTCCGTGGATATTGCCCGAACCCGTCCCCGTTTTGATGGAGAATCCCCGCATTGACTGGGTATGGGTATGGGTATGGGTATGGGAAATCCCTGACTTTTTCAATTGGGTATCGGGATGGGTATCGGGATGTACATATCCCCGCCATATTACCCATCCACGTTTAAATTATTAAAATATTCCTAATTAATTAAATAACCATATATATATATATATATATTATTTTTTATTTATTCTAATTATTTGGTTTGTCATGAAACTCATTCACATTATATTTTTCTTTATGTAATTATGTTAAAAATATGTATGTTAATTAAAATTTTTTATGTCTCACATTTGAATATTTCTATTATTTTTAATATTTTTATTTAATGTATATTTTTCTTTCATATGAAAATGTTTAATACTCTCAATTTAAGTATTTAATAACACAAACATTTCGTTTACTAGGTAATATAAAAAAAATCATTTGCTTATTATTCTTATTATTAGTTTTTGTCTCAACCACTGAGTATATATGTTGATATTTAAAAAGTTTTCTTAGATCTCTAAGATATTTTTCAACTTATCATACCCTTAATTATACATTTGTTTTCCTTTGTGCGATTTCTTTCAATAGTCTCTCAAATTGTTTGTAAACATTTGTTAATTTTTTAA
>Ga0214543_1003930_pt1 | contig 28511 bp, 24 predicted proteins | sample CNSS2metaG_FD_160094 | JGI IMG/M metagenome (GOLD analysis project Ga0214543, IMG submission 160094) | Root nodule microbial communities from cowpea collected in UCLA plant growth center, Los Angeles, California, USA - CNSS2 | ecosystem: Host-associated > Plants > Roots > Nodule | place: USA... | reverse complement strand
GTCGAGCTGGGGGCCGACGTCCTTTTTTGAGTGACGTCGGGGCGTTTTTGAACAGACGTTAAGTAACGTCTGACGTGGAGCGGGCAGACGTTAAAAATGTCTCATTATTTACAAAAATGCCACCGCGTATTTTTAACGTTGGACTTTTTTTAGGCAGACGTTATTGGAGTGACGTTAAAGGCCTTTTTTGTGTTAGTGTATAAAAGAATTAAAGTCACGTTGATTTTCATAAAAAGAATGAGTTAATATACTAAAAGAAATTTAAAAATATTTAAAATATTAATTAAAATAATTGAAATAGCAGTAAAGATGAAATGTAAATAAATATTTTTTAGAAAAGAAAATAGTAAAAGCTATAATTTGTTTAGTATCTAATTTAAAAATGATATTTCATATTAAAAACAATTATTGATATATAAAATTCTACATGATCATTTAGATATAAAAAACTATTCGGTTTATAAAGACACAACAATAACATCTCTAAAAAAACTCAAGAAAGGAAACAATTGGAAAGTAAATGTTACCACGACAATTGAAAAGAAGACTCTGAAATTAAAGGAGTCGTCACTTGAAGCTCACATTCAAGATAGGTTAAAATACTTTTTTGGTTCCAATTTTCGTCAATTTTGTTCAATTGGGTTCTTTTTTGTTAACACCATTTAAATCATTAACGGTCATGAAGTATATTCGGTTTATAAAGACACAACAATAACATCTCTAAAAAAACTCAAGAAAGGAAACAATTGGAAAGTAAATGTTACCACGACAATTGAAAAGAAGACTCTGAAATTAAAGGAGTCGTCACTTGAAGCTCACATTCAAGATAGGTTAAAATACTTTTTTGGTTCCAATTTTCGTCAATTTTGTTCAATTGGGTTCTTTTTTGTTAACACCATTTAAATCATTAACGGTCATGAAGTATATTCGGTTTATAAAGACACAACAATAACATCTCTAAAAAAACTCAAGAAAGGAAACAATTGGAGAGTAAATGTTACCACGACAATTCAAAAGAAGACTCTGAAATTAAAGGAGTCGTCACTTGAAGCTCACATTCAAGATAGGTTAAAATACCTTTTTGGTCCCATTTTTCGTCAATTTTGTTCAATTGGGTCCTTTTTTGCTAACACCATGTAAATCATTAACGGTCACGAACAGTGACTGCCATGTGTCACTTCATAGGCTTTTTGAATTTTTTTATTTTTATTTTTTTAAATTTTTTTAATTTCTTTTAAATGTACACGTGTCAACCTAGTAAGTAGCATGTCACGTGTCACTTTATGGATTTTTTGAGTTTTTATTTTATTTTTTTAAATGTCCATGTGTCAATCCAGTAATGTGCCACGTGTCAATCCAGTAACGTGCCACGTGTCAAAGTCAATGTTCTATATTCAATTTGGTCCCTATATTTGTTATTTTTGTTCAATATAGTCCCAATTTTGTCCCTATCGAAGATCTGACCAAATTTAATTTTTATATCAAAGTTATAATGATATGAATTTTAATATATTATGTAAAAATATTTAATAAAAATGTGAATTTTAATATAAAAATTAAATTTAGTTTTAATTTGGAGAGAGATGAAATTGGTTAATGTTAACAAAAGTTAGGACCTAATTGAACAAAAATAACAAATATAGGGACCAAATTGAATATAGAACATTGACTTTGACACATGGCATGCTACTAGGTTGATGCGTGGACATTTATAAAAATTTCAAAAAAATTTAAAAAAAATTTAAAAAAACCACGAAGTGACACACGGCACGCTACTGGGTTGACACATGTACATTTTAAAATAAATTTAAAAAATTTAAAAAAATAAAAAAAAAATAAATAAAAAATAAAAAAATTCAAAAAAACACGAAGTGACACGTGGCAGTCACTGTTCATGGCCGTTAATGATTTAAACAGTGTTAGAAAAAAAGGACCAAATTGAACAAAATTGACGAAAATTAAGACCTATTTGAACACAAAACCAAAATTAGGACTTATTTAAAAGAACTTGACGAAAATTGGAATCAAAATGTATTTTAACCTTCAAGATAAGACTAAAAAAATACAAGACATTAATTTCGTCTCTTACAATTTTTGTCAGAATTTAAAAAAAAATATGAAACAAATTTTGTCATAATATTTATGAAACAAGTTTCAAAACATAATTTATTTATCTTATTTTTAAATAAGAATAATGATAAAATATTTTGTCACCATAAAATTGTAGTCGTATCACAAATGCATGATTATACATGTGTTTATCATAACATGCATTCATAGTTTTTTTTTTTTATGTTATTAAAATAAGATATAATCAAAGTGACGCATGTGTAATGTAAAGAAAGATTTTGATATTACTAAAACAATAGTATTTGTAAAAACATAATAACGTATCTCTTTGCTAGTACCGTAATTTATCCTGAAAAAATATAATGCTTACAAGTTAAGGTCTCAAACACTAGTGTAAAAATTAGTTCTAATATGCTCCCTTTTTAACGAAGTCTAATAATGACACTACTTTTAAAAATATGTGTACAATTATATAAACATAACCGAAACTTATATTCTGACGTATAAATTCAATTCTTTAAAAAAATTAAAGTTTTTAATAATATAATATAATTTTTTAAAATATTTAGACAACTATAATATTTACTTCCTCATCTTTTTCTTTCCCGCTCGTTGATAAGAAGAAAATAAAGTATTCATCCTCCTTCTCTTTTACATTTGTCAGAAATAAGACAACTTTATAAAAAGAAATTTTCAATCTGCAGATTCAATTTTTTATGATAAACAGCTAGATTACAAATTCACCTTTTTTATTAAATTGAATTATATATTACAATAATGAATTATTCAACTTTCTCCTTTGCATGTGAATCAATGAGAACAGTTCTTAATGATCCAACTATGGACAATATGAAATGTGGTGAATCTTTCGGTAGAAAAGGTACAAGACATATTTATATCAGGAGACTTAATCAAAGATTTGGGTTTGTAAGGTACCGTGGAATATCTAACCCACAAGCTCTTGAAAAAAAACTGGATAATATTCAGATCGACAACATGAAGATCCACGTTAACAAGCCAAAATATCAAAGATACGTTGATGCATCTAGAAAAGAAGGTGGACAAAGGAGTGAAAATATGGTTTCAAGAACAATATATCCCCAACCTATAAGAAAGCGAAAATGATATTCAGACATTTTTTTTAACTCAATTTTGACATGGCTGACGTGGTACAACTTTTTTTATTTTTACATTAAATTTGTTTTAATGAAAACAAACTGCTGCACGTGTGAAAGTTACACAAATTTATTTTTCCAAAATCAAAAATTTGGTGTTAAAGAGAAAACGCAGACCAACAGAGAGAGAGAAAATGCATTGTTGTTAGAGAAGCAAAGAAGCAGAGAAAAAGAGAGATAAAAGGCAGAGAGAAGCAAAGAAGTGTTGTGGTTGCCGAAGAACACAGCAGGCACTAGTAGTCATCCATGACGACGCTTCCACCATTTTTGGGTTTGAAGTGAAAGTTCTGTTTGAAACTTTTTGCACAGATAATCAAAGAAGCCTCAATATAGGGTTTTTGAAGACTAGGGTACCCAAAGTATGGAAACATAAATGTTTAAAATTGTGGTTATTTAATTTTGGATGTCTTTAGTACTATTGGAACATTTATAATTGTCCTAATGTGTCGTTGTTGTTGTTTTTATATGATTAAGTAGTTTTTTTTAACCTTTGTTTGGTTAACCAGAAGCACAAGTCAGTGTTGTTTTTATATGCTTAAGTAGTTTTTTTTAACCTATGTTTGGTTAACCAGAAGCACAAGTCAGTGTGTTATCGTACTGAACGTCATTTTGTATTAAAGTTACAAATGAATCAACAGATTTAGAAGTGGTGAGATATGTACCAATATATAGGGAGTGGAAGTGAAGATTTAGGTACGATGTAATACATAATGTTTTTGCATCTAAGTCCGCACAACATTATAACGTTACGGTTAATTAAATTCATTTACACTGCATAAATACTGCAGAGGTGAAGAGTCTTCACAAAATTTATGGGGACTAATACCCAACATTATGGTCTACAAATGTCCAAATTAAATATGGCACATACATTATGTGCATAATCATCAATAACTGCACAACATCATCACCTTAAATAAAACTTCTCAAATGCTCAACATTCCTTCGTGATCCTTACTTAGAATTCTTTTAAAATTACAAAATGAAATACTGAACCTAGTGGTGGGGAGTGTTGTTAAAATATGTGGGGAGTACCAACAAATATTTTGGTAAACAGATTTCCAAATGAAAAAGGGAACAAACACCATTATCAACACAAGATCATTACCTCACATTCATGTAAATGAAATTAAATAAAACTTATCAATTTCTCAACATTCCTTCGTGATCCTTACTTGTAAGCCTTTTAAAACTACAAAATGAAATAGTGAACGCAGAGGTGGGGAGTGTTGTTAAAATATGTGGGGAGTACCAGCAAAAATTTTGGTAAACAGATTTCCAAATGAAAAAGGGAACATACACCATTATCAGCATAAGATCATCACCTCACATTCATGTAAATTAAATTAAATAAATGTTCTCAATTGCTCAACATTCCTTTGTGATCCTTACTTGAAAGTCTTTTAAAATTACAAAATGAAATACTAAACCCAGAGGTGGGGAGTGTTGTTAAAATATGTGGGGAGTACCAACAAATATTTTGGCAAACAGATTTTGAAATGAAAAATATGAACCTACACCAGTATCTACACAAGATCATCACTTCAAATTCATGTAAATGAAATTAAATAAAACTTCTCAAATGTTCAACATTCCTTCGTGATCCTTACTTGAAATTCTTTTAAAATTACAAAATGAAATAGTTAACCCAATGGTGGGGAGTGTTGTAAAAATATGTGGGGAGTACCAGCAAATATTTTGGTAAACAAATTTCCAAATGAAAAAGGGAATATACACCATTATCTGCACAAGATCATTACCTCACATTCATGTAAATGAAATTAAATAAATGTTCTCAATTGCTCAACATTCCTTCATCATCCTTACTTGGAATACTTTCAAAATTACAAAATGAAATACTGAACCCAGAGGTGGGGAGTGTTGTTAACATATGTGGGGAGTACTAGCAAATATTTTGGTCTACACATTTTAAAATGAAAAATGGAACATACACCCGTATCTGCACAAGATCATCTCCCCACATTCATGTAAATGAAATTAAATAAAATTTCTCAAATGCTCAACATTCCTTCATCATCCTTACTTGGAAGCCTTTTAAAATTACAAAAAGAAATACTGAACCCAGAGGTGGAAATTGTTGACAAAATATATGGGGAGTAGCATCAAACATTTTGGTGTACATATATCCATAATCAAGATGGTAGATACATCTTTACCCGCACAACATCATCTACTAACCTTCCTGTAAATGACCTTAAATAAAAGTTCCTAAAGGCTCAACATTGATTCATCATCCTTACTTGGAATTCTTTTAAAATTAGAAAATGAAATATTGAACCCAGATGTGGGGAGTGTTGTTAAAATATGTGGGGAGTACCAGCAAATATTTTGGTCTACGGATTTCCAAATGAAAAAGGGAACATACACCAGTATCTGCACAAGATCATCACCTCACATTCATGTTAATGAAATTAAATAAAACTTCTCAAATGCTCAACATTCCTTCATCATCCTTACTTCGAAGCCTTTTAAAATTACAAAAACAAATACTAAACCTAGAGGTGAGGAGTATTGTCAAAATATGTGGACAATGCCAGCAAATATTTTGGTCTACAAATTTCCAAATGAAAAATGACATATACACCATTATTTGCACAACATCATCACCTTACCTTCCTGTAAATGAACTTAAATAAATGTTCCTAAATGCTCAACATTCCTTTATCCTTCTTACTTGGAATTTCGTTTATATCTAAAAAAGAAATACTAAATGTAGAAGTAGGGAGTCTCCACAAAAAATATGGGGACTGACACCCAACATTTTGGTCTACACATTTCCAAATTAAATATGGCACATACATTTATGTTTCCATACTTTGGGTACCCTAGTCTTCAAAAACCCTATATTGATGCTTCTTTGATTATCTGTGCAAAAAGTTCCAAACAGAGCTTTCACTTCAAACCCAAAAATGGTGAAAGTGTTGCCGTGGATGATTACTAGTGCCCGCTGTGTTCTTCGGCAACCACAACACTTCTTTGCTTCTCTCTGCCTTTTATCTCTCTCTCTTTCTCTGCTTCTTTGCTTCTCCAACAACAATGCCTTTTCTCTCTCTCTTAGTCTGCGTTTTCTCTCTAACACCAAATCTTTGATTTTGGAAAAATAAATTTGTGTAACTTCCACACGTGCAACAGTTTGCTTTCATTAAAACAAATTTAATGTAAAAATAAAAAAAGTTGTGCCACGTCAGCCATGTCAAAATTGAGTTAAAAAAAATGTCTGAATATCATTTTCGATAAGAAAGTCTGGAAGAGGAAAAGTACACAAACATATGCCCAAATAGTGAAGGGAGAAGCGACAAATTATAATAGCAAGGGCATACTGGCTGCTATGGAGATACAAGTGAAAGAAGAGGAGAAGGAATGACTCCATCACAGCTATATTGGAAAGGTGAAGAACATGTGTAATATTGAGCTTATCCGAGAAAGCTTAATCCTGAATGGTCTAGACTTCATACGTTTGAGGTATATGGGTGATGATACAATGCTCCTTACTGCCGAAGGGAATGCTAATATAGTGAAGGCTATTGAGGAAAATAAAGAGTGGTTGTCAACAATCTTTGAAACAATTTCTACATGGACTAGAAACACGGTCATAGGGCATAGACGAGCATGGGTTAGATGTAGGGGGATTCCTTTATCCTTATGGGGGAATGAGTGCTTTGAGAAGATCATTGGAATGATTGGCACATTAATATCGATTGATAGTGCAACTGAAAATTTGGATGAACTCGAGTACGCGAGATTATGCATACGCCTGCCCATCGTAGCAGAGCTAAAACTAAGAAAGAAGATGAATCTCAATGGTATATTGTGTTCGATATCCATTGAAGAAGAGTGGTCCTTTATGGTGTTACCTAGATGTTGTTGTGAAAGCTGGGATAAGAAGACAAGAGAGGATTCCTCCTCGAACTCCTTAGTAGGAAATGGCTTTCAACAACCATCTGATTCAGAATGTGCAAGCATCAACGATATCGAGGTCCTGGACAGAAAATACAAGTTTCAAACGGTGGTCTCACCGAAAGGCATACCTATTGCAGCAAATCCCGAGGGACAGCCACGTGGCTCAAAAACTTTCAATCAATTAGCATGTCACATATACACTATAGAAGAAGCATGTTTTCAGCAGGAAAAAAGTGATAACAGTAAGGACACACAAAGATACACAGCAATGGAAAGTTGGCTAGCAGGAAATGCAGAACATCAAACAGTGGAGGAAAATGGACTGAACAATGATCAACGTAGATCAAGGACTGAATCTGTTGTAAGTGACTCACAACAGCTATATCAAAATTGGGCTCAGGAGTCGACTCAACTTAAGCCCATATATCAGCAAAATAACCAAATGGACCTGACCATTAAAGCCCATTTAGATCTTAACCCCTATATGCAAGTTTTCATGAGCCCGAATATCATGAAAGATATCTCTCAGTGCAGTGTGAGAGAGACGAATCTAAACCATGAGAATGAAAAAAGCATAGAAGAGTATTCGTCTTTGCAAAAAGGGCAAACGGAACTAAAGTTAATAGGGGTAGAACATGACGATATCGAAGATTGGGAAGAATATGGAAAAATTGGTGGTTCTCGCAATAGTGATGCAAACCAAACCCAAGATGAAGATGGCAAACACAATAAGATGAAACTCATAAAGAAGATGCAAATCAATCCAGAGATCATGTTGCATCGGTGAAATCTAATGGTTGGTGAAACAAGTCGTGGGAGAAAAGACAATTATCGGAATGTTAACGCATTATGCTTACCAAGTGACCTTAAAAAAATCCAATTGAGGTTAGCTATTCATTCCCCTTGTAATTTTGTTTCTGATATTGACATAAATAATTGTAATAGGCTATTCTGGATTAGAAATTATTCGTTAGAAGCCCTCCTGATTATGGAACATAGGAAAACACCTAGGATTTACATACACAGGGGAGGATGCAAATATAATAAAAAGAATAACAGAAATGGAAGAAAGGGATATAAGTAATAGACATAAATGTGAGGAAGGGAACAAATATAAAAATAAATGAGAATCATCAGTTTCAACATTAGAGGGATAGGAGGACCTGAAAACGGTAGATATCCAAGAGACATAATTATGAAAGAGGAAATAGATATGACATGTATTCAAGAGACAAAACAAACAAATATAACAGATGAGAAATGCTATGTAGTATGGTGTGACAATAATATAGAACAGACTCATCATGGGTCAGAGAATGGCGCTGAAGGCATATTATGTATATGGAATAAATATAGTTTTTCTCTCTCAAAATCAAGAAGTAGTAAAGGCTTCATAATCCTAGAAGGGAAGTGGGGAGTTAAAAGACAACCTACAATCATTGTAAATGTTTATTCCCCTTGTGCTTTTAATGAAAAGAGAATAATGTGGGAGTATATAATTAAGATTAGGAGGTAAGATCAAAATAAAGTGTGGTGTATGCTAGGAGACTTCAATGCAATAAGAGACTCGAGTGAAAGGAAAGGATTATCTCAAATGGGAATATGCAGAAGAGAAATATAGAAGAGTTCAATTCATTCATAGAGAGTATGAAACTTATGGACATACCTATGATAGGAAGAAAATTCACATGGTATAGATCAAATGGAACTGCAAAGAGTAGATTGGATAGAGCACTAGTATCACAAGAGTGGTTAGATTTGTGGCCTGAATCTAAGCAGTATGTGTTAGATAGATCAATTTCTGATCACTGTGCTTTAGTAATTAAACACTCCCTCATTGACTGGGGACCTAAACCTTTTAGATATCTAGATGTATGGCACACAAAAGCAGGGTTTATGGACAAAGTTAAAGAGTGGTGGAGGAATTACGACATAAATGGAAATGAAATTTGGATTTTAAAAGAGAAGTTGAAAAGGTTAAAAAAGGACTTAAAGGTTTGGAATAAGGAGGTGTTTGGACATGTAGATAGAAGTAAAGAAAATATAATGTCAAAAATTAGTGAGTTAGATAAAAAGGATAAAGATAATGGCTTAGAGGAAGAGGGTAGGAGTGAGAGAAAACATCTGTTTGCAGAACTAAAAAAGATAAATTATAGATAAGAAGTGTTACATAAACAAAAATCAAGAGTGAAATGGTTGGAGGTAGGTGATTTAAATACCAAGTTTTTTTATAGGATGATTAAATGGAGAAGGATGAAAAATATGATAAAGGGCGTTAAAATCAAAAATCAGTGGAGTGAGAAACCAAGGAAGGTTAAAGAAAACATTAAAAGTTTCTTCTGAAAAAAGATTTACGGAGAAATCAAATATTAAAGTCAGGTTAGATAATGTACAATTCACAAGTATTAATAGGGAGGATAACGTCTCACTAATAAGTAGATTTTCAGAAGATGAGATCAAGGAAGCAATATGGGATTGTGATAGTAGCAAAAGCTTAGGACCTTATGGTTTCAATTTCAATTTTATCAAACAATTCTGGGACACTGTAAAATTGGACATAATAAGGGCTGTGAATAGTTTTCATAGTTGTGGGAAGTTGGCTAAAGGGAGTAATGCTTCATTTATTACTTTAATACCAAAGACAGAGGACCCACAAGGTTTGGAAGAATATAGGCCTATATCTCTAGTAGGAAGTGTCTACAAGATAATATCCAAAATTTTATAAAAAAGAATGCAAAAAGTCTTACATAAGATAATTGACCAAAAAAAATCTGCATTCATAGAGGGCAGAGGCCTATTGGATAGTGTGGTCCTAGTTAATAAAGTCATAGATGAAGTTAGGAGAATAAAGGGTAAGTGCACCATTATAAAGGTCGATTTTGAGAAAACATACGATTCAGTCAATTGGGAATTCCTTTTGTACATGATGGCTAAATTGGGCTTTTGTGATAAATGGATAAAATGGATAAGGGATTGTTTAGAATCATCAACCATTTCAGTTTTAGTCAATGGTAGCCCAACAGAGCAATTTTCCCCTACAAAAGGCCTTAGGCAGGGGGATCCACTAGCTCCTTTTTTATTCCTCATAGTTGTTAAAGGGTTAGCAAGAGTAGTTAGACAAGCTGAGTATAAAGGTTTATTAGAAGGAATAAAGGTGGGTAAGAAGCAAATACCAATTAACATGCTACAATTTGCGGATGATACAATATTTGTTTGCTCACCTAAAACCCAAAACATAGTGGTCATAAAAAGTATTCTTAGATGTTTTGAAATAGCTTCTAGACTAAAAGTTAATTTTCATAAGACCAAGCTAGGAAGTATTGGTATGCAAAATAGAATGATTGAAAGATTCTCTATAATGCTAAATTGTATGACTATGAATATACCTTTTCTATACCTAGGTATAAAGGTAGGGACAAATCATAGAAAGAAAGTTTTTTGGAATGATATGATAATAAATATAAGAAAGAGGTTGTCTAAATGGAAATGAAGACATCTATCTTTTGCAGAAAGGGTAATGTTAATAAAATCTGTAATTTCTACCATTCTTTTGTATTACTTATCTATTTTCAAAATGTCTGTTAGTGTTGGGAAAATTATTAGAAAATTACAAAGGGAGTTCCTATAGGGATGAGGCCATGAAGGTAGGAAGATTGCATGGGTTAGGTGGGAACGTATATGTAGAACTAAGGAAGATGGTGGGTTGGGAGTACAAGACTTGGACAAGTTCAACATAGCCTTGCTAGGAAAATGGAAATGGAGACTAGGTAAGGAAGAACCTGGACTTTGGAAAGATATTATGCTATCCAAATATGAGTCTTGGAGAAAATTAGACGATAAAAAAGTTTGTAGTCATGACTGATGGTGGTGGAGAGATATTAGGAAAATATGTGGGGGAGGGTGTAAGGAAAATTGGTTTGATAGAAATATAAGATGGAATAGAGTCCGAAATTTGGCAATATTCGGATGAGTCGGGCACGATCAAAATTTGATGAAGGATTGACCCCAACCAAGGATGAAGGCACATGCTTAAGAATACTAAGCATGTTTAGAAAGGAAGTTCATTAATCCTTCATCCCTTTCATTTGTGTTTGTTATTTTTGATTCCCTAAGTTGACTTAGTTGAATCAACTTTAGTTGATTTTTTGACCTTTAACTAGGTTTGACTTGTTGACTATAGTTGACTTGACTTAAGCCAATATGGTAATCTATGTTTATTTACTTTGTAGGTTAATTAGGAGTAAGAAAGCAATGCTAGGTGGCACATGGTGATTGGGGAGCATAAAGGATGTGGAGGAGAGAGTAAAGCAAATGCATAAAGCATAAAATAAAAGGCATAAAGTAAGTGTACCTATGTACCTTTGGTCTCCTTTGTTTTTAGCACACTTTGGCCACTTTTGGAGGCATATAACACACCTTCTTGGTCTCCTTTAGTGCTAGAACGAAATTAGCTTGCACACACCATAGTTAGCTCTTTTGTCTCTCATTTTGTAACCTTATTTGACCTAGTTTCTAGAAGCTAGGGTTAGGTTTTTGAAGAGACATCCTTAGGTATCTTTTATTTTCTCAGAGGCCCCTAAACTCTTCTATTTAAGGGGTGCTTTACCACTTGTACAAGGGTTGAACATTTTGACGTAAAAACACTCTTGTGTCTCAACCATTTGTGAGAGTTTCCTCCCTAGGGAGTGAATACTTTTAAGCCTTATCTTGCATAGCAAGTGGCGACACACATCCACTCATCTTCAAGGTTGCCATGGCTTCTAGCCTAGCCTTGTTGTGGCGTGCTTCTCACATTTTTACCATTTCTTTCCTTTCCATTTTATGTTTTCTTCTTCCTTTAATTGTTCTTGGTTTTCTATGATTTATGTGCTTTCCATTTTCTTTTCATTTTGAATCAATCCATCATCTTTTTCTCTTGAGCTTTGTGAAAGAAACCTTCACATCTAGATAGCTTGCTATCTTAATGTCCAGTGGGGATTTCACTTAGCTTTCTTAATCAACTCACACCATATTCACTAATCTTAAAAGAAAACAACATAATCCCTCATCAAAATTTGGCTGCACTCAGTAGAGTCGGCACTGATTGAAATTTGGCCAAATTCAGTCGAGTCGGCCATGATCAAAATTTGGTCGAATTTAGTCAAGTTGGCCCAACCAAAATTTAGTCGATTTTAGTCGAATTAGCCTTGACCGAAATTTGGCTGAGTCGACCTTGTCTAAATTTAGCCATATTCGGTCGAGTTTGTAAAACCCTGAAAAAATTAGAATAAAGAGAACCCAATGGAAAAAATTAATGGCTTGGTTAAGATTGTAGATATATTTAAATTAATCATTTTATTGAATTATGAGATATGGAATAATTATTTAAGTAATGTAAGTTATTTTTTATTAATTTTAATTTTTAAAATTATATTTAATGTTGTAGATATATGTATATAATTAAGTGGTTTTTGTTATAAAATTAAAAAGGATGTGGTTCAATGGTTGATTGTGTATGTTTGGAGCGTGATGGGGTGCTGGTTTGACCTTGACTATTAGCAGGATGGGGTTCATTTATTTTATTTTTTTCTCTCCTTCTTTATTTTTTTTATGGGGCCCACAAAATTTATTTTAGTTTCGTCTCTCCTTTTTTAATCTTTGAAAAACGCTGGTTTCTTTCTCTTTTCCATTTTCATTTTTTTGTTGCTGCACCTGTAACATTATAATCAATTTTTATTTTTTTAAAACACTCGTTGCTACCAATGTTAAGAAAAATAAAAATGGCATAGTGAATCTAGGGATTTTTTTTCACTTAATGTGCAAATGCTAGACTCTCTAGGGTTAGGGTTCTTTTTTAAAGAAAAAAATGGGGACTTAGAAAGGAGGGGGGAAATGGGAGATTGGGAGACTAAGAGAGAACAATGGAGGCAGAGAGGAGAACGCTTTGGAAAAACTGAGTCAGGTAGGGGAAGCTGACTTTCCTTCTTTTTCTCTTTCGTTTGAAGCTTGATCTTAAATTTGGGTTGTGTTTTAAGCTTGACCTTGTCATTTTTTTTCTCTTTATATTTGTGCACGTATGTAGCTATGTTGTTTGTTTTGAAATCTATAGCATGCACAAAAAGGTTCCCTCAATTGCGATATATCACCAGTGCAGTAAGGGCTTTTGGCCCCGATTATTTTTGTAATTCTGCCTCGGTTTTAGAATTGAGGCATATTGAGGCAAGGCAAAAAGTCGTTTTTTGCCTCGGTTGTAGTGGGACCTGAGGCCATAGAGTCGTTTTCTCTTTGCGTTTGGAACATCGTGGAGATGCTTGGTTCTGGTCTGGTTTTCTTTGCAGGTCTGTCGTGGTGCCTACAACACAAGGTAGGGTTGTTCTTTCGCCTCCATGGAAGTGTCTCCATCTACGTCGAGCTACAACTCCAATGGCTGCGTGGTTGCCGACATCGCAGTGGTGGGGTTTCGTGGTGCGTCCGCTATAACGGTAGTGACCAGTGGTGCTGCTGCTTGCTATTGGTAGTGGGAGGCGTGCTACTCCTTTCTTCTTCCTTGGTAGAGGCGTCATGATAGTAGTAGTGGTGGTCTCTCTTCCTATAGCAGTGGCTCACACAGAGTTCGCATTTTGCGGTTTCGTTCGCGTCTCCAACGAGGGTAATGTGCTAGTTGCGACCGTTTCCTGTGAGTTTGCTGCTACTCGCTAGTGGTGGTTCTCGTTTTCGCACGGTGGAGGCATCCTCGTCTTCGTTTTCGTGCAGCAGCTTGTAGAGAGAGAGAGGAGAAATGTAGTGCGGGGAAGGAGAAAAAGGGCTCGCGAGTTTTGTGCCCTAATTAAACTATATGGTCTCGGTGCAATTAATAACCGAGGCATATAACCCTATTTGGCCCCGGTTTAGTGCCACTTGAGGCCAAAGATGCTACGGCTAGTGCATTTTTGAAATAACTAGGCACACTTTTAGCTACGAGTCAGTGCAACCGAAGCATATAAGCCACCTTTGGCATCGAGTTTTTTGAACCGAAGCATATAATTCTTTTTTGCTTCGGGTTTTAGCTGAACCGAGGCATAAAAGTTGCCTGGAATTGCAAAAATGTCACCGCACCATTATATGCTTCGGTTTCTGGCCAATCGATGCTTATAAGGCGAGGTAAAAAGCAAAATTTGCACTAGTGTATTCACGTTTTCTTTCCTTCAGCATGGGCATAATCGTTTTCTTTCCTTTGGGCTTGTAGTTAGGTTTTGACTTTAACATGATTATGACAACATTGTTTGTTTCTCTTTCTTTTCCTTGCAGACCATATGTTTTGGCTTTTGTCAAATGACATGAACTCATTAATGTGTAATAAGTTTTTAGCCTTGGGGCCCACATGCTTTTATTTTTTTTAACCATGTAAATGTATCAAGTAGTTTGGTGCTCTTTAAAAGTCACTATCACAAGATTAATCGGTGGGTGGAAGCCATAGGGTTCACGTGCAAAAATTATATTTTCTTCCCTTGGTTTATGAGTGAAGCTTTACACAATTCCTCTGGTCTCTTTTCTTGTGCTACTTGCTTCTTTAAAATAGCTTTTGGTTAGTTGACGTGCATGTTTGAATGGTTGATTATTAAATAACAAAGTTTGGTGTAACCATTCTTATCTTCCTTTCTTATTTTCTTTGATTCTTTATGTCACGGGTTGGAGTGGTTCGTTGGTAGGGGTTAGATGGTGTTGTTCGATGGTGCTAGGGTTTTAGTTAGTTTTATTCTTTGGAAACCCATAACATGCATGGCAATGCTATTTATTTTTACGGTGCAACAATATTATTCTTTGAGAAGCATATTTCTTTTTCTTTCTTGTAATTTACAACTCTTAGTTAGGTGCTTATGGAAGACCATGGTCACATATAGATAGGTTTTTCTTCTTATGATTTTGGGGTGCAGACTACACATGATTTCATAATGTATCTTTCTTAAGGTTTAAGACAATTCTTTAATGTTTTGATGGGACATTGGTGCTTTTTGAAAGGTTTGGTTTATATTTTCCTTGTTTTATTTTGGGTTGGGATGCGTGAGCATTATTTGTGGATCATGTAAATGGGTGGTAGCATCATGCAATGGTTTTGTGTTATTCACATGAGGTTATTTGGGTGCAGCTTTGGCATTTTTAGCAACAGTGATAGTGCATGTGAGAAGTCTCGTATGAGTTGGTGGGGCATGTTTGTTGTCTTCTTGATTTAGTTATGTCACATGTTTATTGCTATATTTCTTTTATATATCATTGTTTATGATTAGCTTATCCCTATTTGTTTGTTTGTGTGTTTATTGTGTGTACAATGATCGTATGACGTGTGTGTTATATGGGAGCAGATGATAATGCATATGCTTTTGGCATGGAGTAGATTGATGAGAGACTAGGGTGAAGTCAGGAGTTCTTATAATTTATTTAGTTGTTTTAAATTTGATACTGAAGACTATGTAATTTTCTTTTGTTCGTAATTGTTATTTAAATTTTTTCGAACAAATTGACGTTTTGAACTATGTAATGTAAATCAAATTAAAAGTTTTTTTATTAGTACATTTTCAACGATAATCCTTTTTCGCCAAACACATTCATTTTCTAACTTTTCGTGACTTCCCAAGATTGGAGTGTTACTGACTTAGCCTTAGATGAAATTTTGTCATTTCGGAGGAGCCGACCATCAGCGAAATTTGGCAGTATTCAAATAAGTTAGCTTTGATCGAAATTCAACCGAATTTAATCTAGTTAGTCTCGGTCAAAATTTGGTTGAGTCGGCCCTGACCCAAAATTGGTCGTATTTTGATGAGTTAGCCCCGAATGAAATTTGTTCGTTTCAATCAAGTCAGTCACGACTAAAATTTTGTTGTATTCAACTGAATCGGCCTTGACCCAAATTTGATGATATTCAACCGCGACCCATTTATTTTTATAAAAAATGGATTCTGAATTTTGAACTTGATCTAACTATTTGGATCTGGATTGAATTCTTGTTCCAGATATTTGTTTATGGATTTTAAAACAATCCAATCTAATTTTATAAAAAAATGAATTTAGATTAAAAATCTAATTAAATTATTTAAACCTAAAATAGACGTGGAGCGGATCATTAAAAATTCATGATCACCCCAATTATGATACAGCCATGCATAAAATTGTGGTCTTGATAGTTTATTTGGTCTTAATAATTCAAAGCACATTTGTTTTGTCGTGTGTCATGCGTTATGTTTGGTGGATTGTGGGGTAGCGCTTTAAGAGAGTCATGTTTCCGTGGTCTTTGCTTTCTCTACTCTGCCACAGTTGTTGTTAAGTGCAAGGTTACATTATTGGCTAAGGTGTTAAAAATCTTGGGTAGTGATGGGACGTGTTTTTGTGGCGCAGCCTTGCACTACATTCTTTTTGTTTCTCTTCCTTTGTAACCATTATGTCAGGTCCTTCTGGATTTGAAAGACTTGCGAGATGAAGGTGTTCGCGATTTCGTTCGAAGTAGTAGGAGGGTTTGTGAAGAGGTAAGTGATTGAAGCCTTGCTTTGTTGATTCATAATAGTTGCTTTGGATCGAGGATGAAATTATTGATTTTGTAATGTTTTCATCGCTAAGAAATATCTCTATTAAAGGCTAAATATTATATGTGTTGCTGTTAGTCGCATAATCCATCTTCTTCTAACTTCTCATATCAACAACAAGAGCTTTTTCATGACCAAATCTCAAACTCTTTATGTTTTCATGTAAGCAAAAATATGTATTGAGTAATGATGTAGTTGAATGAGGTACAATATATGCTCAATCTCAGACATAAAATATTTAACTGATTCAAGGTATATTTATGGATTTCTTTTCAATAAATGCTTTTTTTTTCTCTGTTATGGTTTGTGACCCCTTTGATAAGAGATGATGATGACTGCACATTCCATATACACATTGAATTCACTATCAACATTAATTGAATTGACTTGAGTGGAATTATCTTTTTTCTTTTCCCATTGGTTTGTTTCTTTTTTCTTATCCATGTCTCTTTTTATATCCCTTTCCCTACATTCATAAGTTTTACAATTGTTCCCCATCTTTTTCAAAAAGAAATTCAATCAATTAGAAATAACTAGAGTATAAAGCATTTTTAACTAATCGTAATACAATTAATCTCATGAGCCATATTGTGTATGGGGGAGACTTTTGTCCGATTCCATTAAATTATTGTTCGTCCGGAATCTACTATGAAATTAATTATAAGATGTTTAAAACTGAAATTTATAATTTAGGAATATGAAATAACTATAATTAGGACTAATTAATTATTTTAGTCCCTTTGAGTAACTTAATTATTAAGTCATTAAACTTGTTTATAAATTTAGTGATTAAATTATAGGTAATTTAAGCAATATATTTTAGGGAAATTGGAAATTGTAATTTAGATCGATCATAGTAAAATCAATGAAATAGATGAGTAATTAGTAATTTATTATTTAGTTTTTCTTTGGGTTGATTACGTTATTGATAGAGATGGAAAATAAACCCGTCCCCGTGGGTATTGTCTGAATCCGTCCCCGTTTTGACGGGAAATTCCCACATTGACTGGGTATGAGTATCGGTATGGGGAATCCCCGATTTTTTCAATTGGGTATGGGGATGAGGATGTACATATCCCCGCCATATCTCCATCCTCGGTTAAATTATTAAAATATTCACAATTAATTAAGTAACCCTATATATACTTTCTATTTTTTATTTTTTCTAATTGTTTGGTTTGTCATGAAACTCATTCGCATCTTCAATATATTTTTTATCTTATCATAACCTTTATGTAATTATGTTAAAATGATGTATGTCAATTAAAAAAAAATTATGTCTAACATTTGAATATTTCTATTATTTTTTAATATTTTTAATTATTGTATATTTTCCTTTCACATGAGAATGTTTAATACTCTCAATTTAAGTGTTTAATAGCATAAACCTTTCATTTACTAGGCAATATAAAAAAATTCTTTACTTTATTATTATTAATTTTTGTTTTATTTGAAGAACTTTTTGTTTCGCCAAAACAATTTTTGTTATTTCTCAACCATTGAGTATATATGTTGATATTTGAAAAGTTTTCTTAGATCTCTAAGATATTTTTCATCTTATCCTACCTTTAATTATACTTTTTTTTTCCTTTGTGTAATTCCTTTCAATAGTCTCCAAATTGTTTATAAGATACACATTTGTTAATTTTTTAATATTTTTATTTTTTGTTTATTTTCATCATGTAGAATACTATTTCTATAAATTTTATCTAGTTATAATTTATTTTCTAACTCATTACAACCATACTTTAACTTTTTCACTATAATTGTATAAATAATTTTGGTTTACTACAATATAAAAATTTAATGTAATTACCATGAATACTTTTTTTATCACCATTCAACATATATTGGAGTTCAAAAGATACAAGATCTATGTTAAAATTTTATTATTATATTTATTATTTATTCTTTGATCAAGTGATGTATTATAACTTTTATTAGTGTATAAAAAATAGATTCATTATAATTTTAAAAATTGAAGTAAACAAACATTTAAAATATATTTTAATTTGAATATTTTTTTTCCTTTTATATTTTTTAAAAATATTTTAAAATTTTATCAACTAGGTTTTACTAATGTTTGCAAATTTAATAAATGTTTTAGTTCTCATGAAATTTTATTTGGTATTCTAATCTAAAATGTAAACAATTATAATTTATTTCAAAGTATTTGATATCGAAGAATGAATCATCCTCATAATATTGAATATTTGATAATTTTATGTTCATTTACCATAATTTTTTATTATTTTATAAAGAATAGTTAAAATTAATATAAAGTAATAAGAAAATGAGTATGGGTATGAGTACGAGATTATACCCGTTACCTGATGTGGATGGAAATGAGACAAAAGTTTGATACCCGTTGGGTTTGGGTATGGGGATGAGGATGAATTTTTTTATGGAAATGGGTATGGGATAACGAAACCCGTTCCCGCCCCGCCCCGTTGCCATCCCTAGTTATTGATTAGTTTTGGCTTTGAACCAAGTGTGATACTTGAATGCTTGGCATTACTTTGGTAGAGTGTGATATGCATTGTAAAAATAAGAGGAAAATGTTGACTGTAATGTGTAATGTGGCTTGATAGAGTGTGATATGCATTGTAAAAAAAAGAGGAAAATGTTGATTGTAATGTGACTGTAATGGCAATAGACTTGTCTTATTTTGATCTTAGATTTATGGACTTTGTATAACTTGTAATTTGATCTCATTTAAGTCACAATGTTCTTAACTTTGATTGCAAATAATTGGATGTGCTCGGATGCAGTCTTTAAGATGCTTGAGATGATACTGGATTTCGGGATTGTTGTCTGAATGTAGGTTTTCAAACTGGATGCAGTCTTTAGGATGTGCCTGAAAATAAATATTTCTTTTCGAAATTCGTAGACATTTGTGTGGGCCAACTCCTTACTAAACCGACGCCAACAATTTAATTTAAATAGTTTGCGTTGGCTGAGCCCATACTACACCCACTCAAAGCTATTTTAAACTTTTTTTATTTCCATTTTGCGTGGGCTTAGCCCACGCACATAAAATGATTATTATATTTTGATGTGTTTTCTTCGATTAAGCTGATACGAATTGAGCCGCAAATCTTCGTCCGCTCTTGACCGACGCAAATAGGCTTTGAGTCTAGGAAAATGGCATGAAAACCGTGAAATGAAAAATAGAAAATAGTTAGAATACGGGATTCAGGAGAAAACATAAATGGATTTACCAAAAGAGTGTGCTGAAATTCAATACTTCTTTTACCAGCCGTAACAGCAGTCCATCCATCAGGCCACATGCGATCACACCAAATACCTATTAGAAAATAATATTAGAACCATCATTACCTAGTTAAGCAATTTTAGGAAGTGTAATACCAACATTGATCATTGGTTCAATTATATAAAGGTTTGTCCCTTCATCACATCATCTGCTCTAGAAATCGATCACGTAACATTTTTTGTTTTATTTATTGTTATTGTTATTGTTATTTTTATGTATATGATGTGAAGAAATTGACAATGAGAGAGATCGAGACTTTTATTGTAGATACTGGTTAATATAATTAATATACATTAAATTAAATATTGTAAAAATTCATTTTTAATCGTAATATTAAATAAAATCTGACATTATAACCTTTTATGTAGTTTTATTTTATTTAAAGGACAAAAAGACCCATAAATATTACCATTATGATTAATATTTTTATTTAATGTTTAGGAATAAAAGTTAAAAAATAATTAAATAAAAAAGGAATTATATTTTAATATTGTTAAAATTTAAAATATAATTAAAATATAATTTACATGAATTATTCCTTAACTAATACCCTAAGGGTAGTGATTAGCATTCTCACTTATTTTTATTTGTTATTGAAGGTTCCAAAATTAGCATTTTAATTAGAGCTGTCAACTTTATTAGCAACCCTAGGACTGGCCCTGACCCCACACAGAGTTAGGCCCCATTTTGTTGGCCCATACATTAGGGGCTTTTCCAAAGCCCCCAGCCCCAAAAGCTCCCAGGTAAAAGGGTGGGACAGGGTTAGGGTCGGGTTAATCCCCTTCTCCTTCCATGAAAATCTAAATGTTATCTTTCATCTACATAGAATTTATGATAACACTTGAGAAAATCTCCGTTCAACATTTCCTATACCACCCTTTTTTTCTGACGTGTTCTTCTAAATTAAAGCTTAACTTAAGAGTTAATGACAGAAAAGCTTGAACATTTTACTCGAATTCAAAAACATTATATTAAAAACATGACTAATGTTTTCATACACTATAAATTTTATAATTTAATCATTATATATAATTGATATAAAATTCTAACAAATCTATTGCATGAAAATAAAGAGTTCTTTTAAACTAATTTTAATAAATTTTACAAGAAAATTTTTCAACGTATAAACATTACATAGCAAGAGTTTTATGTAATGGTAGTGGACACACAATCATTGAATTAGGAAAATTAATGGCTATACTAATTATGTATATATGGTAAATAAAAATATAAAAATTGGGTTGTACACACATAACAGTGGACACACAATCATTGAACGAAGAATTTTTGGAATGAATTTTATTTGATTTATGTACAATTTTCAGTGAGTGATGCTTTTAGTTCTCTTACAATGGCTAGTACAATTAATTGGGTCAAGAAGCTTTGAATTTTTCTCATATAATTTTTTTTTTTCATGTTTAGAGAAAAACCCATGGGCTGGCCTGCTTTGTGGGCTTTTTGTCCTATGGGCCTTTTTAGTGGGGGGCTTTTTTGGCCCCAACTCACGTGAGTCAGGGCCAAACCCTGTAAGTTGGGTTAAATTGATAGCTCTAATTTTAATGTTGACCAATAAATTTGGAATAAGTTCTACTCGAAGACTTGAATTAGACTACATGAAACTTTTCAACATTTATCTGAGTAAACTATGTTAATTTTTATAGAAATCTTCTCTAACTTCGCAAATAACTAATTATACAAAAGAACTTTAACTTTTTTTTTATAAGTTTAATTCATCTTAATCCTTTTAATTTTTGCAAAAATGTTTATACTGAAATTTATTTCATCAATACCAAAATACTTATCACATATATGTTTACAATGTAAATATTAACGCATAAATTATTTCTATTATTAAAATAAAATAACAATAAAGTGTTGCATTATAATTTATAATGACAACCGGAAGAAAAATAGTTTATAGACATGTTTATAAGTTATTTCAAATATTTATTCTACCATTATAAAAATTATTATTTTTAGTTGGAGTTATTTTTGCGTTTTTAAAGATTTTAACCCCATTAATGATTTTATCCACAATTCCTCTCTCATCTACAAGAGCCGGCATAATCATGAAATTATCGAGATTCTCAACAACTCTGGGTAACAATAATCCTTTACTGCCAAACACGTTCATTTTCTAACTTTTTGTGACATTCCAAGATTGGAGTGTTACAGAGTCGGCCTTAGATTTGTCATTTCGGAGGAGCCGACCATCATCGGAATTTGACAGTATTCAGTCAAGTTAGCTTTGATTGAAATTCAGCCGAATATAATCGAGTTAGCCCCGGTCGAAATTTGGTCGAGTTGGCTCTAACCCAAATTTAGTCGTATTCGGACGAGTTAGCCCCGAATGAAATTTGGTCGTTTCAACCGAGTCATTCATGACTGAAATTTTGCTGTATTCATCCGAATCGGTCCTGACCCAAATTTGACAATATTCGGCCGCGACCCATTTATTTTTATAAAAAATTAATTATAGATTTTGAACTTGATCCAAATATTTGGATTTGGATTGAATTCTTGATCCAAATATTTGATTCTGAATTTTAAAACAATCCAATCTAATTCTACTAGAAAAATAAATTTGGATTAAAAATCTGATCCAATTATTTAAACCTAGACGTTGATTGAATCATTAAAAATTCATAATCACCCCGGTTGTGATACGGCCATGCATGAAATTGTGGTCTTGATAATTCAAAGCATATTTGTTTATATTTGTTTTGCCGTGTGTCATCCCGTTATGTTTGGTGGATTGTGGGGTAGCGCTTTAAGAGAGTCATGTTTCCGTGGTCTTTGCTTTCTCTACTCTGCCACAGTTGTTGTTAAGTGCAAGGTTACATTATTGGCTAAGGTGTTAAAAATCTTGGGTAGTGATGGGACGTGTTTTTGTGGCGCAGCCTTGCACTACATTCTTTTTGTTTCTCTTCCTTTGTAACCATTATGTCAGGTCCTTCTGGATTTGAAAGAAATTCATAACCATAACCATAGCTTTCTCTCGTGGGGCCGCGGTGGACACCAGGACACATCGCTGCAGGGTGTGGTCCAAGGGTAGCTTCGGATTTTTCTTTTGTTTTAGCAAACCACATGAATAACATATACTCTATTATTGTATCCTAGGGGTTGATTTTTTTAATACGTTTACTTTTTTGGAAGTCCTGAATCTTGCCGAACAAAGATTTTTTGTTTATTCATATGAACAGTACGTACCCACCACACATCCAATATATATGTATATAAAAGGATAGTCCCTTGCAATGATCTACAAGCAAATTTCACTGAACTTTTGATTTGCTCAAACCATAATCTAGAAGCAAATTTCACTTAACCGCATGGCTCCAAGTTTGAAGTCCTCAAAATCGCTGTATGATTTTGTGGTGAGAGATGGCAATGGTGTGAAGGGTTTGGTAGACTCGGGCATGTCAGAGGTGCCAGAGAGGTACATACAACCTCCAAGGGAACGAATCAACAAGGAGGATTCAAGGGCATGTGATTCTCCACCCATTGACTTGTCAAAGCTGAATGGAGCAGAGCACGAGAAAGTGGTGGATGAGATTGGTAGGGCTGCCGAGACTCTTGGTTTCTTTCAGGTGGTGAATCATGGGGTGCCTTTGGAGTTGCTGGAATCGCTTAAAGATGCAGCACACACATTCTTCAGTTTGCCACCAGAACAGAAAGCTGTTTACTGCAGTGGGGTGAGCCCATGCCCCAGGGTAAAATATGGGACTAGCTTTGTGCCAGAGAAAGAGAAGGCTTTGGAATGGAAAGACTATATCAGCATGACATTTAGCAGTGATGAAGAAGCTCTTCAGTGTTGGCCAAATCAGTGCAAGTATATATGATTTTCCTTCTACTACTCTTGTCTCTTCTTTTTGACCCCTTTTTCATTCTCTCTTGGTTTGTTTTAGGGAAGTTGCGCTTGAGTATTTGAAGCTATCAACTAAGATTGTTAGAGACATTGTGGAAGTGTTGATTGGTAAGCTCGGGGTTACACTAAAAGATTCAGAAATGGAGGGCCTTCTTGGGACGAAGATGGTTAACATGAACTACTATCCAGCATGCCCAAATCCAGAGCTTACGGTGGGTGTTGGGCGTCACTCCGATATGGGAGCTATCACAGTGCTGCTCCAAGATGGCATTGGAGGTTTGTATGTCAAGGTGGACCAACAAAATGATGCTCACAAAGGACAATGGTTGGAAATTCCACCAGTCCCTGGAGCTCTTGTTATTAATATCGGTGATACTCTACAGGTTTGCAACTCTCATAAATTTTACAAATAATGAAAATTACATGTTCAGTATATATATTAATCGTGTTTTGTTGATCTTAATTAATGGAAGATAGATACTGAGCAATGGGAGGTATAAGAGTGCTGAACACCGAGTAAGGACAACTAGCAGCCAGTCCAGGGTATCGGTTCCGGTGTTTACAATGCCAATAGCTACAGAAAGGATAGGTCCATTGCCGGAGGTGGTGGAGAAAGATGGGTTGGCTCGCTACAGAGAAGTTCTGCTCCAGGACTACATGAACAATTTCTTTGGGAATGCTCATGCTGGAAAAAGCTCTCTTGATTTTGCAAGGATCAACTAGTATCAATAATAAGTTGTAGTAACCTCAATCAGAAGTTTCTTTCCTTCTTCATTTCATGTTTCAGGAATAAAACCTTCAGCTTTAACTATTAATTAAGGCTATATTATAAGGATAAATATGGTTTGAAACACCTTAAATGATATATAAACTTTCTATATAAACCATCAAACAAAGAAGACTCATGACTGGAGAAGAGAACATATATGTGATGAGTGACCGAAATGTACAATTTTTAGAACACAATATTCTGATGAGTCGGTTCACAACCCACATTGTGTTAAAATAATCAGCACAAATAAGAATCCCGTCAATAATGAGACTTAATCTAAATAAAACTGGATACTATTTCACTGTTAAAAGAAAACAAAATAAAGGCCAACAACATTCTTTTGAAACTGCAGAATATTATAAAATTTTAAAGGCTGTAACAATTACTTTTGTTATCAGGAACAATTTTGGATAAAAAATAGATTTACATAACTTTTGTGTTTTTAATATGTATATCATTTACCTATTCAGTTCCATTGATTTTATTTTTCAACAGTACCTTCTAATTAAATATTTTAATTTTAGGTTTTTTTACCTATGAATGAATATTAATGTATTTATTAATTTCTTTTAATGATATTTATGATACGTAGAACAATCAAGAAAAATTATTAATCATAAAATTATAAATATATATTATATTTATAAAACATTCTACCAGTAAAATAAAATTTGAATAAAAATATAAAAGAAATAAGAAATAAGTAAATAATATTAATTTAGATAATCAAACTCACCTTTGAAATGTATAAATAATCCATACACATTGACCTGATAAAACTATTTATTACGAACAACTTTAAATAACTTTACATATATTTCTAATAATGGATTATAAGGTTATGGAAAATAACAACACTAAGTCGTACTAAATAAAAATCTACATCGCTAACATTTGGTTAAGACTTCTGATACATGAATACTTCAACTTGAGTCACGTATCCGTATCCGACACGTATCGTGTATAATATTTTACTAATACTTATCAATGAAGTATCTAATTTATAAAGTCATAATACAATATAATAAAATTTTTGAATATTGACAAATTTTAGTGAAAAAATAATTAGTCACTATACAGTTACCGATACTTATGAATGACTTAATTGAATATTTTTAAAAATCAGATAATTTAATTACACCAAAAAGGAATTACGAGCTTTTTTTTTTTCAAACAAATTAGAGATAAAAAATGTAATTAAGCCTAAATAATAATAAAAGTTACACTCCCTTTGATAAGTTTCATATTTTTTCTAACCGGAATGTGCATAGTCAAATGGATTCTAATATTTTAAAAAGATTTATGAGAAAATGTCTTAAAATAAAGATTGTACTTTTTAATAAATTTAGAATCTCTCTATTACATAATTTTACAAAAAAAAAAATCATATATTTTTTATTAGGTATATAATTTAGAAAAAAATTGAATATTTGAAAAATTCATATACTTGGAACCTAAAATTTATTTAAGTCTAAAAAGATATTAAAAGTGAAATTCATAATATATATTCCTTCTTATACTAATTATTTTATCATAATAATAAATCCTTTTCATCGAAGTTTGTAAATTATTTTTTAATTAACATGTCCAACTTTTATTAGTGGACTTGATAACACAGGTTCAAATATGTAACAAATTTTTTGTCTTGCTTGTATCAATCTACTGTATATGGGTTTTGATCACTTTTTTAGTAGAAATGGTGAAAAAGTGATGCTTGAGAGATATGATTGGAAGTGAAAGTTATCTTTAAGAAGAAAAATGTTTTCTTTGCTCTTAATTGATAGTCACACTCACGTGTTTATGAATCATGAATTTTCTCTCTTATTGTCTAGAGGTGTTAATTTGTTAATTTGGTAATGGCCCATGGACCAGTTCTAATCCACATTTAAACAAGTCTCTTCTTAGGAACTTCTAAATGAGGACTAAAAATAAAATCTCAACCTCCAAAATCCATTCTCAAACGGATTATGGTCAGAATTAAGGTGAGTATAATTCTATTGAAAAACTTTAATTAATTCATAAAAAAAAATATCTTGACTCTAAATTAAAGATTGAGTCAACTTGTATCGGGTCGAAGATCAAGATGGACAGACCAAGTCCAAAGGTGAAATGGGTCATTTTGATGGAAATTCAGAATGAACACTCATGAAAATGAGTTGTCTTTAATCGAGGATCGAGATAGGTTGGTCAAGGCCAAAGATTGAGACAAACTGACAATTAGGATGCGTTGAACCAGACAGAAGGTTGAGAATGGTCGAATTCATCTAATTAGTCCTCGACAAAAAAATTGGTCAAGTCTTACCAAGTCAAATCCGACCGAATTTGGTCGATTCAGTCTTGACTCAAGCTGAAGGTCGATATTGGTCGTCCTGGACTAAGGTCAACTCTAGCTGGTTTGACTGAAGGTTGGGACAGGCCTATTCAAACTAAAAGTTGAAACTGATCGTCCTAAACCGAAGGTCTAATAATATAGTTAAAAAAAGTAACTTTTTTTCATGTTTAGAGAAAAAGTCCATAGATTGGCCTTGGCTCACACAACTTTTGTGGACTTTTGGGTTTTGTGGACTTTTTCACGGGAAGGTGTTTTTATTCTGGTTTTTTTGGTTTCAGTCCACGTAGATCAAAATCAAATCCTATATAATGGGACAAATTGACACCTCTACTCTTATCCTATACGCATCTTATCGTTATTTTGTCCAATTATATTGATTACATTTAAATTATCCCTTTGTAAGCGCCGACTAGTTAGTTAATGTAAAAACAATGGATGTGAGACTTTTCACTGTTATATAAAATATGATACCATGCAAGATTTCATCTTAAAAAAAAATGAGTGTTTGTAAAGATGATCAATAAATATATATAATAAGTTGTACTCTTAGACTTAATATGACGACATGGGACTTCTTAACATTTCTCTCTGACCTTTGGATAATTTTTATAGAAATCTCCTTAATTAACTTCATAAATAACGGAAGTACACACATGAACTTTAACTTCTTCCATATAAACTCCATTCATTTTAACTATTTTATTTTGTTATAAATATTCACTAACACAAAAAGTCCTTATAACGTCTCGCAGTTAACGTCTGTCAAAGAGAAAATAGAAGTCAAAAATGATCGATGGCATTTTTATAAATAATGCGTCAATTTTAACGTCTGTGCAGTAATTACCCGACATCCCGTAACGTCGGTTACTGACGCGCCCAACGTCCCCAAACCTTGACGTCTGTTCCACACGCTCCCGACGTCCCGTAATGTCAGTTTCTTCACTAATCTGACGTCCCTTAACGTCGGCTACTACTAGAACCGACGTCCCCCTTCATAAAATCATTCTCAGCGCCACGAAAACCTAACTTTTCTTCTTCTCCGCGAGCCATCTCCGCCATCCGTCGGTCAGCACAACCTCTGCAGCTGAGTTTTCGATCTTTAATCTTGTTGGGTTTTCATTTGTGCATTGATTTAAGCATTTTGAACCGATTGGATTTCGTTTTGGTCTCCATTTTACATAAATGCAGGGTTTTCCTCTTTGCACCGTGAAGCTTTTTGCCGGTAGCCCACCCTCCTCCATCCGCATCCTTGTTTTTGCTACAAGAGGTTAGTTTTAATCTTGTATATTTTTTATTACGAAAATTATGATTTTTGATATATTTGGAATAATTACGAAAATTATTATAAGATGTGTTGCATGTTAAAATGATTTTAATGTATTTTGTTAATTTTTTTGGCTTATTTTTTTATTAAATTTTATGATAGTTGATAAATTTAATTGATAAATTTGGAATAAAATTTATATTTATTATTAGATTTGTTGCATGTTAAAATATTTTTATTTTTATTTTTTAATATTATTATTGCATTGTTATTTTATATGTGAAGATTTATTATAATTTTAG
>Ga0214543_1003928_pt1 | contig 28516 bp, 14 predicted proteins | sample CNSS2metaG_FD_160094 | JGI IMG/M metagenome (GOLD analysis project Ga0214543, IMG submission 160094) | Root nodule microbial communities from cowpea collected in UCLA plant growth center, Los Angeles, California, USA - CNSS2 | ecosystem: Host-associated > Plants > Roots > Nodule | place: USA... | reverse complement strand
AAAAAAAAAAAAAAACAAAAAAAAAAAATATATATATATATATATATATATATATATATATATATATATATATATATATATATATATATATATCAGCATGTATTCTGACTATGAATATATGTTTTTCTCCGTGAAAAATAATAAAACAAAAAAAATTATAACCCATTTTACGAAGATAGAGAGACAATGGCCCATTATGTATTGGGTCGTCGGCACCGGCCCATTAGGTGTGTTGCAGGAGAATGTTGTTGTCTGTCTTATCGCGCGTCCTGACATTTGTTCTTGCACGTGTTAACCACGAATTTGAACTTTTCCAAATATTGTGTGGGATTTGTTCAACTAACTTTGACCTACTGCGTTTTCATTTCCTCTTCTAACTGCTTTGTGCTTCGTAGGAGAACCCGTGCATCTGTGATATCTAGAGGCTCATACACTACAAAATTGAAGAAAGTTAACCTGGTATGAGATTAAGTATTTTAATATTATCTGATAAATTTATAGAAAAATGTTCTTTTTTAACAACTTCGTACTTAACTTCAATTATCATAATTATGCATATCAAATTTTATAAAATAATGAAGATGAGAATATGTTCAACGATTTTTTTTTTCAGAAGTATTTATTTCACGTCAGATTGGCGCATAATAATAAAAAGGCTAAATACTTTTAAAATGCATTAAGGAATTGTGGACGTGATTGATATAGTAATAAAAGTTAATTTGATAATAAATAATATATTTGTGATATATCATTCAGTACAAAATATTTAATTGTTGAATGATAGTTTGAGTATTTTCAAGGATCTTAATATTCCCTCTTTTAAGGTTTTTCTAAATATTTTACTTCAAAAGTAACATTTTATAAGATCCACATTTTTATAATTTTGTTTTACTTTAAAGATAATTTAATATTGTAATTAAATATAAGTATTTTTTATTTCTAAAACCTAGGATCATATATAAAACACATATTCGACACTCTCATTGGACACATCGTTATGTTTATTGCAGCTTCGTATTAGATTATGATATCAAAGTAAAAGAAATTAAATTATTGCACTAAAGACATAGCAAGACAAATGTTAATAACAATATTCATGATTTTACTTCTCTTTACTCGAAGCATTAAAAATATCAGTTAAAGAAATAAAACTGAAAAGTTTCTATTGGAAATGAAAATCATCATTATTGTAAAAAGCTAAAAGCAAAAGGGTTTAATAGTGTACTAAGGTAACTTTGATATTAAATAATGAAAAAAAGGTTAAAAATTCTGCTAATGTTTTTGGTAGATATTAAAACAAAACAAGTTGTTATTTCTGTAGTTACATTTTTTTTATTTAACTAAACATGTTTCTCACTCTAATCAAGATTAGTTATTACAATATGCAATATTGCAGTTGAATAATTGTGTGCCTAATGTTAAACTAGTAGAGTAGAAGACCTCAAACTTGTCATCAGTGTTCCAGTCAAATACAAAATTTTCCTTGCCTCGTCTCTTTTGGTATTAATTAATCTTTCTCGAGAAGAAAACAAACTGACGAGGGAAACAAATTAGAGTAAAACCTCCACTAAGTTCTTAATATTTCCACGATCTTCTGAATGTCTTTGCTGTAACATTAATCAGGAAACAAAACAATCTACGAGGGTCAAATAAAACCCATGTTTAGTGCAATTATTACAGACACCTAGGATTCTTGACAACAATACTTATAAAATAAGAATAGCTATAGTAGTGTAATGCAAATAAATGCAAAGAATTGGCACTGTATGAGAGTTGTTGGTGATGTGCTAGTGTCCTTGACCTGGACTAGGACCAGATTTTTTCACCTCTCCAAGATTTTGAAGCTTGTCAAGTTTGTGTCCAATACCAGGGCTTGGACCAGAGCTCTTCAATGTTCTGAACACTCCATTCACCTCTGTGATAACACCATCTTTGGTTGGTGAATAAATAGGCAGTGGCCGGGATTCTGATACACGAAGCAAAGAGGTACAGAAGGAAGCAAGAAGAACAAGAATGAGAAAGGAAACAGACTTGATTCTTGTTGTGTCCATGTTGAATGAAGTTGAAGGTTTATTTGGAAAGGGTATCTTAATTTTGATTTGTATTGCTGAAATAGAGGGAGAGAATGTTTGCTATATATGAGAAAGAGGACTCAACTATTTTCAAACCATGTGACACTACAGAAATAGTGAGGTGGTGCCCCAGATCTAGTTCAATCATACCTTTGCTACAAGGTAGGTTCATTTCAAAACTGAAATCGTTAAAAGTAATGGTAGAAAAGAAAAAGGTTTGGCCAATTGAAAATGATGTGTTTGATGAGAGGTCAAAGTAATTTGTATCATGACACCTCATGCAGCAGCCTGCAGGTGGGTGAGACTGAGATTAGATTTCAGAAACAGAACTCAATTTATGTTTCTATGGATGAAGATAGTGTTTCATTTGACCTTGGAAGAATCGAATGTCTGTTTGGAAAAGGGTCTGAACCTAACTTGAGAAGAGGCTAGAAAGAAAGTCGTGAGTGGTAAAACCGGCCAGTTGAATTGACTTTAAAAGTGTAGCTCAATGGACGAGATAGGATAAGTTTTACGGTTAGCTTTTAAACCATTAGTATGATCTATGTGGAAATAGTGTTTCCTAATATGTTTCTTACTCTGAAACACGTGTACATCTTCATTTTTCATAGGAAAGAGAGTGACAAATACAAAGTCCACATGAAAGGAAAAGTACGAGCAGAGAATGGTTATATTCATTTAGTTGATGCAAGCAACCCAAAAAGAAGAAGCCATCGGGTGTAGGTGTTCTGTATGCAAGTGATACTTGACTGATCATTGCTTTCAATTACGCAAATTTGGAAATCACTCCAAAGTTTATACTGTTAGATCTCTCGATATACTTAAGACACTTACTCATATGAATATAGGGAAAAAGACTCGTACGACCAAAAAAGTTTTTTTTATTGAATTTCATATTTAGACTAATTTAATTAATTTTGATCTTAAATCTCACTCAATCTGTTTTGAATTTTGAACTCTGTTTTCAATTTCAGTTCAAATTAGTTTGTTTGACTCGTCTCAATTTATAAAATTTGGATGAATCATCTCAAATTTTAATCTCATCCGATCTATTTTAAATTTGAGAGTGAAATGTGTGTTGTTTTTTAAGGGATTTAAAAGTGATTATAAGTGAATTTAGAAGTAAAGTTTCTTAGAGTTTGTGAATAATTTGATTAATGTGATAGATAAAAATATATTTTAATATATATAAAAAAAGACTACCATTTTGCCCTTTATATAATAAGTAGTATAAATTAATATTTGTATGAGTTTCAATTATTTTTCAAATTTTTATTTAATAATATTTGGGAATGGATCTACACATTTGGGATCGGATCCAAGCTTTAATGAATTAATCCACTCCACTAAAATACAATTTGGGATCGATTCCAAGCTTACTGGAATCGATCCAATGCACTGAAATATCCAGATTGTTTCTACACATGAAAAAAACATGATAAGGGGTTGAAGCATCTTTTGCTGCAACACTTCTTCAAATTTGCCCTAAACACGGGAGATCAAAAATTTTATCCATCCTGCAAATCGTTGGTACCACTTGTCCTTATTTCATCTAAAATGAACAGGTTTGTAACCCGATAATTCATCCTCTTATTTCTTTTTAGACAGAACAGACCCTTAGACTCTAATATAACACTTCCTACAAATGTTAACATTGATTTGAAAGAAGGAACCATATTGCATTATTATTTATAAGTAGTATAGAATTATGAAAAAACAGAAACATAAATATTGACCCTATTTAATAAATATTAAATTTCTATTGAATAAAAAATAAATATAAATATTAAATCAAAACAAACACTTAAATAAAACCCCAAATAACTAATTAAACTCAATTTAAAAATAATTTCGTCAAAATAAATTTGTATAAATTTTTAAAACTCTATAAGGTGGGTGGACAGGGCAGGGCAGTAGAACAGTTTCTTTCCCCAACTTTCAATTCAAAAGGGAACTTATACTGTTTCAAAATGGCCCAAGAGACTATGGTACGACATTTACCACATTCACCAAATAAAATGTAATTTTCTTAATGTTTTAGGAAAGAAATTATACTGTTTGTAACAATCTTCTACTCAAATTTGGAAGTGGTTAATTGTAATTACATGTGTACTAAGGTAAAGAAAACAAAACTGTTTTATATCTTTACTTGCCGGGCTCATAATTGTGCTACTTTATTAATATGATCATCAAAATGTATTATTCAGATTATTGAATCACATCATATCATGAAAAATTTGAAATAAATAAATAAATAAACAAAGAAAAATTTATTATTCAGCATACATCGTTCTAAGACGATCAAATTAGTTTAATACAAAATTATTAAAAAATCAAAATAGTTAAAACAGAAACATGATAATGAATTAGTTTAATACATCTTAAATTATTTGAAGCAAAATTAATTTTTGAAAACAATTTATTTGAAGATTGATCCCAATTGGTACCAAATAAATAACGAGGAAGAAAGGAAAAGAGAAATAAAATGGGTCCCAACGTGTGTCACGCAGGTGAGTTCAATTCAATCTCAACAGATAACAATAAACACTATTTTCAGCTCCAAAGTGCATACTTGCCTAATTCAATGTATAAAATTGCAATTTACCAATTTTCTTGTGCTTCCACGCCAAATTAACCATTTCAAGCCCAATTTTTTTTTTTTTAATATGTCCATACATTTAATCTATTCTGTGTTCATCAATGTCACCATTTCCACTGTTACAAATATCAATGTCAGATTTCATGTTCTTATCACTACAACTTATTTCCGAACTCAGACAAATTCTGGTACATAACTAAATCAGGTAATCGGACATTCCTTCTCATCATTTTTTCTTCATGAAGTGACTCTCCTACTCTTGCTTCCAAGTTTCATCCATCACTAAATTTAACACTAAAAGTAAACTTCTTTCACTTTCAACAGTAAAATCAAAACTCAATATTTGTCGCAAATGAATTGGGGGATGAGACAAAGTCTGCAACTTCCACTGCATACTGCAAAACAATCGAAATCGGATCCAACGTTGTTTAGTTGATCGAAAATATCTTTCAAAGAAAAGTTGTTCCTAGCCATGTGTTCCTATAAATAGCGTATGAATCAAGATACTATTTTTTTTCTTTTCTTTTTATTGAAGTTGTGTTATAGGATTTTCAGGTTCTAATTAATGTATTAAGGTTGATGGTTTGGTTAAAATATCATACTGAATGCGATTAACACTTATGTTCTAAAAATCTTTCAAGAGAGAAATTTCTTTGAGGGTTTACCATGAAACAAATTCAAGAAAAGAAATTTCGAAGCTATAGTGTTGACCATTGGGTCCATAGTTTAGACAGGTAGGAAAAACATACGTCAAGAATCTCGTTTATGTAACGTGAACGATTCAGTTAAAATTTTACAGCACAAAACGCACGATTGAAGCCTGGTTGAACCACACATTCTTATCTAGCTGGTTAAGTTTCATACGCTCTAAGGATTGTCAAAGTCAACCACATTCAATCTGATGCTGAAAGCCTTTGATATAATAATATGCTCAAAAACCCTCATATCTGTAGAGACCTAAACTGGCCAAACTAAGCTAGAAATCAGAAAATTTCACGTGCATGAAATTCAGTGTTAGGATAAGAGTTTGAGTTCCAACCATGTCATTTTCAAACCCAATCCTTGTCATTCTTTGGTAAATCATCCAACTTGTTCAATCACAGAAGCACACCTTTTTTCTCCTATAAAAAGGATTCTCATGGTTCAAAACTTCACAAACTATCCTTGGATGATCCAAAACAATATGCAGAGATCCTTTTTAGTGGATAAGAAAATGAAGCTTTTCTATGTTACTGCTCTTCTTCTACTTTTATTCCTTCATCTTCAGATGCTTTCTTGCATTACAGCTCGGCCAGTACTTGAAGTTATGAAGCTAGATAACACTGGGCAGAAAATCATGGCAATGCTGCATTCAGGGCCAAGCCATGGTGGAAAAGGCCATAAATCTCAGACTCAGCATGCCCCGATTCCAAGACAGCTTAAACAATCTGTTCCAACTAATCCTTAGCAGTTTTGCTTCATCACTTGGAGTAGATACTGTTAAAAATACCATGTAAGATAAATATCAAGTAGTTTCCTTTATTTCTTGAGATATGATGTTCGTATACCTCATATGGAATTGAATAGTAGAATTAGTGTTATGGTACTTGATTTAGTATAACTGGTTTGAAGTGCTTTCATCTGAAGTAAAAATATCACATCACTTTAGTTATTTGTTACTTGGGTTTATGAATTAATTATTATTATTATAGCTGCATTTGCAAGCTTGTTAGCACAAATTCCAACGCACTTTATCAGAGAAGTAACAAGGAAATATATTGGCAAAAATATGTTGCTTCAACGAACTTGTGTTAACGGAAAAGTCTGGCATTGTTTTTATTGGAAAGACAAAGACAAGTGTTAATGTTATGCAATCCAGTTCGAAAAAATGCTATGGTTGTTGTTGTTTTAAATACATATAGTGTTTAGATTATTTTGTTTAAATTGGTGAAATCATCATGTTCAATATTCTGGTACAGAAGATTTATACAGAGAATGTGTGATTTTATTAGCTTGATGGTCTTGTTTTAATCTTAGGTAGATTAGTTTTTCCTTTTCTTTTTATATACAGTAAACTTTCAAATGATTACTTTTTTTTTTTATGGTACTGGAACTAATCCTATCATGTCCAAATAAAATTAAAATTATTGAAACTATACACTTTTCACAAAGCCTGTTTAGATTGAAATTGCTAAGTGATTTACAATATTTTTTAGGATTTGAGATAGAAAGAAATTTTTGGTGAGCAAACTAGAGAAGCTATATGTTTGTGAATGGGTGTACAATATTGCAGGTGTGGGAGGGAGACTTATCACCAGACCCATCATTATACAAAAGATTAACGTACAGGTACACTATTCCACTTCTTCACAGTGTTTTGTTTTCTGTCCACAAACTAAACATTAAAATTTCAAAAATTATGTTTTAAATATTGTATATTATTTGTTACGAGATCTCAAAGAAACTTGGGGACTTTCTTTTTTTCACTATGACAACATAGTCTGATAAGGTTAATTGTCTGGACTCAAGAAAGCAAAACATGCAATGTTTTTAGGTGATGCTTTTATCTCATGGAGATCTAAAAATATGCTACTTTGTGCAAACATTTATTCTATATGTTTGTGATGAACATAATGTTGGAGACATTATTGCTCTCTGGACGTGATCGGTTATGTATTTATTAAAAGGAAAATGATTTTTTGACTACTAAATTTTGACAACTTTCTCTTTCAATTTTAGGTGGTATTTTCTAAATGGTTCTTCATTTCTCTATTTTCTCATTCTTCATATTTCAAAACTACTTAAAAGATCATGTTTTAAGAAAAAATTATCAAAATTTAGTAGTCAAAATATCATTGTTCTTATTAAAAAGATTTCTATTTATTTTTTGGGTTACACAATTCATTTGTGTGCTGTGGTATACCCAATTCATTTTGTTGAATGAGATCGGTTATATCTCATAATTGTCAATGGTAATTTGTCCAGTCTCTCACTTTGACGGTATTCACTTTTGCAGGGTAATTTTACCTTTGTTCCTATCGCATCTCGCATTTAAAGATGAGTTTAAATCTTATATCAAATAAAAATAAAAAAATTTAAATATCATTTAAGAAAGAAGATCACAAACCTATTATTTTAAAATTTTTTGGTTAAAAATGATATACAATTTATATTTATACGTGAGTTAAACTCATTCTTACTGATATTGTATTTTTTCAGTAATAATCTCTCTGGAAATAGTCGATATCTTCCTTTTTCGTTTGTCCAACATAAAGAGAGGGTAAAATGTCTTTGTTATGGCCGATGAATAAACATTATTAAACTTTGATTTTATTTTGGTAATATAAGCCGGTTAATATCAAACATGCTTTTAATTCTACAATGCAGTCTATATTAAATTATAGGAAAATAATTTGTTCACAAATTTCTTTTAAAAAATTTGATAAAACTTATATAAATTGAATTAAATAAATAAATTTTTTATTTTTTTAGTTAAATAAAATAATAAATAGTATTGTTTCACCTTAAAAAATTAGTTCATCAAACTTTCTGTTATCGTTACCCTAAATTATATATTCTTTTCTTCTAAAAACGCTTCAATGCTGTTTAAATTTTTTTTATTTATATTAGCAAATACACAGGCATACGCATGTATAATCGTATTTTTTATTTTTTATAAAATTAATAATATTTATTTTTTAAATATATATAATAAATTTTAAAATAGTTGTTAAATAAAATAATTGTTTAAAAAAAGTTTTTAGAATAACAGTCAAAATAAAAAAAATTTAAAACAAGAGTTAAAAAAATAATTATAAAATAATTAATTTTTAAAATAGTAATTAAAGATAAAATTGAAAAATGAAAAATAGACACAAAGGAATCTCCTTTATATATTGTTAAGGAATCCTCTTTTATATATTATTATAGATGGTTAGTTTTGTGGTGAAAATGAAATGTAAAAATATGTCATCTTCATCGAAACTCACAATTCACTTCATATTCATCACCATAAACTTACATCTCAACACAATATCAACCAAGGACACGCAAAATAAAAATACAGAAAAAAAAATGTTACCTTTCTTCGACAAAAAAACATCTTCAGTTGCCGGAAACCAAGCAGACCACCGAACAACAACCCACACCCGCCGGAAAACTCCACAAATATCAACCCAGAACCGAATCAATAATGGAAGGCCGAAATTGGACAATAACCGTCAATGCAAAACCTAAAACACAAATCTAAAATTGGACAATAATGGGAGAGAAGACCAAACTCACCCTGCAAAATGAATGCGAACATTGAATGGGAAGGTCTAAAACGCAGATCCAAATTTGGGGACAAAAAAAAGCTAAAAATGTTTACTTATGATTATTATTACTTTTGATATTGGTAATTCTCTCTCACACAATCTGATGTCATATTTACAATATAATAGCACGTTATTTTCTTAAAACTCGATCTCATATTTACATTATAATGACCAGCCATTTTCTTAAAAACAATATTTTGTGAAGGTATTAGCTTTCATCGTGAATTCGAAACCTTGCGAGCATCTTTGCTAAAAAAAACTGCATGTCTCGGTATTGGTCTAATGAGAATACAGTTACAATTTTTTATTACCTTTTGGTCTATTGCAATGAACTATCTTTCAGAATTAAATAAATTGTTAACTTTTTCAAGTTTTCTGCAACACAAGCCATTTTTGTTGAAAGTTTTGGCAGAGTTTTGATTTCCAAATTCAAAATGTCAAATAAGTGGGCACAGGATAAACATAAGTTATGTTACGTCGTTTAAAAATTTATAATTTCAACGAGAAAATTTAATAAAAAAGATAAGTAGGAAAATCAATAACCATACTGAGTTAAATGGAAACTCAAATCCATGTTTTATCTTTTCTTTCTTTTAATTCTTCCATTAAACTAACTTTTTTATCTTTTATTATTGTGTATTTGATGTTTATTGGGTATGATAGAAGTAAGTAATATTGTTTATGTGTAGAAGTCAACGTATAAATAAAGCAAAAAAATATGTGGGATTGTTTAGCCCAGAATGTGGTGTAGTGGGCCTGCCTGAAACAGGTGCACCAAATTCTCTTGAATGCCATATGTGGTCGTTAAGAACTTCTTGATGTCGCTACTTTGCAATGCAATGGACCACACAACACTCATTATTTTACTTTCTCCTCACAAATTATAAAGAATTCTTATTACTGTTTCAATGAACAATTATATAAGCTTGTTATTATCAATAATTAATTTAATTTTCAAAAATAAATAATAAAATAATTATTTTAATTTAAAAATATTAAAATTTAAAATAGCAGTTATTTGTAAGAGTAAAATTGAAATAAGAATGTGACTATGATAAGATGATCCTCTACATATAGATACTAATTATTTATTTTTTATGTTACCCGTAAAATTAATTGTATACTACAGAAACGATCTCTTTTATTAGTATTTTGTAATTTTCAAAAATAGTTGACCTACTCATAAATTGCGACCTCAATTATTTATCATTACTTGTAAACACGTAAACAGTTTGACAAACAAATAGAGATGTATTTGTAAACAAATGCATGACGTATGGATGACGCAATTCACAAACATGTTCATGCAGCTAGTTTTATGCTTCTAAGACGTCGTCAAACAAATTATTAATTTATTCATATAAGATAAAAACTATTAAAAAGGTTATTTAATCAAACTTTTTTAATTAACTTAAAACAAATAAAAAATAATAGGATTTTCAATTTTATTTATCTAATAAATACTTTGTATAATATTTTATAATTAAATAGTTATTATATAGATAATTATTTTTATCTATATGTATTATAATCAAATGTGATAAAATATTTTTATTAAGAGAAATCGAAAACTAGTAAACCATCAATTTTTTCAATTAACTTAAAACAAATAAAAAATAATAGGAATTTTCATTTTTTTAATTTTAATTTTATACAATTAACTATATGAACAAAAAATTAAATTCATAAAAAAACACCAATATCTTTATTTTTTATGTATTTAATTTATATTTTTATTTATTTTTTAATATCTTTATAAAACACACACACATATACATATATATATATATATATATATATATATATATATATATATATATATATAATTTAATCAAAAATAACAGTGAAATATAAATAAACAGTTATTTAAAAAACGTAAAGTTAAGATAAATGTTTTTAATTTAAAAAATAGTTAAATTTAAATTATGATGATTTATAAAATAAAATTAGTAATATAACTATTTTAATTTAAAAGAATTATTCAAAAGACAAAAAAAAGTCAAATTTAAACTAATGATTCAAATAGTAAAAAGTAAAATGAATATTTTAATTTACAAAAACGACAAAGAATAAAATTGAAAAAGAATTATATACAACAAAATGGAAAATCTTATGATAAGGATAAAATTAACAATAAAATGTATATATCAAAATAGAAATTAATTACACTTATCAACGAAACTGCTGGAATATTTCATAAAAACATTTCATAAAAGCTTTTATAATACGTAAATTTGTGGAGATTACATTACCGTAAATTATCTATCCTTATAAAAAGTATAATATAAGGTTGTCAGAGTGAATGAGAATGTTTAATTTAAGTAAAATAAAATTATATAAATTAAACATTGCTTTCATTATTATGAAATAATTAAATACTATTATTTATTCAAACAAATCAATGAATACAATATTGTTGTATTGTTTATTTCAATTTAAAAATATTAAATAACTTTATTTAATTTTAAACCACTCATGTAATTGGATTTTTTAAGCCCTCACGTGTTATAATGTTAGACGATAAAAATAGAAACAAAATAAGGTAAAACATGTACAAACTCAGTATTTATATACTTAGTAAAGTAAAAACAGGTAAATAGAAAAAAAGTTATCAAATTTAATTGATTTAATAAAAAAGTATAACAAATTTTACTATTTTATAATTTGTTTTCTCTTGACATCAAAAACATCATATTATATCATATTTGATAGGTAGTATTTATGGATTGCTGTTCTTTTAAGTAATTTTTTTCATTGGAGTAGTCCTACGTAACATTTGAAAGTTGTTTGAAATTTTCTCAAAATTGTTTGAAGCAACTTATTTATCTATCTTGTCTGACACTATAGAGTTAGACTAAAATTTTCTGACTTATTTTTTTAAGTAATTCAAAGCAACTTAACCTTAAGAATAAGCATTATTCCACTTGTTGGAAGAATAATTCTTTAATACACAATAACGAAATTCAAAATAGAAAATATAATATTGTGAGTTGTTTGAAAATATTTAATGTTTCTTCCACTGAAAAAAAAAACAAAAATTATGTTTTCCTATTCAAAAGTCAATTTTAAGAATAAAAAAATATTATTTTCTTTATTAGAAGAATAACTTTATTATATTTAATAATAAAGCCTAAACTAAAAAAAAATTAGAACGGTTAGTTTTTTAAAATTCGTTCCATTGGAGTAAAATTAAGTATAAATTACTTAATAATAATAATTCCATATATTGAAATACAAATAATATTTTATAATTTAAAAAAAAAAACTCACATTATTATTGATGTTGAAGAACCAAAAACTTTATTTGCGGCAAGAACCACAAAAATCTCTTCGAAATTTTTATTTTTAAAAAGTTATTTTCAATAAAACCGCCATTTAATATAATTTTTAACATATTTCGATAAATAAAAATTATACTTTTTTAAAGCAAGTTGAAGTTATTTGTTATAGAAGCTATAACGTGTTAATTTTTATTAAAAAAACACTTCAAAATAGATCATTATTCAGTTGTATTTTTTATAAAAACCAAAAATGTCAACTTTAAGAATAAAAATAATATTATTTTATTTATTGGAAGAATAAATTATGATATTTAATAATAAAGTCTAAACTAAAAAAAAAAAAAACGGCTAGTTGTTTAAAATTTCCTAAAATTAGTTCCATTGGAGTAAAATTAAGTATAAATTACTTAATAATAATTCCATATATTGAAGATACAAATAATATTTTCTAAATAAAAAAAAAAAACTCCTTATAAGTTATTATTGATATTGAAGCACCAAAAACTTTATTTGCTGAAAGAAATAAAGAAAAATCTCTTTGAAAATTTCATTTTTAAAGTTATTTTCAAAAAAACCGCCACTTATTGTAATTTTTAACGTATTTCGATAAAGAAATTTTAAGAATAAAAATTCTACCTTTTCAAAGCAAGTTGAAGTTATTTTTTTATAGAAGCTATATATATATATATATATATATATATATATATATATATATATATATATATATATATCATAAATTAAAAAAAAAAACGTGCTAATTTTTATTAAAAGAACCACTTTAAAATAGGTCATTCTGCAGTCTTATTTTTCTTAAACACGAAGAAATACATACATTGTACCAATCAATTGGGTAGAAATTAAGAAGAAAAAAAAAAGAATACGTAGAAGAACCGCATGGGATAAAAAAGTAGTATTTGAAGTAAAGATTGAATTTATTCGAGAGCGATCGATAACTAGTAACATGGTGCAAAGAAATTGCTCTTTAGCACAACCATATTAAAGTCATCCTTATCTTTATATTAATTACTTGATTGGTTTATACAAAAAACTTTATCGGAAATAACTGACACTAATAAAATTTAAGTTTAATAATATATGAGATTTAGATTTAGATTTGAATTTTTATTCATTTTTTTTCTTAAAAGTGAATCCATTCAACTACATTGATATCACTTATTAGATTTATAGATGAATTTTATTATAAAGAACAAACACAAATAAAATCTGAATCCAATTATATAAGATATTAATACTACTCTCAACTCAAAACTTTTAAGATAATGAATTTATGGCAAGAATTCTATAAAATTATATATAATATTAACACCGTTAATTTCTTTGAATATTATGATAATGTGATAAAAAAGTTGTTAGATTAGAAGAAGAGAAAGATGAGAGAGAAAATAGGAAAAGGGGATTTTAATGAAGAAAAAACGTCACTTGCTTTTACCTACCGCGTAACGGTCCCACAATCCATGGTGCTTGCTGAGTTGTTGGCTACAACACCTTTATATGCACACACATCTTCCCAGAATAACTCACCAACAACAAATTCCAATCCCACTCCTCCATTCTTCTTTTCAGTGTTAAAACTCTCTTCAACAACAATAATTATTATTAAAAAAAATGGGTAGCCTTGAAGAGGAAAGAACAACTGTAGGATGGGCAGCAAGAGACCCTTCTGGGATTCTCTCCCCATACACCTACAATCTAAGGTCATCATCTTAAGTTCCATCTTCTTCTTTTTTTTTTTTTTTTTTACTCTTCATTAGTGTTTGTAATCTGTGTAGTATTTCATATGTGTAAAACAAATTTGCAGAAACACTGGCCCTGATGATGTTTACATCAAAGTTCACTACTGTGGAATCTGCCACTCTGATCTCCACCAGATTAAAAACGATCTCGGCATGTCCAATTATCCCATGGTCCCCGGGTACACGCACTCATTAACTTTATCACTAATCATGCTTGTTATTTGTGTTTTTCTGGTTGTTTATCAGTGATGAATTTTGTTCCAGACACGAAGTGGTTGGTGAGGTACTGGAGGTGGGGTCAAACGTTAGCAGGTTCAGAGTTGGTGAAGTGGTTGGAGTTGGACTCCTCGTAGGTTGCTGCAAAAACTGCGGGCCATGCCAGTCGGACATTGAGCAGTACTGCAGCAAGAAAATCTGGTCTTACAATGATGTTTATGTCGATGGAAAACCCACTCAGGGTGGCTTTGCAGAAACCATGATCGTCGAGCAAAAGTAATTTATTTATTAACTACTGTTTCAATTTTAACTTAGTTCGATCTGCAATCTCCATTTAAAAATTTGATTATGCATTTTTGGGTGTTAGGTTTGTGGTGAAAATCCCAGAGGGTTTGGCGCCGGAGCAAGCTGCGCCATTGTTGTGTGCTGGTGTGACTGTGTACAGTCCACTGTCACATTTTGGGTTGAAAGAGAAAGGGTTGAGGGGTGGAATATTGGGGCTTGGAGGGGTGGGACACATGGGGGTGAAGATAGCAAAGGCATTTGGCCACCATGTGACTGTGATAAGTTCTTCCGACAAGAAGAAACAGGAGGCACTTGAACATCTTGGAGCTGATCAATATCTTGTTAGCTCTGATGCCACTGCTATGCAGGAAGCTGCTGATTCACTCGACTACATCATTGACACTGTGCCTGTTGGTCACCCTCTTGAGCCTTATCTCTCTTTGCTCAAACTTGATGGCAAGTTGATCTTGATGGGGGTCATCAACACGCCTCTGCAATTTGTTAGCCCCATGGTCATGCTAGGTAATCATGTTGCTTTTGGGATCACTTTTCTGTAACTCATTATTATCACGTTTTCTTGATCTTGCAATGTTAATGATGTGTGTTGGTGTGGTGCAGGGAGGAAATCAATAACTGGAAGTTTCATTGGGAGCATGAAGGAGACAGAGGAGATGTTGGAGTTCTGGAAAGAGAAGGAACTGAGCTCTATGATTGAAGTGGTGAACATGGATTACATTAACAAGGCTTTTGAAAGGTTGGAGAAGAACGATGTGAGATACAGGTTTGTTGTGGATGTGAAAGGGAGCAAACTTGAAGAGTAAAAAGCATGCTGCGCTCAGCATCTTCAATCATGGAGGAGAGTGTGGACGGTTAAAGTTGTGTTTGTTTATTACCAAGAGTGCTCTGTTTTCTCTGTTTTTCTCTGTTTTAGCTTCACGCCTTTCATTCAATATTTTACATGAAAGCAAAAGATTCTACACCACTGCGACTCCTTGGGTTTTGTCGTGTTAAATATTGATTTGTGGGTCAATGAAAAAAAAAAGGAGAGAGAAAAAAAAAAGTGGATGAGTGGGTTACCAAATCTGAGTTGCTTGACCTTTACCTAATATTTGACAAAGAGACATCATCTTCTCTGAGTCACATACGAATCCAAAATATCATCTTAAGATTCTTTCTAATCTTCTTTTGATTCTCTTGTTCTGCCCTCTCATGTGATGTGGCCCTCAATTTATGTAGTTAATGAAGGAAAAAAATCTATACATATTATTACAAGTATTTTTGTGATGGTTTCAGATGAAGTTTCTTTTTGACCATGTAGGGATATCATAGAAGTAAATTTCTTAATATAACCAGAAAATAATGTTTCATAAATAAACTATTAAACTATGTTTTGATTTCGTCGAGTTCTAAATCTAACTATGTTTTTTATTTCGTTGAGTTCTAAATCTACCATATATTTATTTATGTCATCGTAAAGTAATATTTAATTAACAAAAATTATAAGCAATACGAGAGATACATATACAAAATAAATATATATAATATTTAAAAAATCAAATATGTCTATTTAAATAGAAATTAAACTATAAGTTAAATAAAATAAAGAAAGGAAAATTATATTTTAGTGAATACCTTATTAAAATAAAATTTTATTAGCTATATGATAATATTTAATGTCATTTGACTTTGTACCATAGGTATTTCCGACTTAGTAGTTGATGATTTTTCACACATTAATGATCGATGGCACATGTTTAAAATGGTTTATATATTGTGTATCTTTCTTTTTTTACACATTTTAAATAAGTTATGTAATTATTCATCATTTATTTGATTTTTTATAAGTATCTTATGTTTTAATTTTATACATTATAAACAAATCTCACCATTGCACTTACTTTTTATTCTATAAATGCATATATTTTATATATGACTAAGTGGATAACATGTCCTTAGTATCTACATCTTTATATAAAAGTGATTTATTTTCAATAAATAATTATGTTTTAAATTAAAATAATTATATTACTAATTTTATCTTTTTAAGTAACATTTTTTTTATTTGATTGTTTTTATAAATTTGAATATTTCTAAAATTAAAATAATGACTTATCACAAAATATTATCTATAAAATAATTAAATTTTATAATAAAATTGTAAAAAAAATATTTATTTTTATAATCATAATTTTTTTATTATCATAAAAGAAGTGAATAAACATAATTATTAGTATATGTAAAAAAGTTAAATACAATAACAGTTTTTTATTTTTTTTCTAGAAAATCTTAATAAAAGAAATGTAAGTTATACAAATAATAGTGTGTTTGAATTTGAATTCTACCTAATAGTTGTCCATATTATATTTTTCCAATGATTATCAACAACATTCCCATTATAAACTTTACCTTCTTTGGTTACCAAAATCACCAATAGATGTGGAATAAAAAGGTGGATTTGTTTAATAAACAAATAAAAAATAGAAAATTGAAAGTGTATGTTTGAGAAGGTGAAAATAAAATGAGAGGAAAAAAAAATCGTGAAAATGAGAATATGAGATTTGATCAAAATACAAATGTGAAAGAGATCAAAATATAATTAGCGGAATTAGCATGGAAATTGTTTGCATTATATTCATTGTTTCTGCATCACAATATTATATATATATATATATATATATATATATTGATTAAACAGTAAATAAAAGATAACAATATCATTACTAAAAAATAATATTTTATTTTAAACTTAAAGAATGATAAAAAGAAAAAAGAATTAACAATTAAATTTTAACCCCTTTATCTTTCAAATACGAAGTAAAGTGACACATTTTAAATAGTTTTAAAATTTAAAAAAAATGTGAAAAGTCACCTCAAATTAAAAAACAATTATCAAAATATCATTACTATCTTGAAAAAATGGTCTTTGAAAAGTGAACCGCAACCAATCGAACAATTTTTCTTTACTCTAACGTTGTTTCCTCGATAAACGTACACAAATGTGAAGAAATTTTTGTTTTATAAAATATTAAGTACGTCTTGAAAACACCATTTTGTTTTCCTCTTTTCTCTTAAAAGTATTAAATTATAGGATAATATTAAGGTATTGGTTAACTAATAATAAATGTACATCGATATAAATGTAGTGATTAAAATAATATAAATGTATATAATAAATTTTATAAAAATAAAAATATTTTTTTAAATTTTTAGATAATAATTTACTGTTACAAAATAAGAATTTTAAAATTTTTAAGATCTCTATTTTAAAAAGGAAAAAAAATCAATTAAAGTTTTAAATAGACACTTTAATTGTTCTTTTTTTTAACATTTTTAGATGTTTAACATTAATTTTTTTGTTGGTTCTTTTGTTAATTTATACTTTCTTATGTTATTTTTTTAAAATTTTAGGTGTTTAACACTATTTTTTTGTTGATTTTTCTATTAATTTAATTTTTTTTTTATATTTAATTATATTTAATTTTTAGCAACATTAGTGATTTTATTATTTAATTAATTTTTAACTTTTATTTGTGAACATTAAATAAAATATTAAATACACATGTACAATATTTATGAGCATTTTTATCCTTTAAAAAAAATAAAGTTACATTAATGATTATTAGGTCAAATTCTATTTAATATCATATTTACCTATACATTTGTATATTAATTATTCTTAACCAGTATTTTTATGACACTGGTTAACAAGACCCTTATACATGTGGATGGTGACATCTAAAACAATTAAAGAAAGTTGGTGTAAGTATTTTCGAGATTTAATGTTGATTAAGTATAATATCAAATTACACTATATGAATGTAGTAATTTATTTATTTATTTATTTATTCCATTTATCTTAATAGAAATTTTGATTTGTCACTCATTATTATACATTTTTTTATTTCATAGACTTTGACATTTTATATAATATTTAAAAGTCATCAATAATCTATTATTACATAATAATTTATTAAAAGTAAAAAATAAAATAAAAGAATTATTATTTTATTTTCTTCAACCAAACAAGCTTTATTGTTATATATAACATGTTCACTTCATTTTTCTTTAACCAATCATCATAGCAGGTCCTTCTTTGTGACAGAGGGTCTTGACCCCAATTTGTTTTAGATCTATATAAATTAATATATAATTTAAGTTTTTTTATTTTAATATATTTGGTATTTAAAAATTTATGCATTTATATACAACTTTTGACACTTCTAACATATTTGTTGAAAATCCACTGCCAAATAAACTTTATTTTTATGATATTATTTTTTCACTTTTTTCATCTATTTTCATTTAATTTTTTATTCACCTTCTATTTTTGATTTAATCCAAGTTTTTTTTTTTCTTTCTAGCAGACAGACAATTCAAGAGGAATGAGATTTCTAAAAAGAAAGTTTTGACAAGATGTATTAACAAGATATGCAAACCTACTTCCAGTACACACTTTATTACAAGTTTAAGTCTACTAAAAGTTTCAAAATTAAAAATAAATAAATAAAAACTTAAAATCACTAAAATATGTTCTTCCTGTAAACTTTAGTCGATTATAACGAGTGTGGTAGAAAGATGTATTAAAAAATAGTATATTTTAGGATTTCAAATAATATAATTAGAAATAAATTAAAATATTCTAACTTCAAATAACAACTTCAATTTCATTTTAACATTATTTTTCCTATCCAAAATTAAATTTATATTATATTTATCATAAAGGGTAAAATTGTAATCATAGAATTTCATTTATTAAATATAAAAATTAATTAAATATTATTAATCACATTATACGCAAGACTTTTATAAATTTTTCATTCATATTCAGTTAAATTAGACAAATTTTTTTTTTAATCCAAACAACTTCATTTTTATCTACAAATCAATGTAAATCTACACCCTAATCCAAACACATCATATCCCTTCAAATCCTTCAAACTAAATTTTTATTTCAACTAAAAAATAAAAAATAGAAAACATTGAATTTGTAGACTTCATTCCAAAGGAGTCGTACATCACAATTACGATTTATATAAGATGTCGTTAATAAAAATTATGATTTTCTATCCCAAGTCGTTCAACTCACATACGACTTTGTTCCTTTAATAAAAAAATAAAATACTTATTCTATTAATGTTAATATCACACTGAAGTCGTATTTATTGTGTACGAAGATAAAATACTCTGCTCTATAAATTCAAACAAAATTGAGCAAAAAAAAAGTATTTTAGCCTTATATTTGTATTCTATTCTTATTTATAATAATTGTATTTGTATAACATGAAAGAGAAATAATTAATTTTAAGAAGCCTTGATTGGTCCATATTCAATTAAGTTGAGCTAGTTTCAAGTGTAGGTTAAACTGAGTGAGATGAGTCTATGTTCATCCAAGTTGAGATTAACCTACACACAATTGAGTTAAGGTAGATAGACCCATCTAGGTCTTGATTCAATTTAGATCAAATTAGTCCTAACTTGACAAAAACAAATCAAGTTGAGCTTAAATAAAACTAAATCATTTAGCCCGAGTTGAGTAGAGTTAGCTCAAGCTTCATCGAGTTAAGTCATTTTAGCTTAGTCTAATAAAATTGAGTCAACATGAATCTAAATTTAGTTGACTAAAATTCAAGTTAAGTTGAGTCAAGGTAAAATCATATTCAATTGAGTTAAACTAGGTGAATGTCAAAGCAAGTTTAGTCCAATTCAACTAAGTTAATCCAATTCAAATTAACTTTAAGTTAAGTCGAATCCAAGTGATGCAAAACTAATCAAATCATATTTAACTAAGTTATGTTAGAATATGTTGAGTCAAGACACCAAATCACGAACATGTTAAATTAAGTTGGGAGAATCCCACGTTACATTGGATTGAGTTTACCTAGACTAAGGTTAAACTAAATCTACCAAAATACATAATTACAAATATGAAAAATTTCATTCTTTCAATAAAATTTAAAATTATTTAATTTTAACTAATTTAATTACTCCAATAAAATTCTAAAATTTTAATTTCTATCAAAATTTCTTACCCAAGAAGACATGTTTTGGTTAAAAAACATTTCAAACTATCTATAAATAAATAAATAAATAAATTAACCTCTTAAAATGCTTTATCCAAATAGTACCCCATAACCATGCTCAAGTATCTTTACCCGGATGACTCGTACAAATCCTACACAGGCGTAGACATTAGGTAACACATATTTTTCAAACATCACTATCCTACTGGTTTAAAAATTGAGTTGCGCATTAAAGTAATTTTATAAGTAGCCCGTACTCGCCATTGAACCACCAAACACCTCACTGTGAAGCAATATTGAGTCAGATAAAATACATAACGAGCACATATCATACATACAAAATGCCCCCTCCCCGGCTTTGATCAGCTCCTCGCTAACTCTTACTGGTACTTGCTCGAGTGGCTTCTAATGAAACTAAAAGTTAACAATGACTCCTTATGTGGCGAGCTAATGGGGAGACCTTTCATTTAAGTATCTAACCTCATCAAAGAATATATCAATAGAAATTGTTCTTTGTCGGGAGGAAAGCTACGGGATTGACAAAGAAAATTCATTACAATGAGTATATATTCATTTGAACAAATATTCTATCTAATAACTGTAAAAAATACACTGACTACCCTGACTTGCTACAGTCCAACTTTGATTGGTAGTAGTATTAGAAGGCCTAAAATGAGACATTGCTGGGCCAATGCATTCTTCAAACAAACAATCAAACATTCACCAAAGCCTTCTCATGTTATAGTTTTCCGAATACTCTATAACCTCAAGGACACGATAGGTCAAAAGTTCTAGCTGGAATGATCATATTTGTCGACTGAAGTACATGTTCATAAAGTATCTAGATGGATTGAAACCACTTAAAATCACTGCAAATAAGAAATTGGGTTCAGATGCAATATCAATCAATCATGAAATAACATAAATGATACCGCTCAATACTTACAAATAGGAGAAAGGACAATTACGATGCCAATGGGGTACAGAAAAAAGGTGGTCCTCTCCAAAAAAGGCAGAACTACAACCACAAATTATATCAAATAAATTCAACGGTATTAACAGTTTCCACAAACTCAACAAAAACTTATAGTTTCAGAGTTATACACACTCAATAAACAACTTTACCCAAAACATTTTAATGTACATTTATTCACTATGCTGACCATACATCCAACAGAGCCACATCATATGAAATTGTTCTCCATATCATACAAAAGGGGGACTTTAGAGTAAAAAACAAGTATTAAAACAGAATCACTGCAAATGAACATATTTATGAAGAGCTTAATTTGAGGATCCAGGCTCTATAGCCCTTAGACACTTTTCATGAAAAATACAGCCATACCCAAGGATATTACACTAAAAGAAGTATTATGAACTAATCTCAACGAGGTGAAATTCACTTACACAATCAATAACTTCGTATAAAATGTGAATTTCACGATCTAACTACTGAATTGTAGGTACTGCCTCCAGTCCTTTTTGTAACAATCTTACATGGAACGTTAGTCTTGATTATTTTCAGACTTAAACGTTTTCTCATCCCTATAAAATCAGTGGCTTTTTTTGGTCCCTATTAAATATTTGTTTGCTTTTGATCCCTTTAGATTTGAAAATCACTAATTTTTTCATCCCTAGAATTATAATACTAGTTAAAGGCTTATATGTTGAATAAAAGGTCAATCACCATTCTGTAATAACGCATAATAGTTTTGTGATATAATGTTTGTATATGACATCCAAAACAAACTCCTAAATAATCAATAAAATAAATATTATCTATCCGTCATAAATGAGTGTTAGGAACTAAAAAAGTTACAGGGATGAAAAACAATGAAAAATTTTATAGGGACCCAAATGAAGACTCACTAATTGTACAGGGATTAAAAACACATTTAGGCCTTATTTTTATAAGAGTCCCTCCAAGTTGTTTACCTCATTGATTTACATTTTTACAAAAACTCCCTTAAGTTGCCATACATCAACTAGGTATACAGATCGAGAAAAAGGAATTTCAGTGGTTTTAAGGGTAATTATGGAAAAATTACACAAATTGTTAAAAAATTTAATGCCATTAATTAAATTACCAATATTATTTAATTCTTGTGAAGCAGTTAAAAGGATCCTATATATATAGGATAAAAGATAGTGTATATTCTGAGATTTTTCATATTAAATCATATAAAAATTGAATGAAGATAACTAAATTATTCTTATTTTCATATCTTTTAAATGTATATAGTACATTAAATACGTTAATTTTGATGTGCATATAATTTATGCAACGCATACTTTTAATCTATTGGTGAGTTCTGGGATAAAATAATCTAGTAAAAGGTTGTTGAACTGCGTGTAAGAGTGTGTATGGATATGCTTTTAATCTATTCGTGAGCTATGGGATAAAATAATATAGTAAAAGGTTGTTGAACAGTGTAAGAGTGTGTGTGTGTGTGTGTATAAAAGTAAAATATTAATGAGTGAGAGAGAGAGAGGGTTACCATCATAACCTAGGAAATTTAGATAATGATAGTATGAAGCTCCCACCATGAACAGAAGATTTGACAGCAATACTGGAATGAAACCGTGAGCCACCAATAGAGGAGATACAAAATAATGGATCACTGTCAAGGGACCAGACATCAGTACCACTCTAATGCAAGATATTGTAGTTTCCTATATCATAACAGAGTTCACACTAACCAAGGAGTCAGAAATTACCATAGAGCAAAACAAACAATGGGAAGAAAGAGTTGCAGTGTACATCAAATGCATACATCCTTCCATGAGAAACCAAAACAAATATAATCAGCTATTGAAAAATAATTAACAAAATTATAAAGATAAGGGTGTTCTCAATTCAATTCTTTGCTTATCAATTGATCAGACATTTTAAAGAAACATGGCCAAATATTAGAAAATGTTCTCAAAATACTAGCAAACTAAGTAACACATGAAACAGGCACAATTACTTGAACTTACCATTCAACACGTTGTTCAACCACATAGCTATTTGGAGCCTCTTCTCGAAGATAAGAGTTAGTCAGGAACCTAGAGAATACACGGATAATATCCACCAGTGTTGGTACCAAGATCAAGTGATTAAAAAAAAAGGATGCAATAATTTGTACAGGAAGTACCCTTACCAACAAAAAGTTGCCAGAAATACACCTGTCAGTATAAAGTGGAAAAACAACACTGAGAAGATAACAAGAAGTGTATGGGCAGTACTATGGTCATACCTGAAAGAATATGGGAAAATACAATACCAAAAGTTAGTAGAGGCAGAGTGGGAACAAATATAAAGTAAAGTTACATAATGGATAATCCAATAACAATAGAGGTTTGGTTCATGATTCACGATTTAATAAGATTCACGTACCAAAGTCTAAATCAACTGAATGTTTTCATAAGGGAAGTTTTCAAAATATCCTCCTTCAGTTAAATAAATAAAATACAAGGATTTACTTTAGCTGCATTGCATATCCTTTCTGTTTTACAAAAGTATAGTGAATTTTAGCTACTGGTCCACAAGGAGCCACCACCATCAAATGTTCTAAAAAACTTACGCGGCACAATAAGCCAAAGTTGCAACTGCCAAAAGAAGACTGCAGATCACAACAAATGCAGGGTCATCACGTGCCCATTGATTCTTGGTTTCTAATATCAAACAATAAGAAGGAAATCATTAAACAATTTTTTGAAATCACCAAATGAAATTTCCTAATTTCATAAAACAGACATTAATTATACAATTAACTCTGAAGTCCTTTTTTCCTGAAACATTTGCATGATCGTGTATCACTAAAATAAGTTGATTTGCAAGCCTAATAATAAGCCAAAGTTCTTCATGACTCATCTTCAAAAGCAGCTCTCTGTGAAAGATTTAACTCTCGCATTCAAAGGTAATTTTACTTGAAAGAAACGTAAGCTGTGAAATTCTTAAATTCTATCCCATCATTGGTTGTGTCTGTCAGTTGTTATACGCATGTATAACGTTTACAAGAGATTCGTGAAAAGGGAATGGAATGATTAGGCCCAAATCAGTTAAAAACAATATTGCTCATAATCTCTTGTTTGAGAAGAATAATATTATGATCCCAAGTAAGTGAAATCAATTCACCAGTGAAGATAAAAGGAATTTCAGCATAAGATCAATGAATGATGTCATTGGCATCATTCATTAGTCATGGTTGTGAAGCCCACGAGTCAGTTTGTAGAACCATACAAGTCTACAGCTGTGGGCAGGGGAATCAAACAGACTCAACTTCAAACTCATTACTTGATAGACTCAACTGGACTCATTAGACTTCCATTCTCTCAGGAGCAGGAGGCTGGAAAAGGAATATGTACGAGCAGGAGGAGGCATGTGGGGCGGAAGGAGGCTGGAAAGGCTTCTGCCTCAGAGAAGGGCCGCTACCTGCAAACTAGGGTGATCGCCAAGTGCACCTTATTTTATACTGTCTCCTTATTTATTAAAACTTCACATTGGCTTCTGATTCTAATGTTGTTTAGTTCCACCCAGTGAATTTTAATACAATTTGAGGTATTTGAGTTTGTTTTTTAATCCCTATCATCCATTCTATTTGTACTTTCAATCCAGAATCAATGCACATTATTTGTGTTCTGTTATGTGTTTTCAGAAATAACCATTGGCAATTCTCCGAAGTAATCTATTGTGCTTTGCTATACTGAAATAATAAGCACTAGAGCACCATTCTGTTGGATGCTTTCTATGGTCTACTGCTTAAGTTTGAACCTTTCATTGTTCCCTATGACAATCTTTGTACTTTTCCTCACCACTCACTATAAGGAGTTTTACGAACATTTTGTATTAGGCCCACAAGTCAAGTTTAAGGATGCTCCACAAGTTTACATATAAACTCTTGGCTTTGACAATCTACCACTAAATGCATTTCCAATCTGACACTACATGTAAGATACTTACACCAATGACAACTATTTATTGTCCCTGGAACATATCACAAGGATGCAACTAGCCTAATGCACTATAAATTATTTCAAATAAATGCTACCCAAGGAACATAGCCTAGTAAAACAAGCTCAATAAGATTGGTGAACTAATCACTGTGAAAAAATTTGCACCAATAAATCAAAAAAGAATAAAAATATTCACAAGACACAGACTTACGTTTGTGATATTTAGTATGCTGATAGCTGCATCCGTTGTACAGTTCCATTCCAAGAACAACACCAAAAAAGCATTCAGAGAACCAGTTATAGAAATTTCAAATACACACAAAGCAGAAGGGTTAATCTCGACAAAGAATCATGAGCATACACAATAATAATGTCCCACGAAATTAGATTCACATTGCTATTGCGTTAGATCATGGTAACAAAACGCGAATTTCATTGCTAACAGCAAGGGGAAGGGCAGAGATCAGATGATTTAATTTACATGTACTTACACAACTTTCGGTGACGTACATAGATGAAGCATTTGCCAAAAAGTGTATTCAATATCCATTTGTTGCCACTACAAGAATAACAAACGAATCAGCACAGATTGAACACTGACGCCTATCGGACTCTTCAAATCAGAACAGCACAGTCCAACCTATTCAATTTTGAACCGAAACATTAAGAAATTGAGCAACAATTTGGCTTACACGCCGAGCAATTTAAGCAATGGCATTTAGGATGTAAGAACGAAAGGCAGAGATAAAAGCAGGAATTGGATCTTAAAATGGAGCGCGAAGTAAATCTACGAAATCGGGAAATTAAAGGAAGAGATCGGAACCTTGATGATTCTGCGGAGGTAAGGAAGCAGCATGGGATTATTAGGTCGAGAGGAAGAAGAGGAAGAAGAAGAACGTCCTTTGGAAGCTGTGGGTAACATCTTTGGCTTCGATGACTCCTTCTCTTCTCGATTCCTTTACCTCTTCTTCTGCAAACGATTCACGATTCAATTATTCTTTGTCGTGCTGTTATGTTTTGTTGATTGCGATCTCTGTATTTCTCTCCGGTAGCTACCTCGAACTCTCTCACAGATGCGAGATGGGATGGGAAAGGGCTGAAAAGTAAAATGACTACACCACCAACCTGGGCCAATTACAATCTCGGTACTGGACTCTAATCACCTTCTGACCCACTCTTTCTTACGGAGAAAAAAACCTTTCCCAATATTATCGATTAAATAAAAATTGTATTATAAGATTGCAAGTTTTATTTATATAAACTGATAATTACGCTTACATATTTTTTTATTAATAGTCATAAACAGTTATATTTTATTACATATATATTCTTTTATAAATAAGTGTAAATTATGCAACAATTTGTAAATACATAAGAAGAAATGGAAATGTGTTAACCGTAACATCTCATAACACATAAGGTTAGACGGTTAACAATTTGGTAAATGTAAAACTGTTAGGTTATGACTTTTTGTTCCTTTCATCATATATATCATTAGAAAAAATATTTTTTCTAGTTATTATAATTATATCACAATTTACTCTATCAGACAACAAAAAGTAGAAAAACAAGAAATAATAACGAAAATATGTTAAGTTGTCGGATTCATAAGAAACAGTGAACAAAAATATGTTAGTTGACAATGAAAAACATCTAAAATTTTCAATTCTTCTTCTTCTCCTCCATCTCACTCTTTTGTTAACTACCCCTTCACTTTTCTTTTTTTTTAATTCTGCCTCCTCTCCTAAGATTGATTTTTGTTCTTTTATCCAAAAGAGATGAAAATAAGGTGTCTGTGTGAGTTCCCACTCATTTATTCATTGTTTTCCAATTAGATTGAGATTTGATTTGACCTGTACATAACATATACATCCCATGGGATGATAAAAAAACAATTAATTAGTAAATTTTAAAAATTTGTACGTCAAAAATACGCAGCTCTCCGTGATTTTTTGTGACTTGTAAGTAAATTTGTGGTACACAAGAAATATATGTCATTGGATAACAAACAGAAGATTTATTAGTATATATAAAAAATTTTACTAAAACTAATATGCAGTTCTCACTCATTTGTTCATTGTTATTCACTTAGATTGAGATATTATTTGAGTTATTTTTTTCTTCAAGTCAACCACCTAGGACAATTAATGAGGGTAGATTTTTGTAAGTTATAATCAAATTTGTAGTACATAACAGGTACATACCATATGATTATATAAACAAAATAAATTTTAAATTTTAAAAATTTGTACTAAGAATAATACACAGTTGTCCATGATTTTTGTGACTTTAAGCAAATTCTGAATACATAAGAAATATATGTCATTGGATAACAAACCAAAGATTGATTGGTATATTTAAAAAAATTGTACAAAATTGTACAAAAAGTAATATGCAGTTCTCCACACATTTTATTTATTGTTCCCCACTCATATTGAAATATGATTTGACATGTTTTCTTCTTCAACCCAGTCACCCAGTGCAAGCAATAAGGGTAGATTTTTGTAACTGATAATCAAATTCGTGATACATAACATGATATCCAATAGGATGATAAAAAAAGATTAATTAGTAAATTTTAAAAATTTGTAGGAAAAGTAATATGCAGCTCCCCATGGTTTTTTTGAATTGTAAGCAAATTTGTGGTTCGTAAGAAATATATGTCATTGGATAACAAACAAAAGATTGATTAATATATCTAAAATTTTTTACAAAAAGTAATATGCAGTTACCTACTCATTTGTTCAATGTTCTCCAATTAGACTGAGATTTGATTTGGCCTGTTTTTTTCTTCAATTTAGTCACCTAGTGCAAATAATAAGGGTATTTTTTGTAACTTATAATCAAATTTGTTGTACATAACAGGTATATCCAATAGGATGATAAAAAAGAAAAATAGATAATAAGGTTTAAAACTTTGTACGAAAAATAAACGGAGAGCAATTTGAAGAAATGACTTTAAATCTTTGTGTATTGACCCCCAATCGAATTGTTTGGGATTCAGAAGTGAAGGAAATCATTTTACCTACTAATAGCGGACAAATTGGAGTATTACC
>Ga0214543_1003922_pt1 | contig 28539 bp, 13 predicted proteins | sample CNSS2metaG_FD_160094 | JGI IMG/M metagenome (GOLD analysis project Ga0214543, IMG submission 160094) | Root nodule microbial communities from cowpea collected in UCLA plant growth center, Los Angeles, California, USA - CNSS2 | ecosystem: Host-associated > Plants > Roots > Nodule | place: USA... | reverse complement strand
TTAAACTTAATCACAACTTTATAATTTCGGACCTAAAATTAAATAAACATGATGAGATGACATGGTAAAACATAAATACATGGATGCAATAATATGTCAGGCATGATTTTATTACTAAATCAAAAATCAAAAAGAAAAAAAAAATAAAACAAAAAAAATTAAAATTAAAAACGAGGAATAAAAAAAATGTGTATATCTCCCTTTGTGCCTTAACAAAGGTTTGGCGCCTAATGGATCTAAGGTAAAATACATACGCTTACCAGGATGGTTTCTTAATACCTAAATATCAAGGTCACTAGAGCTATGACCCACTTAATGGCATTTCCCACGATAGTTGGTAAACAACAAGAGGTGAGAGTACCAATGAAGCAAACAAACCCTAGCTGGGGTTCTCACAATGACCACTTGGGAAGTACATCCACTGTGACAGTGTTACACAATCCCCTTTAATTCTAAAGTTACTCACACCCAGGTATAGTGCCTCACTCATGTCATGCACACAGTGTGTGTGAACGGAGGATAATGCATACTCAAACCCCTTCCTGCAAACAAATAGAAAAACCAGACAAATATATATAATAAAGTCATCTATCCTAGAATTCAAAATTCAAGCATAAAAATAAAGCAATATGAACAATAAATAAATAAATAAAAATTCAATCATCCAAAATTAACAAAAATATATATAATAATAATAATAATAAATGAGAAATAAAATAAAATAAAACAAAAAAAAATATAAGACGAGAGAAAAAAGGAATGAAAAAGAAAAGAGAAAAACTAAATAAATAAAAACAAAAAATTTGAAACAACCACATCAATTTTATATATTTAATTAAATGGCCTAACTCTCTAAAGTCCCCAGTGGAGTCGCCATCTGTCACAACCGAAATCGCGACGGGATGGCGAAAATAATTTTTTAAGAAAAATAGAGGAGTTGCAACTATAGTTTATTTTAGAAAACTACGGAAAAACAAAAAATAAATAAAACAAAGTTTGTGAAAAACTAGATTTTGGGTCCGGGAGTCGGTTACATGTGGGGAAGGTATTAGCAACCCACAACGTCCGTCCTAAGACGGTACCTTTAATTAAAATACAAATTGATGTGGTCTCCTTTAAATGTTTATTTAAAAAAATAAAAATAAAAATAAATAAATAAATAAATAAAGATGAGTAAAAAAAAACAAAGGAAACAAAAAAGATTTTTTGTTTTTTGGGCCCGACAATGATTACTCTTTGCTTTTACATATCTTCATTCATAATGGAGAATCAGGGTTACATAATTCTTACATAAAGATAATGAATCATATGAGTATCAATCATGAGTAAATTTATCAAATCAATAGAAAATCATTAATTCATAACACTCCCCCTTGAGTGTCCATTAATAAAAGAATGTGCTTCATTAAAACCTTACTAGAAAAAACCCTTTGGGATAAAAAAAATGTAGTGAAGAAAAAAGAGTACAACATTCTGTATTCTTTAATACAATATTGTTCATCACATATTCTATTTCTCCCCTCATGTAAACTTACATCATTAAGATGACGGAGTCCGAACTTGTGAATCATTTGCTCAAAAGTTCTTCTTGGCAAAAACTTCATAAATAGACTTGCCATATTTTCACACGAATGAATTTTTGGATATCTATATCATCCTTTCAATTGAACAATACATTATTGTCTTCATATATGGTTGTTGATTCCATCTTTGTCGGGGATAGTCACAAGTTTCTTGCACATGTTGAATTATAGACCTTAACCAAACATATTCACAACTTTCCTCGTAACTCTATATGATTAGACAATGTTGCTACTATGGTTTGTTTCATATACCTTCATGAAACCATTGTGCTACCACATGTGAACAAACATCTTGTTTGTGATCAACCATTGTGACATTATGAGAATATGTAAAATAACATGTATATACATAATCCATTGGTCTGAATTTGAATCATTTGGATGAAATAAGCTCATATTCTTAGTACCTTTAAAATAACGAAATATATGTTTTACTCCAAACCATTTTCTTCTTGTAGTTGAAGAAATATATCTTGCTTAACAAATTTACAACAAATGCAATATTAGATCGAGTATAATTAGCAAGATACATTAGTGTTTCTATGACACTAAGATATGGTGTTTCTGGACCAAGAAGATCTTCATCATTTTCTTAAGGTCTAAGAAGAGTCTTTATCAATATCTAACGACCTCACAACTATTGGAGTGCATAATGGACATGACTTGTCCATTTAGAACATTTTAAGCACCTTAATTATATAAGCCTCTTGACGTATAAAAAAACACATTTGTTTAAATACTCAATTTGTAATCTTAAAAAAAAATTTTGCCTTTTCAAAATCCTTCATCTCAAATTCTTTCTTTAAGCAATCAATTGCCTTTGTGAGCTCATTAGGAGTTCCAACAATGTTTATGTCATTTACATAAACAATAATTATGGCAAATTCATTTTAGGATCTTTTCATATAAATACAAGAACACATATGATCATTTCTATATCCTTCTTTTAATAAGTACTTAATAAGACAGTTTATGTCACACACGTCCTGATTGCTTTAATCAATAAAAGAGCATGTTCAATTTTATTGAATAACCCTCTTTAGAATTTGTCTTGTTGGACAAATAAAATCCTTTAGGGATTTTCATATAAATATGATTCTCAAAAGAACCATACGAATAGGTTGTAACATCATCCATTAGATGTAATGCAAACCTTGTTGTGCAACTAGGATAATCGAATATTGCAATATTGTTGCATCAAATACTAGTGAATATGTTTTTTCATAAATCAATACAAAGTTTTGTGAACAACCTTGAGCAACCAATTGTGCTTTGTATCTAACAATTTCATCATTCTTAATTTGATTTTTGCACAAAAATCCATATGTACCCAACTTGTTTCACAACTTCAGGTGTGCGAACTATACGTCTAAAAACCTTTCGTTTAGCAAGCAAATATAATTATGCTTCTTGCATATTTTCGTTTTGGCTAATCATGTCTTTGTCGACAATCTTCAATGATCATTGGCTATTAATCATCATTGTCATTCATAACATTCATCGTTATATTATATGTAAAAGTTTCATCAATGTTGACTTCATTTTGGTTTCATATTATATGATTCATGACATAATTTATTGAGATCTCATCATTTTCAACAATTTCATGTCCATGAGGTTCTTCTGGAACCGAACCATTAATTATGTCAAATGAATCTTTTGGGATTTCAACCTTTTCGATTAGGTCATTTTGCATTTTAGCTCCCTTTCTCATTCAAGAGTTTTTATCTTTGGAATCAATAGGCCTACCACGCTTCAAACGTGTCTTTGGAACTAACAAGCCTACCATGCTTCAAACGTGTCTTTGGAACTAACAAGCCTACCATGCTTTTATTACTCTTGAGAATTGTACAAGTTGTTGCACTATCAACAAGACACATATCCTTTGGTACTGGTGCAAACATTCATTTTTCATATAAACGTAAATATCAATGAGATTTTTTTTAACACTCTCATAATCAATAAAGTGATCAATGCTTCCATTTGCTTTAGCAAAGAAAATAATAATATCAAGATGAATAGCATCCATATAGCCATAATCAGAATCACCATCTTCATAAGCAAAGTGTGTTTCCATGTTCTTCTCATTATTTGTAAGATGCTTTGGTGTACAATAGTACAACTCAAATGGCCTTTACCACCGTAATGATAATATATACTTTCATCTTTTTGTCAATATTTTCACATTTTCCTTTTATTGTGCCATTTCTAGTGACAAAACGTGTCTTTGAAATTTTCTTTATAACCATGTCCATAATCAATATCACGATCACGATCATGAAAATATAAATCAAATGTTGATGCATTCACTTCTGGAAATGGAGCAGAACCAATTTACACAGGTTTCATGATTTTCTATCAAAAGCTCATTGCTTTATTTAACCATACAAAGGCATGAAATAAATTCACAATATTTATTGTTGCATTCACTTCTGGGAATGGAGCAGAGGCGGATCACATGATTTTTCATCAAAAGCTTTATTGCTTTGTCCAGCCAGCCATACATAGGCATGAAATAAATTCATAATATTTGTGAAATCTCTTTTCACAATATTGTTGTCGCATGAGCAAATTAGTTGCTTAGATGCTTTATTTCTTTATTTAATGGTATCTCAATATCCATTACATCTAAATGTATTTTAACATTTAAAATCCAATATAAGAAATTATTCCTTGTAATATCAAGGGTCACAAATCCAAATTTTGCAACGTTTCACGTGTTTAGAACTAGCATATAAAATTATAATATTAATAAAAATAATCATCATCAAAATAAGAATAATAATCACCGTCATAATAAAAAAAAACGGAGATGAAAATTGATAAAGTCAGACAATTCTTATCACAAGAGGAAGAATATAAGGTAAAATTATAAATTGAGAAATGATTAGAAAGAGTCTGGATTGAGACACACAAAGCACTATCGTTAGAGAGAAAAAACTTCCACTAGTCCTCAGTTGGTTGGAGCATCCTGCTGATAATGTGTTATGAAATAAAGCGAATAACAGAGAGAATAATAGATAATAGAGAATAGAAGAAACAATAGAGAATGAGAGAATAGGAAACAACTCATTTGTGTATTATTATTGTTAGGAAGGGTCCTATTTATAGATACAACATGTAATCCATAAAGGAAACAAATCAACTTAGTTAATACAAATATTTACATAAAGATAATAAATCATATGAGTATTAATCATATGAGTAAATGTATCAAATCAATGGACAATCATTAATTCATAACAGATAACACTCTTTTCTAATATTTGAAAATTTTGTATTTTTTTTAGTAATCTTATAAAAGAGTGAACGTATTAAGTACTAAGACGACGCGAGCGGTCACACGAGCACTTATACATATTAAAAGTTTAAAGGGTATTTAAATTATTTATTTGTTATCACTTCCTTTAAAGAAAAAAACTTCTGAAATGAGACATGATATCCAAAAACGTGTCTATTATATGTCCATAATTTATGAAAACATTAGGAAAATAAATAAATAAATAAATAAAATATTAGGAAATAGCGTTTAGGATTAAATATATTATTTTATTATAAAAAAAGTTTTAAAACACTTAATATGAAAAATATGGCACTACATACTCATACAATGTTAAAACATGATATCTCTCACTCATTCATGCAACAACGTTCACAACCCAATGCAACCAACAAACATTAATTATAAACCTAATGAACCCAAAAATGCATGACAATAATGTTTTTTCCATATAAAAAAGAAATAGTGAAAACATCAAATTCAACCATGATCATAACCAAAACTCAAGAAAGACTGCATAACACAACAAAAATTAATTTTTATGAACTTGAACAGGAGATCCGATTTACAATAATTGTGTTAGAATACCAAGAAGCACGTGTGTCTGGCGATCGAAGGTGAATGGGTCTTTTATATGCGAGGGTTAAAAGAAATTGTGTGCTTAGGGTGAGAGAGATCTCCAAAATTCCGAGAGAAAAAATTTTTAGAGAATTTTTTTTTCTTATTCTTTTGCTTGATGGGTTTATATACATAACATCATAAATCTAATGTAATCTCGTAATAAAGTCACTCTTGATTACCAGGAATTTTAAAAGACAAGAACTGGTCTTAATATTATCACATTATGAGAATCAAATCACAGAAAAAATCAGAGCATAAAATCAAATGTGATTAGGACAAATTAATTATAATTAGAGAAAGATATTCTTGAGAAACATATTACTATTTTTCTTATCTGGGAAGGGAGGTGTCATAAAATCAGAGCACAAAATCAATTATCATTGGGAAAAAATGACTCTAAAAATTAAAACAATTCTGCTCCTAAATATTAGAATCCCATAATTAACTTCTTGATTTGGAGCAGAAATGACAAAGCATAGAGTAAGTGTGAGAAAATTAAATTTGGGTTGCTGTTAGTTGCAGGAAAAAAATGGTGTGGGTGGATAGAGTATTTTGGACTAAAATAGAAACAAAACCTGAAAAGAAAATACATAAAAGATTAAAATAGTCTCTTTTTTTTCTTTTTATTTATTTATTTATTATTATTATTATTATTATCCTATTATTATTATTTAGACAAAGAAAAACTAAAGAAAAAACTTATTTACTTTTATTCTATTATTTATTTAGTTGAACAAAATTAGGTGTTGACACATCTTTACTCGATTTAGGAGAAGGATTTTGTAGTAATAAAAGGTATATCAAACATGATAATTTTTTTGTAAAAGTTATACGGATTTTATGAGATCTAGAGTTAAGTTTAGTGTTTTATACTATTATGACATGTACATATTTTTATTTTTATTTTTTGTAAAAATGTTGAAGTACTCAAGTACTTTATTTGTTCAATATTTGTTGCTCATCTTTACTCGGTTTAGGAAGAGGCTTTTTAGTGATAAAAGGTGTATGAAATATGATAATATTTTGTAAAAGTTATACGAATTTTATGAGTTCTAGAGTTAAGTTTAATGTTTTATACAATTATGACATGTACATATTTTTTTTTTTAAATGTCGAAGTACCTGAAGAAGAGAGGCTTTATGCTTTTTCTGTAATATAATGTAAGTGAAATTTGGGCTATGGCTTCCCCTTGATTCCATAAAAAAAAAAATCTTAATGGTAATAAACATTGCTTATGCTTAACTTCATTCCAACAATAATTGAACGTGAACCTTTCATATTTTATGTATCCATTTAAAGATTAATATTTCATCTTTATTTTTCAAGTATAAAACTTCTAAGAGAATTTCACTCACATTAGTGATGTCAAAAACATTTTAACTTTGTTTCTGTCTTCATATAAAATCTTAGAAAGGAAAAATTTTTTTTTTTTTTTTTTTTTTTAATATTTTAAATTTAAAAAAATTTAAAAATTAAATTTTTTTTTTTTAAGGTTTTTTTTTTTTTAAATTTTTTTTTTTTTTTTTGCATGGTAAGAACCTATGGTAAGAACCTATATCAGGATAGTAGGAATAATTTTCTTGAAATAACTTTTTTGTTGTTGTTTTGGAATCTATATTGGTGTGTGGTTTTTTGTTTATAAGATTCTATGTAGATTGGTAGCAAAAGTGGTAGATCAAATTCATATCCCAATTCTTCTTTTTTGGTTATGTTTTTTTTTTTATAATTTAATGGACAACAATTATGAGAAAAAAAGATATATGGTTTAATTTTGTTCTTGATAATTTTTTTTTCTTTTTTTTTATTTGGGTTAGGACAACCCTATTGCTCCTATTAATATGTTTGTTCTTGGTAAAAAAAATATTATCGGTATTCTTTCACAAAGGATTCTTTTTTGAATTGGACTTACAACCTCCATAGGCAGAGCTGTTGAAAAATTTTGTTTAAGAGAAACTCTCCTAGGCTTAAGTTAGACCAATTGAATACCACTTTTTTAAATACAACTTAGTAAAGTGAGTTTAGGCTATATATTGAGTTAAATATATATATATATATATATATATATATATATATATATATATATATATATATATATATATATTGATTCTAATTTTTTTTTTCATGAAACCTAAATTATTGTATTTTACGTGTGGAACAATAAAGGAGATGTTTTGCAAAGAAATAAGTTTAAGTCGAGAAAGTTGACTTTAAAAGAAGCTCAATAATAGGTATCGATATTAGGGATGTCAACGGAGTGGGTAGAGTACGGGTAGTACCTCTCCCGTACCTTATTAGCTAGATAAATATTTGTCTTGTACTCGTATTCATATCCGTCAAGTATCCGTTACTTTTAATATCTATGAATATCCACAAGTATTTACAAAAAAATAAAAATAAATATTTAACAACATATTTTAATCGTAAATTCAAATAAAATACACATAATATTCATAAATTTTAAATAAAGTTCAAATAATCCATTTAAATAGTGTTGAATGACAGTTTACAAAGAAATAATTTTTTTAAAAACTAATTGATAAAAAAATAACTCATTCAAAATCAATATGTTAATATTTTAATCATATTTATTTAAATTAGAGTATAGCGGATACGGGTATCTATGGGTACGTATACTATGATATCCGTACCTGTCCCGTTAACATGCGGGTATTAAAAATACTCGTACCCGTTACCCGAGGATATCTATTTATAATATTCATTTCTTACCCGTTGTAAATTTTATCCGCAGATACCCGCGAATACGAATTATTTTGACATCCCTAATCCGTACTAATAATGTTCAAGTGCATCCATATTCGATTAAAAAACTACTATTGACTTTGAGGAAACTACTCTCAAGTTGTTGATTCCTTATAAAAGGTAAAGAAACCAACCACCACAAATAACCTATTTCCGGTTGAATTAGAAAAAAATTCAGTTCAGAACATGGCAATGAGATTTATAAGTGTTAATAGAATTATTATGAATGTAAGCATTTTTGTTAATTGCATGTATTTAAGGCTAAACTCTCCTTATTTTTAGTTTTTGTAGTCCATATGACATTTTGAAGAGTTGAATATGTATATAATAAGATTTAATCTCAAAAACTTATTTAGTGGGTGAATTGAAATAAAATGGCAAAGAAAATATTGAAAGAACGAAAAAATGTCTACAAATTGAGCTAAAATACAAAAGTAGTATTCTTACTTGAGTAAGAATCCTGGTTGAAAAAAAAAATTAAGGAAAGTCACTTGCATATCGGACTATTAGTTACAAAATTTAAAATTAAAATTTAATTTATATTTTATTAAGTTAAATTTAATTAAAATTAAAATTAATTTATGTTTTATTATATTAAATTTAATTCAAATTAAATTTAAATTTTTATATTTTTTATAATTTTATTTTAAAAATTTATAAAATATCTCTATTTAAATATCCACCAGTATTCACGTGTACCTATGGATTTTTTAAAATTCACATATATTTTTTAAACGGTATTCGATAAGTAATGGGTGAAATTTTTTTGTTATGAATCGGGTTGTAAGTAAATATTATACGTATTCGACTCAATCCATCGTCATCCATATATATATATATATTATCATCTTTAATCCATAAATGGCTTTACATAGTTTGCAAATGAGATTGTGATTCGAGGACACAAATCTTGGTGATTGTTGCAAGTAAACGTGAATCATTTGTGTTACCGAATATTTACTTTTGAGGAGAAAAAAAAATATAAAAAAAAGGGTTAAATATGTTTTTGGTCCTTCAAGTTTCAGTAAATTTGGAATTAGTCCTTCATCAAAACTTTTGACCAATTTAATCTTTCGTCTTTCAAAATGCATGAATTTAGTTCTTTTAACCAAATTTTGTTAAGTTTATCTGACGTTTCAAGCGCATTTTATAATAGTATTTAATTTATTTACACTGTTTGACACATTTTTGCTTCAATGTTAATTTAAATAGTATCATGAAATGTGCTTGAAACGTCAGATAAACTTAACAAGATTTGGTTAAAAGAACTAAATTCACGCATTTTGAAAGATGAAAGACTAAATTGGTATAAAATTTTAATGAAAGACTAATTCCAAAATTCACTGAAACTTAAGGGACCAAAACCATATTTAACCCAAAAAAAAAAAAAGTCTTGATACCATATTTATTTCATAGCACAAAAAAGTTATTATGTTGATTTTCGTTATGAGTCTCTTTATATATTTCGTTATCAAAATAACATGTTAAATAATTATAGTTTTGTTGACCATACTTTTATAAAATACACTAATATTTTAAAATATATTAAGAAAAGTTTAATATATTTTAAAAACACGGTACTAATATCCAGAGATGGGATAAATAATATGAACTCAAAATTACTTAAAGATCGAAATATTATAAAACAGAGATGGGATAAATATCCAGGTGTGAGTTGAAAAAGAATTGACAAAAAGTGTGGTTTATGCAGTAACGCTATAGTCAAATGACTTACATTTATGATTTAGTTAATGTTGCACCCGTTATGATAATGTTTGTTCTGGGACCAATAATATTTATTATTCATGTTCTTCCTTCACTATCACAACAAAACAACCAACCACCCTCACATTTTGTATTTATAATAAAATAACGAAAAATACTTCTATGTAACTAAATTTTAATTAACACATTTTTTTTAATTTTGAAATAAGAATTTTTATTTTGTCTAGATGATAAAAAAGATCCTGTATACGAAAATTTCAATTTTCAAGTAATAAAACTAATCTCCTTTTTTGGATTTCTTCTTCTGTTAATGAACAGTTAATAATCCCAAGAACAATTTTGTAATTGTAATTTCCGATTCAATTTTCAAAATTAGGAGAGAGATTTTAAGGATGTGATGTTATAAAGTGATAGTGTACGTACACCGTTCGCATTTATAAATTAAAATGTTAATTTTTTTTATCAATAATAATTAATATATATGAAAAATAAAACATTAATAATGTTTCAATCTAAGTTAAAAAATATCAATAAATATATAGGAGATTACAAAGTTAATAAGAATTATAATATAATCTTAATGGACTCAAAAACATATTATTATAATCTCATTTAGTAATTTTTAATTAATCATCATCATTATTATTATTATTATTATTATTAATTTTGTTAAATTTATTCCAATTCATTATTATTATCCTCGATCTGTTTGTGATGACTTTAGGGAAGGAATTGCTATAAATAAATAAATAAACAAATAAAACTTTAGAAAAGGAACTCGTGTATCACGTGTTTAAGCTTCCACTTTTAACTTGTAAAGTACGATTATTAATGAAGTTGCCTAATTATGGTGTTTTAAAAGATTAGTTTTTTTCTATATATTTTTTTCTTCTTCTATTAGGCGACAATGAATTGCTAAAATTACAGATCCACACGTAAAATTAAATGTGATGAAATTCTATTTTTGCTGGTAAATTGTTTATATAATGGATAACCTTATTGTTATATATTTTTTAATAACATTTTCATTTCATAATTGAAAGAGAGATACAGGAAAAAATATTTTTAAATTTTCATTTGTAAGTAATATCTTAATTACACTTATAACATTTATGGTTGGAGATCCTATATTTATAAGAGATAAGATTAATTTATATTTACAAATAAATTGGTTGGTTTAATTATTGATCCTAACAAATTTTGTTCTTTGTTGTGTAACATGTGATTCACTTGAGTAAAATTACACAAGAAAAAAAATAATAATAATGAGTACAAAGAATTAATTAAAGTATTATCGTAGGCATTTCGTATGAATAATATTTTTGACTCTATATGAATATAAAGTTAAAAACCAACGCAATTTAAAAAAAGCTAAACTGATTTGTCCGCGTTTTCGTGGTAAACCATACTATTTCACGCATAAAATGTGCTTTAAAGCAAAACAAACAAAAACAAGAAGCTCCATGCTGTGCTTACACAAAAATAGATATCTACGAAGCAATGGAGTTTTATTTAATGATGCATCTAAAACAATTTTTGCCTTCACGTTAATCTTTCTTTAATTTCACTTTCCTACTCATCTTTCAGTTCTCCTTCAACAACAAAAAATAACCTTGTTCAGGATAACGACAAGGGACCACGTTATACCATCACATTGCATTCTTTGACTAATGCACATGCCAAAATTCCTCCTAAACATTCACAACAAAAAATTTAAATTAATTTCACCTCTCTCTTTCTCTCATGCAATATTTCATATTCTTGAAATCTAAAACTTGTAAAAGAAATGTTAAATTATCGTAATTTTTTTCTTTTTTTACAAATGTTTGTGCCATGGAGACTAATCCAATAATAACCATTTATATAAATGATAACTTTTATTTATATAGTGTGTATTATCTTTTTCTAAAGAAAAACTCAACACTTATTAATTATTTGCGTGTTAAATATAGTTTCGTGTCATTATTGAATATGTTATAATTCGAATTTCAATCCACACACAGAAACAGATAGAGAGAGAATATCACTGATACGATCATCTCAAGCTATATACACCCTAATTAGGCGACGAAAATAAAGTAAAAAAATATATATCATATATATTGATAAAGTTATTAGAAAGAAAAGTAACATAAAGAATAGTAGAAGGGACTCCAAAAGAAAAGGCTTGCAAATGATGAATTCTGATTAGATCACGTGTTAACCTAATAATATGTTAGACATCCAGCTGGCAGGTCCCATGTTGAAATTTCAACCCAAAAGTAACATTTTAATCTTATTTTGGGAGTCATTTTATACCATTTGTAAGAAAATACATGATGAGAATTAAAAATATAATATTATATTAAATACTGTGCATGTTCTTATAGAAAAGTGTGGAATGAATACTTTTTTTAATGGAATTAAAACAAATAAACGTTCCAGAAAAAAAAAAAACTGTTTTAGAACCAAAATTATTATTTTCTTAAAAAACAGTTAATGTACCCAAACCCTAAACTCAAATTAACCAAGTGTTGAACTATTTTTCCTAGTTGAAGAAAACTTAAAATGTGATTGGCTAAATAAATGTTTAATGAAAACAGTTTAATTAATATCAGAGGCCTGTGCTGGTTTTTAGGACCAACTTTATGATATTAATTATTAAAGCTAAAATCTAATTGTAATAAGAAAATAGCACTCGAAATATCAAATCAACTGTAACTAATTTTGTTGTTTGTTTTTAAATGGCACCGCCTTTCCCTTTAATTGCTTGAAGGCATTTTATTTTCTTTGAATTTTGTTTTGTGCAGCACCTAAAAAGCTGGTACAATTAATTTAAAATTAGTTAAACGTAATTTCCATTTTTCATCTGAGTTTTCAGGATATTTTGTGGAATCAATGGTGTTTGTATTGACGAATCGATCGAGAAGGGAGACAAGGGTGTAGCCATATAAATTTGTCTTATTCCATTAATTGATACTATGGTCCCATAATGCATTCCCAAGTCACTGCAGCTGCATCCCTTTTTGTTTTCATCTCAAACTCTCCATTCTACTTTTCTTTCAAAAGCAGCAACCTCTCCATATTATTTATTTATTTTCTAATACTTATAATAAAAATAAATACACCTTCAAAATTCAAATTCCTTCACACGTCATCCTGCATATCTTCTTCCAACTCCATAACATGACAATAAATGAAAGTTGTATTGTATTGTATACTTCTGTTCTGTTATTCTTACGTCATAAAGAATCATCTCAAAATTATCACTTTTTTTTTTCAAGTAAAAAAGTGAAAAAAAAATATATATTTAGAAAAAGTATAGAAATGGATATATATATATATGAATATCAATTTCACCCTCTGCTCTCGTGTGTATTGACTCCATAGTCCCTACCCCTGAAATGAACACAACCTGACATGTGCCTCTATATATATACCACTTTCTCATTCGTTTCACCTCACTTCCAATAGCAATCACCACCTTCTTCTTCTTCTTCTTCTTCTCATTCTTATTCTTCTTTCTAAACCATTTCATATTCTCATAACATACCTTTATCGTTCCTTTTCTGTGATCACCATGCCTGAGGCTCCCAGAGACTCCCACATAGAGCATGACCTTGCAGAGAAGAACAGGGAGATTCTGAACTTCATAGAGGATGTCACTGCTAACGCAGATGAAGTTCAGAAGAGGGTTCTTTCTGAAATTCTGTCCCGCAATGCAAACGTTGAGTACCTGCGACGACACGGTTTGAATGGCCAAACCGACCGCGACACCTTCAAGAACCTTCTCCCTGTCATTACCTACGAGGATGTCCAACCTGACATTAACCGCATCGCCAATGGTGACACCTCCCCAATTCTCACCTCCAAACCCATCACAGAGTTTCTCACCAGGTGCCCCTCATTTTCCACACCACAATCCCTTCTTCTTTGCTTTTCTTTCCATCATCGCCCCTCGCATGGAAACATCATTTCTTTTAATTATATATATATATATAAAAAAGAAATTGAACTTCCCATCACGGAAGTTGAAGTCAACTTCCTAGATTTTACTGAAAAATTCTTCTGTTAACCTTTGCTTAAAGATTTTGACTTGAACACAAATATGTTTGATTGGGTTGGTTATATTATATGATGTGGTGATGCTAACAAAAGAAATGGGCATGTTTGTGTTGGGTTATGCAGCTCTGGAACATCAGGGGGTGAGAGAAAGTTGATGCCAACAATCGAGGAGGAGTTAGGGAGGAGGTGTATGTTGTACAGTCTGTTGATGCCAATAATGAGCCAGTTTGTTCCAGACCTAGAAAAGGGAAAAGGAATGTATTTGATGTTCATAAAATGCGAGTCCAAAACACCTGGAGGAATAGTGGCTCGTCCAGTTCTCACAAGCTACTACAAGAGCCCCTACTTTAGGGACAGACCCTACGACCCTTACACGAACTACACAAGCCCAAATGAGACCGTCCTCTGTCCCGATTCCTACCAAAGCATGTACTCCCAACTCCTTTGTGGCCTTTGCCAAAACAAAGAGGTTCTGAGAGTGGGGGCCATCTTTGCCTCTGGCTTCATTCGTGCCATTCGCTTCCTGGAGAAACACTGGACCCTCCTTTGCAACGATATCAGAACAGGAACTGTCAACCCTCTGATCAGTGACACGTCAGTGAGAGAGGCTGTGATGAGGATCCTGAAGCCTGATTCCAAGCTTGCGGATATGATTCACAGGGAGTGTAGCAAGGGGTGCTGGCAGGGGATTATTACCAGGCTTTGGCCCAATACAAAGTATGTGGATGTTATTGTGACGGGGACTATGGCACAATACATTCCCACTTTGGATTACTACAGCAATGGCCTCCCACTTGTTTGCACCATGTACGCTTCTAGTGAGTGTTACTTTGGGGTCAACCTCAACCCTCTTTGCAAACCTACCCAAGTCTCTTACACCCTCATCCCCACCATGTGTTACTATGAATTCCTACCCGTCAACCGAACCCTTTCTAGACCATCACCAACATCTCTCAATCACACACAATTGCTCGAGCTCGCTGATGTCAAACTTGGTCAAGAATACGAGCTCGTCGTCACAACTCATGCTGGTAACTCATCAAATTCAACTTTTATTCTGTTTTCATCTTACATATATCATAAAAAATCACATTTTTTTCATATGGTTTTTAATGGGTGTCACAAATGCTTCAGGGCTTTATCGGTATAGAGTGGGAGATATACTGAGGGTGACAGGGTTCAAGAACAAGGCCCCACAGTTTAGCTTTGTGTGCAGAAAGAACGTTGCCCTGAGCATAGATTCCGACAAGACCGATGAGGTTGAGCTGCAAAACGCAATGAAGAATGCAGTGACACACCTGGTTCCATTTGATGCTCACGTGAGTGAGTACACCAGCTACGCAGACACCACCACAATCCCGGGACACTATGTGTTGTATTGGGAGCTAAGCCTGAACGGGTCAACCCCTATTCCACCCTCCGTCTATGAAGATTGTTGCCTTACAATTGAGGAGTCGCTGAACAGCGTGTATCGCCAGGGTCGTGTCTCGGACAAATCAATAGGACCCCTTGAGATCAAGATTGTGGAACAGGGTACCTTTGACAAACTCATGGACTATGCCATTAGCTTAGGTGCGTCAATTAACCAGTACAAGGCACCAAGGTGTGTCAAGTTTGCTCCTATGGTGGAATTGTTGAACTCAAGGGTAACATCCAACTATTTTAGCCCCAAGTGTCCTAAGTGGGTTCCGGGACACAAACAGTGGATTCATTGTAATTGAAGAATCTAAACGTGAACATTGTGTATGTATTGTTGGTAGCTTTCACGGCCCTTTGCATGCAATGTTTCTGTAGGAGGATGAATAATTCTGTGTTGGATTTTTACTTGATCATATTATGGAAACAAACATTTTGTATTGATCTCTCTTTTTACACAAATTTTTAGTAATCTCGGATGATCCAGTTTTATGAAAAGAGAGGAAGACACAAAACTTTATGTGACATAATAGAAAAATCTGACATGAGAAAGTTAACTATATATTAGGTCAAATATATGTTTTAACTTGCACAATGTACAGTGATGATAATCTGGTCTCAGCCACTGTAAAATTTTATCCACTTGAATAGTGTTTTTAACCATTTTGTTCCCATTTACCTTTTTTCTGTCTTATTACCTTTCTAGCAATGTTTATCATAATAACAACGTTGGGTTGGAAGTGGCTTTTACAATTTTAGACAGCAATCATGGATATGCCCAGTTGCCCCACTTAAGTGGCATGAGGCTTATTTCCCGTAAACAGAAACGAGAAAGGCCTCACTTGTGAACTTTCTTTTTCTATAGTTTTCAGAAAAAGCATGCCAACTTTATACCACTATCAAGACCAACTAACCAATCAATGACACTGAAATAATAAATGGTTGAAAATAATACGCAGAATTAACCTCTTTCACTTTGTTTGCCGGATCATAAGGATAAAGCCTGTTTCTTTTTTACTTCGGAATCAATTTTTAAAACCCATTGTTTTTAGTGTAAAATTCATAATGTATAAAAAAAGAGAAAGGATAAAGATGGTGTAGTTTTTGGAAGAGGGAGAGAGAATATGGGGAAAATGTGACGTTGAGAATGTTGATAAGCTTGGAGGGAATAGCGAAAGTTTGGAATGAGTCCAATGTCTTTATAAGAAATAGTTGTTGTGTCAGATTCTGTCACTGAATCAAGGAACTAAAACCATGTGTGGGTATTAAATGAACAGGGGGGACTTCTGTTCAAGGTTCAACCACCTTTTCCCTAGTAACGTCAAAACCAAACCACACGAATTGTGTCATTGTTACGATTTTCTTTTTGTCTCCACCTTCTTACAAATTTTTAAGTTGCCAACTATTAGCAGATTAATCTATTTGTGAGGTTTTATCAAGGGAAAACATCCTTTGTACCGTCCTTGTATATGCTACTTATTATATAAAATTTCGTTAAGAAAGTTTAAGAAACAAAGTAAGATTTTTGTTTGTGAGGATAATGTCTTGTGCCGTATACGATGGGAATGTCCCACTATGTACCCGACAAGGACGAACCCCATCTCTGATCTGGCCATAAACTGGCCTGAAAATCGCAGTTGTAGTAAGCAGAGGGAAGAAGGTCATGGATTGTAGTGAAAAGCACTCAGAGTTGTGTTTCTTTTCTGTTTCCTATATCCTGTGAAAACAAACAAGAGCAGCTTATGTTTCTCCATGGTCTCTCGGACATAATCATGTACTGTTCCAGACAATTTCTGAAGAAATAGACAATAGTTTTTATTCACAAATTCTCCTATGCTACATACAATGTAAATTCTCAGGATATATTTAATTTCTCTGTCGATCTATAACGATATATAAAAGGAATTCTCCTTTTTTTTATACATTTTAAAATACTAATTTTATTTTTTAAATATAATAATTTATTAAATTTTTAAAAATTGACCGTTATTTTTATAAGTTTTTTATAAAATCGATTATTTCTGTTTTTTCTCTTCTTCTTTATTTATCAATGATTATTCTTTTATTTATTTTGATATATTTCACTTTATTTTTAATAAATATAATTATAGTTTATATTTATATATTAACTTAATAACATTACAATATTATTACCTACTAATATAATATCATACATATTTAAATAATGCATACATAACGCTTGTGTTTATGCTAGTTTACGGTAAAGACTATTACTTTAGAAATCGAGGGATTAATTTTATTAAAATATGAGTTTAAATTTAGTTTATTACAATAGACCGTAAGAATTGAGAGATTAAGTTTTTACTAAAATGTAAGTTTAAATTTAATTTATTATCAAATAATTGGTTTTGTAAGCTAAACTCATCTTATTTATATACTAGCGTAATAACATGTAATCACATATCACAGTCTATATGTGATCTTTAAATATATATGATATTATATTAGTAAATAATGATATTTTAATATTATTAAATTAAATATCTAAAATAAATTTATATTTATTAAAAATAAATATGAATAAATGGAAAAAAATTATTAAATGAAAATGAAAAATAAAATTATAACAATAGTTTTATAAAAAATGTGTAAAAATAACAATTAAGTAATTATAAATACAAAAAGAAAATCTTATAATACATTATTAACCTAAACATAGACACACATTGTTTAAATATATATAATATTATATTAGTAGGTGATGATATTGTAATATCATTTAGTTAATATACAAAGTAAATTTATGTTGACCAAAAATAGTGAAATAAATGAAGAAAAAAAAACTATTAATGAATGATAAAAAAAAAACCATTACAATAGTTTTATAAAAAAAACTTCTAAAAATAACTGTTAGATTTTAAAATATAAATAAATAATTTTATTATAAAAATAAATTAAGAATAAATTATTGTGGATATAAAAGAGGAAATCTTTTTTATATAGTTATAGATTATAGATAAGTTAATTTTATATTTAACTGGATGATCTTTTCAGGATATTAAATATAAAAATCGAAAGGATTTAATAATGGATAACTGGTTTAACACTGAGTAACCCGATATATCTAACCCTCAAATATTATAAAGGTTCAATTATATCTTTAGTTTCTATTTTCATAGCAAAATATCAATTTGGTCCCTCTATTTTTTCTTATCTCAATTTGGTCCCTGTTTTGGAAATGTTAATGCAATAAAGTCATTTCTGTCAGTGGTACAGTAACAGCGTTAGAGGGGATGTCACGTGCCAGTTCCTGAATTTTTCTATTATTATTATTTTTTAATTTAAATATTTACCACGTGTCATGTTGACGTCATGCCACATGACAGTGACAATGTGATGTTGTAGTGACAGTGTCACATGTCACTATTATGCTAGGTGTTATTTCCTCATTCTCAATTTGGTCCTTGTATTTTAATTTTTGTTTTAATTTAGTCCCAATTTTTGTAAAAATGGAACAATTTTGTCCCTCTCTAAATTGAAACTAAATTTAATTTCTATATAAATGTACACACATATTTCTATTCAAAATTGATATTTCAAGTAAATATTTTAAACAAAATTAAGTTTATTTAAATTTATATTTTACATTGAACTTTATTAAAAAAAATTTAAAGTTGTTAATATAAAATAATGCTAATAGAAAAAAAAATGTATAATTAGTCGCAACGTACCCAGTTTCGTCCCAATGTGTCTAAATGGTACATGCTTTTAACTTTGCATCTACTTAGTACCCAAATTAGTTAATTTGCATCAATGTGGTCCATCCCGTTAAGTTATAAGAAACGTCGTTAACAGATCAGTGATATGGCATTGCAGAACAAATACGTGTCAATGAAAATAATTCTACAGTGGCAATTTGTGGATAACTTGTCATGCCCTATTTGAATTAATTGTCCCCATTCAAAAAGCCCTAATTTCCCATTCTCATCTTCATCTTCTTCTTCATTTTTTCGCCGGAAAATTGATTTGTTGCAGGGGTAAGGTGGCGAGTGAAGTGGGAAATGTCGCATGGTTTTAGTCATTCGTGGTCGTCTTGTTCATGTGGGTCACATAACCACAACGTTTCTTCTCCTTGTTCTGTATCTGGGTCATGGGTGGAATACCACATCTCCTTCACACTAGCATAACCCATCTCCTTCAGAATACCCAAAATACCATTAAATTAAACCATGCACAACATTCAACCACTAACCCTAAACCCCACCATCCCAACAACAAATAATGCAATCAACGACAAAAACAAATGGTTTGTGCACCTGCAATCCCAAATAGCTGCCAATTTGATGTCAATTACACCTTCAATTTTGTCCACAACGCATGAAATGGCCCAAATTTCGTAAACCCTAACTCCAGAAAACCCCTATTTTATTATGTTCCCAATTCGTGCCTTTTTTTTCTTTTCAATTTCCACTTACGCTACACTGTTCCACATTACACACTATTCTTGTGCCACGTCATAACATTTTTTCTCACTTAGCTGGTCAACTCAGTCAAACGTTATCTTATTTAACGGAGTTAACGAAAAGGGACCACATTGATGCAAATGAACTAATTTGGGTACTAAGTAGATGCAAAGTTAAAAGCGGGTACCATTTAGACACATTGGGACGAAAATGGGTACGTTGTGACTAATTATACAAAAAAAAATTATAAATTATATTGATCTTTTATTACATCATTCTTTAATATTATCTTTTATTTGAATTTATATTTTAAATAATTGTATATTTTTAAAATGTATAAAGTTCAATAATTTCTATCCAATTTTTTGAGTTGATATAAAAATAACAATTATAAAAAATTTAAAAATAATTTTAACTAGTTTATGTAACAATCAAAAGCAAATAAATTTAAAATTTGAAAATAATTTTAAGTAAAGTTGAATGTTAAACAAAAACTTAAATAAACTTAGTTATGTTAAAAATATATAATAAAAATATTTGTATAAATTTATATAAAAATTAATTTTTGTTTCAATTTGGAGAGGGACGAAATTATACAATTTTTACAAAAATTGGGACTAAATTGAGACAAATATTAAAATACAAGAATCAAATTGAGAATGAGAAAATGACACCTAGCATAATAGTGACGCGTGGCATTGTCACTGTCACATCACTATATCACTGTCATGTGGCTCGACATTAGCATGACACGTGGTAAATTTTTATTTTTATAAACAAGTTCAAAAAAATAAACAAAATAATAAAAATTCAAAAAAATTTAAAAAAATTTAAAAAATTCAGAAACTGACACGTAGCACGTTGTTATTGTACCACTAACGAAAAACACTTGATTGCATCAAATCTCCCAAAACAAAAACCAAATTGGGATAAAAAATTATAGGGACAAAATCAATATTTTGCTACAAAAATGAAAAGTAAAGACATAATTAAACCTTTTATAAATTATTAATGTTTTCATATCAAAATTTAAATATATTTAATATCTTTAAATCGGAGGAGATTTATTACTATATATATATATATATATTATAGTTTATTTTTATCTTTAATCTATTAGAATCTTTTGAACACATTCACTCACATAAATAATATCATATATTCATATAGATAACATCAAATATAAAAAATCAAGATATGATAGTGAGAGTTACCATAAGTCCAAAATCTTAATTATGATACCATGTTTTTCAATTATATCACCATATATGTAGTATCTATTGGTTTTGTTATTGTCTTTATCTACTACTATGTATTTTATCAATATAAAATTCATGAATAGAATAAATTGCGCAATTAAAATAGTATGAAAAATAATTCATAATTAAAAGTACAATTAAATCTATATTTAGTAAGCACTTGGTAAAAATATTTTCAACCACCTTTTTATAAATACAAATCTAAGTTGTATTTTCTGATGTCATGGTAAATATCTATAAAAAAATAAATAAATTATATATTAAAAAGAAACTACTTTTAAAATTTTATAAATGTAAGTCAATTTCGTACGAAAATGTGTGAGCCTTGCTCGGATTATGGGAAGTGGCAAAGAAGATAAGGTTCACAGCCATACACATTCATGTTTTGTCCTCCTCATGTCGTTTTCAAATTCTCCACTGCTATGCATGTTCATTCTAATTTCTAAGACAAATCTAAAGGGTAAAACATTATCATAAATGTGGGTATTAGATGATAACGGGGCGGGTAGAATTTGGTCAATAATTTCTCATATTTTATTTGTTCGGCAGGTAGAATTTAGTTAATAGTTTCTCGTATTTTATTTGTTACAGATAAAAATCTCGTGTCTATTTTTATGTTTGTGTGAATATTTATTATTCAAGTATTTATATACTTTTTTAATATTTACGAATATGTACGGTATTTACAAATATTTATACATAACAAAATATTTAATAATATATTTTAATCATAAATTTAAATAAAATATAAGTCATAACATTTATAAATTTAAAAAAAAATCTAAATAACTTATTTAAATAGTATTAAATTATAGTTTACAAATAAATAATTTTTTTTTAAAATCAATTGATAAAAAATAACTCATTCAAAATTAATGTGTTAATATTTTAATCTTTTTTTTATTTTTTTTTAATTTAAATTAGAGTATGAGTATATATGGATACAGATTATGATATCTGTACCCGTCCTGTTAACATTCGGTATAAAAAATACTTGTATCTGTTACTCGCGAATATCCATTTCAATATATATTCTTATTTGTTGCAGGTTTTATCCATAAATACATGCGGGTATAAATTTTTTGACATCCCTAATCAATATCCTAAATCTTTCTATAAAATAATATATATTTTTTGAGAAAACTTTTTTTATTATTTTATATACAATTTCGATAACAAGATTTCAGTCTTAAAATATATACAGAAGTCTTACTATTACAAAAGAGATTTTACTTTTTATATTTTTGTTAATAATTTGACATTTATGAGAGTACAGTAAATTTATGTCGGATAAAATTTTTAGTGTAAATTTGTGTTGAACTTTATAATACCCCATATAAATGTGTGTTCAACTTTATAATATTCAATGTAAATTTTTATTTAAAAAAATGGTTTAAAAGGATAACCTGAAATATATAAAAGTATCAATTATAATTATATTATTCTACATATAAATGAAATACAAATACCAATAATAAGTAAAAATGAGAGAGAATTACAATTAGATATTCATGTATTCCCCCGATTAAAAAAAAAATTAATAGATACATAATAGGATGCCATATTCGTGGATAAAACCCGTAACGGGTAAGAAATGGATATTAAAAATGGATATCTGCTACTCGTGGGTACAAGTATTTTGATATCCGCATGTTAACGAGACGGGTACGAGTATCATAGTATTCGTACCCGTGGAGGATACCTGTATCCGCTAAACTTTAATTTATTAAAATACCCTTATATATATATATATATTAATAAAAAACATTCCGAGTCTTTATTCACTAATGGTGGTCGGATTCTTACCTCACATCGCAATAGATTACTTCCAGATACTGTAGGGGCATTGATGTGTCTCCAATACTGGTTACGGACCAACATAGAAGGTAATAAAATTAACACTTTTACTTAGATATTTTAATTAAGTGATTGTTAGAAATTTTTAATGAACTTTCTATGTTTTCAGGCTCTTCTAGATTAAAATTAGACAACATGAAACTTTGTACAATGTTGCAAGATGTGGACATTGATGAAGTTAGTAATTTCTTTAATATTTCATTCAAAAATAAACTACAATATAAATTGTTAATAATTTTTTATTTGTTTGTTTTTCAAGAATCAATCGAAGAAAGTGGGTTTGTTGATCCAAGCACTAATTAAAAAATGGTTAAATATGTTTTTGGTCCCTCAAGTTTAAGTGAAATTTGGAATTAGTCACTCCTCGAAACTTTATACCAATTTAGTTATTCATCTTTAAAAATGCGTGAATTTAGTCCTTTTAACCAAATTTTGTTAAGTTTATCTGACGTTTCAAATGCATTTCATTATAGTATTTGAATTGTTTATACCGTTTGATACATTTTCGCTTCAATATTAACTCAAATATTATCATAAAATGCGTTTAAAATTTCAAATAAACTTAATAAAAATTGGTAAGAATGACTAAATCCACACATTTCTAAAGATGAAGGACTAAATTGGTATAAAATTTTGAAGAGGGACTAATTCCAAAATTCACTAAAACTTGAGGGACCAAATACATATTTAACCCATTAAAAAATTTCTATCGTGTTGAACGTTATCTTATGTTTACTTTTATAAATATTTGGACTTGTATATTTTATTTGAACTTTATTTCAAATTGATGACAATGGTGTATTTTATTGTATTTTATTTTATTTGAATGTATGGTCAATTTTTTTTTAAATATTTTTGTAAATACCTGCGGGTATCCGTGGATACTTGCGGATATGAAAAAAATAGACAAATACCTGCATAACGGATACCCGACCGATATAGATACGGATACGAGGTAAATATTTATTCAGCAGATAAAATACGGGGAAGCTATTATCCGTACCCTACTCATCCGATTAACATTCCTATATATAACACATACTTCAATGATATACTTTATCCCAAAAACTCCAATACCGAAGCAATTATCACGAAACATCCACAACTACAACAAAGCATCCAACTACAACAAAGTGGGACAATATTAAGTTTCATAAAATAATCATGATTTCAATATGAAAAAAGTTTATACGACTAACATCAATGCAAAACACAAATACAATTGAATATAACCATTTCCCACAAGAAATCTCCCGCTAAAGATTAAGAAATGACTTGTTTTTGTCACTAATGGAATCTCACCACACCTAGGATTGTCATCAAAGAAGAGAGAATAAATGTTTATAGATTTCGGTGAAAGATGAGGTAGAGAAAAAAAATTTGTACTTCAACATTTTAAAAAATCGTTTATGTTTAATTTCTTTGTACATAAAAAAAATCCATTTACCTCGAATCCTTAGATTTCCTTAAATAATGCTTTTTACGTTAGACCACAGATAATCAAATATAAAAATAATTGTTATTATTTATCAATTTTTCTTAAAGCCAGATTGTTTGTAGTTAAACATATGACATAATTGACCCATAACATTAATTAAAAATGCAAGATGTTGGAATGATGGTTTGTCAACGTATAAAATTTGTGTTTGTTTGACTAATAACACAAGGATAGTGATTAGCATTCCTTCCATATATACACCAATAAATAGTAAGAAACCTTAAATGTCCAAAGAAAACTTTCTAGGCTTTAATTATAGTAAAGGGAAAGTTATGATGGATTTTCTCAATTTAATGATGAGAATGCATGCATTGGGCACCTAATAAGATTTGTCGATTTGATGCTTGGAAAATTTGGTACTCATTGCACTCAGCAAGCAGATGGCATGTCTCCCAAGTGATTACCAAGCACCAGCTTTTGATATCATGTTTAAATCCAACCAATGCCAAAATTTCCATTCATTTTTTCTTCAATAACTTCGATTTCTTTAATAAAATATGTATTTTAACATAGCTTATACATTTATACATTTTTAATTAAAATATCAACTTAATAAATATTTAAAATATCTTCTTTTTCTTTTTGTGTAAGTAATATGTAGTTAAATGTTCCTTTTGTCTCAACTCGTGTTCTTTTTTCTAAATTTTCCCTACTCATCGGTTTGAAAAGATAAAAAAGAAAAACAAACTAATTAATAGGTTAAGATTACTAAAACAATAACACCAACACTCATCTCATTAAGGGTTAAATATATTTTGATATTTAACTTTAAGTAAAAATTGGAATTAGTCTCTTTTCTTTCGAATCTCTAATATAATTTAGTTTCTAAATTTAAAAACAAGTTAGAATCGTCAAATATACTTAATAAAATTTGATTAAAAAAATTAAATTTACGCATTTTTAAGAATAGATGACTAAATTGGTCAAAAATTTCAAAAAAGAACTAATTTCAATCTTAACTAAAAGTTAAGAGATAAAAACATTTATAATCCTTCATTAATAACACTTAAGTAAAACAAAACATTTACTAAAAATACTTAAATTTATTATATGCTTAAAACTTAATTAAATTAAAAATTAATATTCATTTTAGAATTATTTAGTATTTTTTTTACATAGACTTAGTTTAATCCCCACATTCTTTTATGTTTTTCTTTTAATAACATTTTTAAGCCATTAATAAATATCCTTTAGATATGAGATGTGTGCATAAGTTTTAAAAAATTAAATTAAAAAACAAAAAATCACAGTTTTACTATAAATTATCAACTCCATTTTCTTCAAAGTCGGATTTATTGTCATACTCACATGATGCAGCACTTATATTGAAATAAAAAAAAATATTTATAGTTATTTATTTTTGTCTAATATCACAATATTAAATTTTAATATTTCATTGGATATATGACTTTATGTGTCTCTCCGATAGTGGTATTCCGATTGTAAAACTAATTAAGAATCTTTAAGATTTATAATTCTCACATGATAAATTATAATAGAGCACTAACCTTGATCCATGAGAGATCCTGTGAATATGCGTTCTTTAATTTATAATCTTGTGTGCTTTTCAACCACCGTTTCCCAATCTATCTCTTTGTCTTTCTTTCTCTTCTCACACGTTCTTGATGGGTTACAATGAAAAAACCTTATGGCCAAAGACAGAACCCCTATTCTTTTTATAAACCAACGTCCATCAAGTTGATTTTTATTTTATCTTTATCTTTATTTTATTTTATTATCACTTCCCATAATAATAACCAATAAGTCTTTATATTTTATTAAATCACAATTGGGCTCATCATAATATTTCAAATGAGTCACTAATAGAATTAATTCGTCAATTAATTCTAACATTCTCCCACTTGACTCATATGATGTCATAACATTATGTGATTTAATACATAAACATAATGCGCAATAAAAGACCTTGCATAAATTGGTTCCATCATTATTCATAATTAAAGATACAAAAATAATAAGAGTCATGGCGGTCACACATCATTTGATCGACATGATCCCTTCCATGTACTACTATATCATCCCTTTCTCCTTAACATGACCTTAAAAAATGAGAAGTCCATAATGGGTTCAAACATAATGTCATTTTACAAAGCAATAACATAACATAATTTGTTTTCTTCATCATAATTTGCATGCATAAACATAAAGAAGAAAACACAGATTTCAGAAATTTATACATTAGGGAGCTTAGAGTGTCACATAAACAATCAAAACATTAACATTCAACATCACTAGTAGACATAATGCCCATATTCTTTACATGACCAGCATACAATTTGGGCGGTAACCCTTTTGTTAAAGGGTCAGCAATCATAAGATCTATGCTAATATGTTCTATTGACACTTTACGTTTCTGAACTTCTTCTTTAACGACAAAGTATTTCAACTCCACATGTTTAGCACCTTTAGAATACTTGTCGTTTTTAGAAAAGAAGACTGCTGCAGAATTATCACAATAAATTTTCAGCGGCTTGGAAATACTATCGACTACTCCAAGTCCTGAAATAAAGTTCTGCAACCAATTAGCCTGAACTGTGGCCTCAAAGCATGCCACAAATTCAGCTTCCATGGTGGATGCAGCAATGACGAGCTTCACACTTTTCCATGAAATCGCTCCTCCGGCTAAAAGATACACATAACCAAATGTAGACTTTCTTGTATCCACACAGCCGGCATAGTTTGAATCTGTATAACCTATCACCTCAAGGTGATTAGATTTTGTATAAGTAAGCATGTGATTCTTTGTTCCTTGTAGGTATCTTAAAACTTTCTTTGCAGCTTTCCAATGCTCCAGACCTGGATTACTTTGGTATCTACCAAGCATACCAACTGCAAAACTAATATCTGGCCTCGTACAGGTTTGAGCATACATCAAACTCCCAACAACAGATGCATAAGGGATATTTTCCATTTGTTTCCGGTCCAAATCATTCTTTGGACATTGCATGAGACTAAACTTGTCTCCTTTCTGTATTGGAACAGGAGATGCTAAACATTTATCCATTCTGAATCTCTCTAAAACTTTATTAATATATGCATTCTGAGACAAACCTAACAGTCCTTGTGATCTGTCACAGAATATTTCTATTCCCATCACATAGTATGCCTCACCCATATCTTTCATTTCAAAGTTATTAGAGAGAAACCTCTTAGTCTCAATTAATAGACCAAGATCATTAGTCGCAAGCAAAATATCATCAACATACAGAATCAAAAATATAAACTTACTCCCACTGACCTTCAGATATATACACCGATCAACAGTGTTTTCTTTAAATCCAAAGGACACAATATTATCATTGAACTTAAGATACCATTGTCGAGAAGCTTGTTTAAGTCCATATATCGATCTCTTAAGTTTACATACCATGTGCTCCTTTCCTTCTTCAGCGAACCCCACCGGTTGGTCCATATAGACATCCTCTTCTAAATCCCCATTCAGAAAAGCAGTTTTAACATCTATTTGATGTAACTCAAGATCATAATAAGCTACTAATGCCATGATAATTCTAAAAGAATCTTTCTTAGAAACAGGAGAAAATGTTTCCTTATAGTCAATGTCATCCTTCTGAGTAAAACCTTTGGCAACAAGACGAGCCTTGTAACGTTCAATATTTCCTTGAGAGTCACGCTTAGTCTTAAAGACCCATTTACACCTAACTCTCTTGCATCCTTTTGGCAATTCCACAAGGTCCCATACGTCATTATATGCCATTGATTTAAGCTCATCTTTCATGGCATCTAGCCACTTATCAGAATTATCACCATTAATGGCTTCTGAAAAAGAAATTGGATCATTATCAATACTTAAGTCATTTTCTAACTCTTGTAGATAAACCACATAGTCATTCGAAATAGCATACTTTCTATCTCTGTGAGATCTTCTTAATACTATTTCTTATGGTTGTTCTACTATTGGTTCATTCAGGATCATTAATTTGTTGTTCTTCTTGATTGTTGTGAGTTTCTACAACATGTGGAACAACAACTCTTGATAAAGAAGTACTAGTTATAGGAACTTGTACTCTAACTTCCTTAATCTCCACATTTT